>Ga0105239_10001094_pt1 | contig 37496 bp, 30 predicted proteins | sample KBSC44metaG_FD_92761 | JGI IMG/M metagenome (GOLD analysis project Ga0105239, IMG submission 92761) | Corn rhizosphere microbial communities from Kellogg Biological Station, Michigan, USA - KBS C4-4 metaG | ecosystem: Host-associated > Plants > Roots > Rhizosphere > Soil | place: Michigan, USA... | reverse complement strand
TAGGCTATCTCGATGTGCGGGGTGAGGGAGATATTCGCCTGGATTTGCCATTTCCTCAACCTGGGCGTGGAGCACGGCACGGCTCTGTGAGTAAACTCTACCGGGATTGGATGCATGCTGCGTGGCGTACCAACCGGCTCTCTAAACCAGCAATGCAGAGAAGGGCCGACGTGGTGGCAGAATGTGACGGTCGAGAGCAATCCATGACCTAAGTAAGAAACTCAATCCTGAAGACAAGGTCTTTGATAACCGTCGTTGATGATAATTGTATCTTGACGGCGCGGTGGAATGAAATGCTGAGGGGTTTTTTTTAAAGCGACACATCTTTCATTTCGGCCTATGATTTCATAACAACTGCATCTCTCTCTAGAGTGCTGGCTCTGCACAATTGCCATCCTTGTGTTGTGGGCATTGTGTCCATTTGGGGCGGTTGTTTTGACTCCTCATAATTTTGAGATGAGTTGTTCTGGCGCGGGAGGCCTTTCGTTCGTTGTGCCTGCTTCATCCGACTTGAATTTGGTGGTGCGCGAATCGAACGAGGGGGCTAGATAAGTGTGCGAGAAAGATGGGTTTCCCTACTCCCGCAACTAACGGCAATGCGCCGTTGATAGCGCCTAAGGCCACCGCAAGAGTCCGAGAGGCCAGCGCAACCATACAAGAATCTACGGGTTTGGGACGCAGACCTGGTCATTTAGGCTATTTGGCATGAACGAAGCCCTGGGTCTGCCACGATGGAAGCGCAGGATCAACTGTCTCGAGAAATTTCTCAACGTTTGAATCTCCTCGGGCCAACTCAGTCGGTGAGCAACCAAATAACGAATTCTTGATACCACAGAACGGTGCAGAATGGAAGAGATTCGGACGTAGAAGAAGTGCTGGAAGGGCACGAGTCTCCGCAATTCCCTTCCGTTACATCCTTGGCCGAAGGGTCCGCCTGTCATGAAATGCCTCACCGAACGTTCCTGGAAGAATGGAGAATATGGGGACCTGCAGCAGTGCGGCCGGAACACCACGGCGTTGTTGACCTGGTGAAGTGCCGAATGTAGCATCGATAAACAGTTATGAAACGAGGAATCCACAGTTACGAGTTTACCCTGACTAGAGATTCCGTTGAATACAATCTGCCGCACACGCACTCCGTGTACGGAGTAGGGATTTTGGTCTAAAAGGAAAAAAAAATACCTCAGTCTCTTCGCCGTGACTGATGAAACGCTCTGCATCTGTGGTGGCATCGCGCACATTCTAACAGTTGTTACAGGTTCGACAGCCAGACCTAACTCTTGGACTTTTGAATTGAAACTACTGCGCATCCAAGAGTGACTTGGACTGGGCATTCTAGACCCCATCATGCGGCAGAAGCCCTGAGAAAAATTCCACGCCCAGGTGTGAGATGCAAAACCGCCTCGGCAAGTCGCAGGACAGAGGAATGGAGTCGGGCGCTGACCCGGCACCAAGAATTGGACAGATGGTTTCTGGTTTTTTGTTTTTGCTTCCAGAGATTGCACAGAGTTAGAGTGTATGATCTGCGAATAAGGCTGAGGGGGTTGATAAGTGAATGACCGAGACAGGAGGCTCGCAGCCTGATGAAAAGAATTTTGCGCGAGCATCCCCCGTCGTAATCTCAGCAATCGTGATTGTTGTTTACAATAATTGTCAAAGTTTCCGATTTGGAGCCCAGTGGATTGGCTAGGCTAAGGGTCCTGGCGGCGAAGCCAGATCAAAGCCAACTCCACAAGCACCCACAGGCAGCGCTTGTTGTTCGCCTACCTCACTAGTGGGAAATTCAGAGCTTAAGCTTCAATCAAACTGTGGATGTCGACTTTGTTTTGAATCTCGCAAGCAGAAGCATGCCGCCGCCAGTCTCCAGAGCAAGGACTCCACGACCAACGCTTTCGCTTTCGTTGAGGCCTGTGACATCCGGAGACGCCTATCGCCCTGGACGGAAAGGGCTCCATGTACGTCGTACAAAGCCCGCTTCGAGCATTGGTTGCACCAGCACGCTGAATAAGCCCCGAGACGAGCTTGGGTCCGGATACACCAGGGAAGCAAATCTGGAACGAGTGATCACTGATTCACTGATCATGGATCAGGACGAGGGAAAAGTCAACGATGACGGCAGGGTGCAGCCACCACACGTTGGGGCGAGTTTGGGGCTTGCTGGCGCACGCTCCTCTCGCGAAGCCAAACGCAGAGACAGACAGCATCCGTAACTCGTGGGCCAAACCTTTTGGCCCATGGGCATGCTTTTGGCTGCTTTGGTCGAACTGGGGAGGGCCCTGTCGGTGGAAAAGCGATCAAGCGCCGACCACGATTCTCTGGTTCAATTTCTCCCTGACCGTAAAATACCGAAACAATACATATCCGCGCGAGATAATTGCCTTCAAATGACGCTGGCGGCGATGGCTCTTGAGTCCTAACTTTCAACAGCTAGGCCAACGGGTCCACCCCACGCGCAGCCGGCGGTTTCCAATGGGCCAGTGGTGGAGAGGTGAAAGGATGCGACGTAATGAGGTCAGCGACCGGGTGCGTGTGTGCGTGTGTGTGCAATCAGTTCCAGTTCCTAATCGGGGCATGGTTCTTCGTGGCCCTTCAAGGCCATTGATGGCTCTTCATGTTGCTCGGGGCAAACTGCGAGGGATATGGTGTTGAACGCGCACACAAGGTGTTCCGAATTATATGCGAGGTGTAGACCAAGGATATGTCAGTGGCTCTTATTATGGTGAATACAAATGGGTCCTCCGTACATACGAGTCAGCACTTTGTCCTACTCGGACACCCCCCTTCCCTCCATACCCAAGGTACTCCAGACTCGTACAGCGGGATAAAAGAGGAACTGCATCGACCACCGGAGTACTGAGGACGCGGGGGCGAGCTCACTCTGCGGCCCTTGAACAGCGACTGGCCGAGTTGTATTTGGATATAGTGATCACTCACTGGCCATGTTGGACGTGCGTCATTCTAGAGGATCCTCGGAGGGATGCTCTCTTTTTTCTCCATGGATGCAACATTGTCGATATGCCAGATGCCAGATGCCAGATGCGAGGTAGATGCTTAATGCGAGATTCCATCATACCAGTCGTCCAAACTGCAAGGTGCTGCCGAACCGTCCGTGAGCGACAGACGATCTGAGAACTAGTGAGGAACTACTCTGTACCGAGGACACGAACGCACATCTGCGAGGTCAGGTATGTAGGACCTGAACGAGTAGTACTCGCAGTGGCGGGTGTCTGGGCATGTTGGAGACAGGAACATCCCTTCGACTACATACATACGGAGTAGATACATAGGAGCATTGTTCGTCGAGGACCTTTGAACAGCGGCTCGTACTCGTAGGTCCTCATCGAAGTGATACATGTGGTTAGAACTCCCTTCTCCAGACTATACTCCCTCGTATCGAACCATCAACTACAGAGTAACGAGTGTGAATGAATAAAGCGAGATAGACCCAACGCCGTGGTTTTATAGTGGCCAAGTCTTGAGTCGGGTGTCACTTTTGAAACACTAGAACAGCCATCAGAGGGTCGGAGGGATGATGATAGACAGGTTTATCCTAGTCTACGAGGATAGCGAGGCTCGGGACGGAGTACAGAGGACATGCAGTAGTTACTGAGCAACGAGGTTGCGAAAGTCCTTTTTGTTAGGTAAACGCCAGTGGTGCGGTGGAAGAAGCCCTTGCTCGGAATAATTGTTTTTCATGGTCCTCGACATATTGAACCTTTATCAGATGTGGAACAACGGTTCGTCGAGTAAGGAATCGGGTTAATCGGTTCCCAACCTCCCACTTTGATGACGAGACATGTAGATCTGCGGGCAGCAGCCGTGTCTCACACGGGTCCTCCTGCGACGCCTTTGGGTCTCCGACGCATCAGCCATAAGACGCCGTATGGGTAGGCCCGAACAGAGAGAACCAAAGGGGAAAAAACGAGGCTTTTTGATTTTGTACCAGGTCAGCTTCCAGGCTTGGGAACAGGTGGTAAAGGTGTCCCTGTCCTGGGCCTCGTAGGCTGCACTGGACCACTATCCGTCCTTGCCTTCGTCGTCCTGTGAATCGCACTTTCCTTGCGAGGGCCCGCCAGGATCCACGCCGGCCTGTCTCGGGTGTTGGTTGGTCGGCTACTCGGACCACACTGGAATGGGTTTAGCCTTTGCTTAGCCTCTGGCTTCTGCTAGCGGAGCTCCAGCAGAAACAACTTGCAAGCCAAAAATCTCCTGCTGTGGGTTTTTCCTCTTCTCTTCGCCCAACCATCACCCATCCTTTTCATCTTCACTTCTACCCTTGTAACTTTCAAGCAACTCCATCCAGACCCCCCGGCCTTTGACGGCATCATCTCAACCCTAATCCCTGCAACAATTCCCTAGCTGCGCCTGCGTCAGCTTAAATCTTTTAGCTCAAGGTGCGTGGTTTCCGGTACGCTGGTGTGTACCAAAACAAGCCCTCTGACCGTCAACACACCCCCGTCCGTTGTATTTGGCCTTATCAATAATGGCTCAGCGGCATTCTGGCTGACCTCAAGCTCAAGGAAAGCTTAAGCAGCCAACCAGATCGCCGTCCTGAGGACCTTGCTCGAGCTATCGCAGCTCCACGGCTTGACGGATCGCTGGTGGAGCCCATTTCCTGCAAACCCTCCAGTTGACTTTCGCTTTACCTCTCAAATGCCCAAGGTGAGCTGCCCATCACCTCTGCTCGGTGCTCGCATGTTGTGAACGGTCTTTGCTTTAAAGAGGGGTTGCACGCTCAAGCTCCAGATCTTCTTTTCTTTCTTCAGCTTGGTCTTGACGCCTGACCTCGTTGTCGTCGTCCTTTTTTCCCTCTTTTCACTTTTTCTTTTCTGCATACTAACCTCTCCACTCCCACAGTGAGCCATGGCGGAAAAGGATCTCGAAAACGGTGACCCCAAGCGCGAGAGGATCTCGTTTGCCGACGGTTGGGATCCCGACAAGGATGAGGGCGAGTATGCCAACCTCATCCGATACATCTCGACCTACCGAGACCGTCGTTTCTCCAAAGCCCCCTCCCAAGTCTCTGGAGACGATGTGGCAGACGCCTCGCAACCCAAGAAGGTCCCCTTCTACCGGAGAATCCTAGGTGGTGGCAAGACAGCCGGTGACCTCTACGAGGTGCCAGAAGAATGGCTCAACACAGACATCAAACAGGGTCTCTCTTCCGCAGAGGTCGAGACGAGAAGACGAAAGACCGGTTTCAATGAACTCGTTACGGAAAAAGAGAACATGTTGATCAAGTTCATCGGCTACTTTAGAGGCCCAATTCTGTATGGTATGTCGACGCTCTTTTGGTTCCCCAAGCAGTTCAAAACCCTTCTGTACTGACTTCGGACTAGTTATGGAACTTGCTGTTCTTCTCGCTGCTGGTCTGCGTGATTGGATCGATTTTGGTGTCATCATCGGTATTCTGATGTTGAACGCCATTGTCGGTTGGTACCAAGAAAAGCAAGCTGCCGATGTCGTCGCTAGCTTGAAAGGTGATATTGCCATGAAGGCTGAAGTTGTTCGTGATGGCCAAGTTCAAGAGATCAAGGCTCGTGAGCTTGTTCCAGGTGACATTGTGAGATCCTTTCCCACCCCTTGGGAACTGTTGAGCTTTCACTGACGAATACCTTTCTAGCTCATCTTGGAAGAGGGTTCCGTCGTAGCTGGTGAAGCTCGTTTGATCTGCGACTATGACAACCCGGCGGGATTTGAGGAATACAAGGAAATGGTCAACGATCCCGAGGGTTACCACTCCAAGAATCACACCGACTCTGACGACGACGAGGAACATCACATCGGTGTCTCCATCGTGGCTACTGATCAATCTGCCATTACTGGTGAATCTCTGGCTGTTGACAAATACATGGGTGACGTCTGCTACTACACCACTGGCTGCAAGCGAGGCAAGGCCTACTCTGTCGTCACCGAATCTGCCCGTGGCTCCTTCGTCGGGAAGACTGCTTCGCTCGTCCAAGGCGCCAGCGATTCTGGTCACTTCAAGGCAATCATGGACTCTATCGGCACCTCTTTGCTCGTCTTGGTCGTCTTCTTCATCCTTGCTGCTTGGATCGGCGGTTTCTTCCGCAACTTGCCCATTGCAACTCCCGAGAAGTCTTCTATCAACTTGTTGCACTACGCCCTCATCTTGCTTATCATCGGTGTCCCGGTCGGTCTCCCCGTCGTTACAACCACCACCTTGGCTGTCGGCGCCGCATACTTGGCTCAACAGAAGGCAATTGTCCAAAAGCTCACCGCAATCGAGTCTCTGGCTGTAAGTTGAACACTCCCCATCCCGATGGGTTAGTTCTAACAATGTTGCAGGGTGTCGATGTTCTGTGCTCCGACAAGACTGGTACTTTGACTGCCAACCAATTGACCATTCGTGAACCCTACGTCGCAGAGGGTGAAGATGTCAACTGGATGATGGCCTGTGCCGCCCTCGCTTCCTCGCACAACTTGAAAGCTCTTGATCCCATTGACAAGATTACTATCTTGACACTGAAGAGATATCCAAAGGCCCGTGAGATCTTGCAACAAGGGTGGAAGACTGAGAAATACATGCCATTCGACCCTGTCTCCAAGCGTATCACCACTATCTGCACCCTCAAGGGTGAGAAATGGTCTTTCTGCAAGGGTGCACCAAAAGCCGTGCTCGCCATTGCCGAGTGTGACGAGGCTACAGCTAAGCACTACCGAGATACAGCAGCTGACTTTGCTCGTCGTGGTTTCCGATCTCTTGGTGTTGCGTCTAAGCGTGGTGATGAACCATGGAAGGTCATTGGCATGTTGCCCATGTTTGACCCTCCTCGAGATGACACTGCCCACACTATCTTGGAAGCCCAGAATCTCGGTCTCAGCGTCAAGATGTTGACTGGTGATGCCATCGCCATCGCCAAGGAAACTTGCAAGCTCCTCGCTCTCGGTACCAAAGTCTACAACTCTCAACGTCTCATCGCTGGTGGCGTTACTGGCTCTGCTCAATACGACCTCGTCGAGAAGGCTGACGGTTTCGCCGAAGTCTTCCCAGAACACAAGTATCAGGTCGTTGAAATGCTTCAGCAAAGAGGTCACTTGACTGCCATGACTGGTGACGGTGTCAACGACGCTCCATCTCTGAAGAAATCTGACTGTGGTATCGCTGTCGAGGGTGCCACCGAAGCCGCCCAAGCCGCCGCCGATATCGTCTTCCTTGCCCCTGGTCTCAGCACGATCGTCGATGCTATCAAGGTTGCCCGTCAAATTTTCCAGCGTATGAAGGCTTACGTGCAATATCGTATTGCTCTCTGTCTGCACTTGGAGGTCTACCTGACCACATCTATGATCATCATTAACGAGACCATCCGTACCGACTTGATCGTCTTCTTGGCCTTGTTTGCTGATCTCGCCACAATTGCCGTCGCCTACGATAACGCTCATTACGAACCTCGCCCTGTTGAGTGGCAATTGCCCAAGATCTGGGTGATTTCAGTCTTCCTCGGTTTCCTTCTCGCAATCTCCACCTGGATCGTGCGTGGATCTTTCTATCTACCGAACGGTGGTCTAGTTCAGAACTTCGGTAATGTTCAGCTAATGCTGTTCCTCCAAGTCTCACTGGTTGAGAATTGGCTTATTTTCGTCACTCGTGGTGGACAGACGTGGCCCTCGTGGAAACTTGTCGGTGCCATCTTCGTTGTTGATGTCCTGTCCACACTTTTCTGTATTTTCGGCTGGCTTTCTGGTGAGCCTGATCAATTCTTCACCAGCCCTCAAGACGCATTCTCCCGCGATCACTACAGCTCAGATACTTCCATTGTCACCGTGGTTGTCATCTGGGGTTACTCCATCGGCGTTATTATCGTTGTAGCTATCGTCTACTATCTCCTGGTCAGCATGTCCTGGATTGATAACCTCGGCCGTGCCACCCGCAGCCATGCCGATACTACTATGGAGAACATCCTCGGCCATCTCAGCCGCATTGCCATTGAGCATGAGACTGATGTTCATGGAAAGACTAAATGGGTATTGGGATCCAAAGGAACTGGGGAGGAAGAGGAAGAATAAACGGTGGTTAGGGTTGAAGGTGTCTCTATTGAGCACAGGGAGAAAATGTGCCAACACAACATCTTCATTTTATTTCATAATGTGAGCTAATGGACAAAGCTACCATAGGATGGGGAATGAACCATCAAACAACACTTGTATGTTCCAAAAAACAGCGGAAAAAACAAAACCAAAGGAAACCCACCATCAACGCCTCATCGAGGCCTTCGAGTCTATGTGTTTGATTTAGAGGTGCTATGTACCATGTTTCCCCGTCCTTCGCTGTATGCGGCATTCAGTATGCCCGCAAGCTAGCTCTAGTTTGTCCATAATACTCGACCTGAAATTATTAGTACTTGCCATGACTAGGACAATTCCCGATGTTTCTCATTTTGTGCCTATCTCTAGGGCCTTGGGAGTGACAGCTTCACATGCGCTCAATATTCAGATAACAAGGAAATTCCCTTTTCGGCTATGTGTTTGTTTTGAGCTCATTTCGCTAAGGATCTCAAGAGGATCGCTCGTCACGACATGCGCGCTGCTGGCGCCTCCCCAAAAAATTCTGAAACGAGATTGGGGCCATCACCATCAGCAAGAATTGTAATCTAGTCATGTAGCTACCACCTAAGTCCTTTGCCTAGAGCCTCGTCTGGCTAGACTCCCCGGGAATTAAGCCAGGATCATCCCCAGGATGAGCAGCCTGGTTCACAGGTATTGAGACTTTTTTCCCGTTCGGTATCGAGATCCTATCCGTGGGGCCGAAGCAGCTCCAGCCTCGCCTTGTCTTTCCTTGAAGCTTGCAAAGCCTCGTATCGCTCTTTCCCTCGAGGCCTTGACTTGTTCGTCCAGGACCACCCTTGCCTAGTCAAAATGTCTCTCTCGTCGGACGAACCGTTTTTTTTGGGGGTTTTGCACCCTTCTTGCGTCCCCGCTTGCAAGGCAGGCAAAGCCTTGTGCATCCGTTGTCTGGCCCCATTCTCCATCGTCCTTCGTGCGTCGCTTGCCTTTCCCCTGATTCATATTCGTGGAGCCTCATTTTCTTGTTTCCCGTCATCATCTCCCATATCAATAGCTGACCCCTTTGGGGCCCCGTTTTCCCGCTCAAGAGAAGGCGAAAACATTTGCGACAATCAGGACTTTGTACGGAGTACAGAGGACATGGATCTCTGGGGTATGTACGAGGATAATACAGTCAGCACCTACTCGTAGACGCTACAGAGCTCCTGTCCACTGCATGAAGCGCCATAGCAACCGGAACCCCCTTCCCTTCCCCTGCTTGTTTCATCTCTGCACCCCAAAAGACCCTGGTACCCGTGGGCCGTCACACAGAAAACTGAGCAGCAATCAGCCAAGACTCAAGAGATCTACTTGGTAGAGTCTAGACTGGACAAGCACTCCTGAAGCGCGAGGGCATGCTTGTATAGAACAGGGTACGGAGTACAAACAAGGACTCTTCCGTATTGACGTCCCCCGTGTCTTGCAGCCGACGCCAATAATCGACCAAGCGTGCGAAATCAAGCGTCGCCGGATTCCGAACCTGAATACTCCGTACCTAGCAGAGCGTTTTTCACGAGAGCTAGTTTTATTTGGCGAGAACAGCGGCCTGCGCAGCTCGGACTCCTACATGAGCACCCAGAGTTTGGTCAATGTACTCCGTACCACGGAATCATTGCCAAACGACTATCCAGCCTTGCCGACTACATGTTTCATTAATGGGGAGATTAAGACCCGGGTGCATGTGAGTACGGAGTAAATGCTGGCTAATTCCCTTTAAGATGCTCCACACGGAATGCATTATTCACTGTCAGTATCGTTCTGATCCCTCGGGATGGATTAGGAGTATCACTTATCTGCAAGAAAGCAGTGTCTAGTGATACTATGAAAACCCCAGACGTGACAGGATTGGGTCGTGCTTGTTTCAGCAAGAAGAACGATTCATCCTACGTCAACGAATTGCCGAGAAAATATGCTTTTGCGGCATCGGGATTCCCTGGATGTCGATCAGTCAAAGACCAAAGGCCAACTCAGCCTTGCATCGATGGATAATGAGTTTCACACACACATCTATGTGAGGGGCATCGCGGGCCTAGATGGTAGATATTGTACTCATACCAAGCCTGAGGGACGTGGTGTCTAGATACGGAATATTGTTTCGCAAGATCGAGTATTACGAGTAGACCTCAGTTTACACACCCACCAACAATGTCATTGTCGTTCAAAGCTCCACAGTAAACAAACCTGGAATTCCAGTGGAGAGCTCGTACATGTTAGGTGTCACTGCCATACATGCCAGTAGTTATGATTCTTTGCGCTTTGCGTGGCACGTGCCTTCTCTGAGAATGGCATGTCTGTTCTAGCGGTTTCCTCTCGAAACTGTATCGAGAACCTTCATGGTTGTGTCCCTGTCATGCAGCTGTCAATGGTCAATGTCAATGGTCAACGTACATTGACTCGGTGTGTTCTCCTCGCATCGATTTTATTACTTGAGTTCATTTATTCTATGTTTGGGCTCTGGGCGGACTTCTTTTTTCCGTCTCGAGCTTTGCCTCGGGCGCCCCCCTCCCCCCCGAGAACTCAAGAGCACAAGACGTTCTGTACAGTATTCGGCTCCTAGTTGCGATTGAATCTATAGTCCGTTGTGCATATCCGGATATATAAGAGGGTAACTAAGGCTCCAGATTAGACTATAATAATTACAGTCCGGAGTACGGAGTACTCCGTACAGTAATTACATATTTGGACAGCCGTTCTCAACGGTCAGGGCGCTGGGTGGCGCCAGGGCCCGGGGCCCGCGGATGTCGAAATTCAAATTAAAGGGAACAGACACGACATGGAAACCCCTACCTAGCTCAACGCCGTGTGACGAGAACGAATGAATAAATCAAATTTCATTCATTTGATCTTGTGAATGCGAGCTGAAACCTTGCGCTCATCTGCTTTAGAAACTTGCACGAGTAAATCGCTGTACCCGGGTACGAGGAATACATGAATGAAATTGACACCAGGTAGGTAGGTAGGTAGGTAGTGGTGCTGTCGGAGCTTGTCGCCGTCCTGATTTGTTCCAAACCATATTGGCGCGCCCCGATCCCAGTCGAACGCGCACGCAAAATTGGAATCGACCTCCTCGCAGTATAAGTTGGTTTTGGATTCCCTGAGATCAATGGTCCTTGCATGGCTCGTGGCTGGTTCTCAAGGATAGGCATGTTAGCCTGGACTTACGAGATCATACAGATCACCTCGTTATTATTAATATTTCTCCTTTCCTTCCGCAAAGGCTCAGCCCTCAGCCTGGTGGAACCTTGTTCAGCCTTGGCTCCCATGTCCCCCCACCAGGTTTTCACAGGATGTGAAATACGATATATTTCGCCATCTCAGAGACATGCCTGTGATGCTAAAACCGGGGTGACAAAGGGATGGATCTCGAGAAAGTGGCATATCCTCTCTTGTGTTCCAAATAGCCCATGGAAATGTTTCGAGTAACGGCTCCTGGCAGGTGACATCCCTAGAAAAATGGAGGGATTGATGTATTTCAATCCTCGGACTCTGCTCAAGAAATCACACAGACTCGGGTATGGTGTAGCGGCTAACATTACTGTTTCTCACACAGTAGCCCCTGGTTCGATTCCGGGTACCCGAGAATAGTAATCTCATTTTTTCCCTCTCATCTCTTTAGCAGTACCAGCCTACCTTGTGTAGACATGTAGATGTCTTGTCGACTAAAGCCTTGTTTCTTGCCCAACTGGTCAATTTTCGATTTTTGTTGCGGGGGTTGCATTTGTGTGACATTCTTTGTGTGAAGGAGCGAGGAAGGGACGCCCTTCCGGGACCATATATTTCATGTGCAGGTCTCTCACCTACACTCGCTGTCAGGTGTAATGGGACAGGGGATGACAAGATAAAAGGAAACAGCCACATGCACAATATCATGGCTCATAAGCAAATATGCATTCCAGTACTTCCGTCCCAGCACAACACGGTGTAAAGCGACAAGCTAGGGCTTAATGGAAGACAACCGACTCACAACTGAAACCAAGATCACATATAGATTGGACAATATCCCCGATACCTGAGAAGAGACCACGTCCTTCGAAATCGAGGTCATCACAGCGTTACCTTGTCCTCTTTGCCTCTCCTGGCCACCAGTATATTGAGATGGATCTCCGATGAAGCTGTTATTTTAGCACTGGTCTTATCTCCTCCACTAGTATGCACTCTGAGCGACTTTTTGGAACAAAACTGAGAAGGCAGTGAAGTCTGAGGCATCGCAGCTGACAGAGGCACATGAGTAATAACCTCTGCTCTCCCGGAGCAGTGAAATGTAAGTATAGAAGTCACATGTTGCTGGCTAGCTGAGGCAGAGGTGTTGCTGTGTCGAACAACAACTTACTGTAATCCAGGCTATTAGGAGAATGTCCAGTACCAGCTGCTCTTACCATATCGAGTAGGGGTCTATGGTATGTCCTCTTGTATTTGTGGGCGAGTGCAAGTTGCCTCGCTTTATCTGAAAGGACGAGAGGAGAGCATAGTTGTTCGCAGTCCAGGTATCACATGGCATACAGGTTGTAAGATACCGCCAACGGTGAATGGAATGTTTCAGAGGATGCAAACAATACGTTGAATAGTATTGACTGGTCTACAAGCAAGTACCTACCTTTCACTCCCCTGTTGTATTTGGCAGAAGCCAAAGAGACTGCTCACCGTCCGTCGAACCAGACTCGGATAATGAAGAGGTAATGGGTGTCTAGGGTGATCTGCACGGAAGTGATGACACCAATCACCCTCCGACAAGGATATTGTTTGACCGCAGAGCTGCCGTGCTAGTGTTGTCGGTGAATTCCCACACCCAAGAGCTCAATCCTGAACCAGTTATTACGATGGCGGAGTTCAGGCAGCACATCAATGACTGCCGGGAACCCGAGAGAGACAATCGTCACCACAAGACTTCCTTAAGGAGAAGACATTATGGGGGGATAAGCGAGCCCAGCACTACCCGCAGCTTTGCCAGATGAACGGCAGATGTTCGCATCTTTTGTCTTTGGGCAGGACATGGTTATCAAACCCTATCCAGTACTGTTAGCATGGTTCTCTTCATGAAATCATGTGAAAGGGCGCTCAATGTCGGGTAATATCAGCGAGAAGATTTGGTCACCAATGTGGGGAGGTCGCGCAAGAGCAATCATCAAGCAAAGGCCGAGGCTGCTGCTTGCACCCACTGTCTGGCTAAGGATGTTTGCTCATCAGAGGATAAATTGGGCAAAAGAACAATATCGCTTACATGAGTGCCTTGGCCATCCTTGATCATCAAGGAGTAGTCCGCATGTCGCCTTCCTCCGTATCAAGAATAATAATCAATACAGTCCGGCCCTGTTAAGTGTCCTGCAGCTGTGGCCATAAGAACTCTTTTCTGGTCCTCTCCACCGCTTGCGGTGTTTCCAGGGATTCTTCGACATCATCGTACGGAAGAGTGTCGACTTGGTTTGTTCTGGGATCGTCCTTATGTCGGCGTTTGTTCCTATCCGATGTCCCTGGGATTGTCTGCTCCCGATCGATTCTTCTCTTCAGTCTCTCCTCTTTCTCTTTGATAGTCCTCCTCTCGCTAAGTAGACGTTGTATTTCTGAATGCCTGAACATTTTGATTTGTTCATCTGTCAATGTCCTCCTTGTGCCATCGCTATAATAACCCAAGCTTGGGGAGTCTTGTACAGGAAGTCCACTGTCTGCGGTGAGGTTTGCGGCCACTCGTTCGACTTGACCTGTGAGAGATGGAACGGGTTGTTGGGGGAAATGCTGAGCGTGAAACTCGCGCAGTTGACTGACTTCCGACTCGGTCGTCATCCTATGTTTAGGCTTGGGAAGATGGCATTGCACAGTCGCGGGCTCTTGACAGAGGAGGGGAGACTGGTTCAAAGGCACAGCATGGATGATAAGGAAAAACAGTCTGGGAGGGACTGCAAGAGGTATTAGGCAGAAGGAATAGAGCGGTCTGTTGGTAACTAATGTCAGGCAAAGTGCTCGGAGGTACAAGCTGCCTGGTTCTGTTGGGCGGGAGACATCTGGAGTACCATGTCACCAAGCACTCGTACGCACTCAGGAGTACCTGGCGAGCTGGGTAGTAGGCACCCAGGAGGTGGGTAGCTACATGATAGCTAAGCGGTGCACACCTTACGTAATTTCTGATTTTCACTCATGCTTTGCGCGCAGCCTCATCCCCTCATTCGCACGAGATTCCGACTTCCGACTTGCGTACTCTGAAGTTTGAGTTACGAGTCTACTACGGACCGCTGCAATTATCTAATATTGGATCAGTAAACACATGGACTTTCCAGAGTGGAAACACAAATTGCTAGTATTATGTCGGATGGCCGCCACCCATACTCCGTACCTTGACGTGTTGAACCCCTCAGCCCGAGATCCTTCTCGCCGAGATAGCGGCGTGCAGCCGTTCTTTGGCCACCATCAACCTGTTTGGGTAGTCAACAGTCAGTGACCTGCATCGGTTGCCAAACTTTGCTAGCTGAGAAATCGAAAACGTGGAGCTTTTGTGCTCGACTTAGTCAAGCAGGCCCAAGCATGGCCCACGAAGATACCATGGGGCGCTGGCTGTTTCTGCCCCCATGGGCCGACGGTCTGCTGGATTGGAAAATGTTATATATGGCGAGCAGGTACGATGTATTCCTTGAGTGAATCTGCAACAGTATTATCAGAAGCATCTCATTTCTGGAATCGCATGCTCTATTGACGGTCTATCACTCGATTCACTCCAGGATCAACCAGCAAAACACCTCGCTGCCCCCAAGCAATCTCTAGCAATGGCGGGCGACCTTATCCTTCTTACAGGTGGCTCAGGTCACATTGGCTATCGCACGCTTATTGAGGCCCTGTCAAAAGGCTACAATGTCCGAGCCGCTGTTCGATCGGACGCCAAAATTGCTGAAATCAAAGCAGCAAAGTCTACCCAACCCTACCTTGACCAGCTGTCTTTCATCATTGTTCCAGATATTACCAAGGATGGTGCTTTCGACGAAGCTGTTCAGGATGTGGACTATATAGTGCACCTTGCATCTCCTCTAGCATTGCCAACCGATGATTTTGAGGCCAACATCATTCAGCCGGCCATTCGTGGAACGTTAAGCATTCTTTACTCTGCCTTAAAGGAGAGCAAAATCAAACGGGTCGTTATCACTTCATCTGTTCTTGCCGTTGCGCCAGCATCCTCTGCAGGCAACAGCGCTCCGGTCCTGCCATATACGGCTGATAACATCGTTCCTGATCCGCAAGGCCCCTATCCAAACGCCTTTACAGCCTATGGTTCTAGCAAGATTCTTGCATACAATCACACCCGAGAATTTATTACGAAGGAAAGACCTAGCTTCACAATAATCAACATAATGCCTACTTTTGTTATTGGCAAGAATGAGCTGGCAACCACACCAGAAGCTGTGCGGAAGGGTTCTAATGGCATTGCAATGGCTCCCCTCCTTGGCTCCAAACAAGATTTTGGCCCGCCGGCTGTTGCTTGTCACGTCGATGATGTGGCTTTTGTTCATATTGCTGCACTAAGCCCTGGGATAAAGGGCAATCGGAATTTTGGAGTCAATTACAACGGCACCAAAGGTATTGTGTGGAACGATGCACTTGACATTGTCAAGAAGCATTTCCCCGAGGCAGTAGAGAAGGGTATTTTCCCGCTTGGTGGCTCCCAACCATCTGTAGCTCCACCTTTTGATGCTAGCAGGACAGAGGAGGTCCTCAACTTCAAGCACAAGAACTTCGAGGACATGATTGTAAGCCTTGCGGGTCATTACGCTGTAATTTCTGCGCATCTGTGATTGTCATTTGAGTGGTATATAGTAGTCATTATATTAGTATATGCAGCTGACCCATTACCTTCTCTACTGTCGTCATACTCGTGATTTCTCATGGGCTCAGCCTCGTCCACCCACCCGAGGCTCATGTAACGAGGACCGAGGGTTGATTGGTTCGGTCTGCGGGTTCTCCCCCCGAAAGCCTTTCAACATCTTGTCTTCGTTTTAATCTATGGGACAAACTTATCAGAATCTACCTCCAGTTGACACGTCTCCTCTTGTTCATTGAACAAAGAACTTGCGGTTAACGAACTTAGCAGCTTCCTGGTGGTCTCAATCCTTGCTCATAACGTCAGCAACTACACGTGACGAGACGTCTATCCCATTGTGACATCACCCTTGATGATCCAGGGAAATATGCCCTGAGACATCCGCCTTTGCAAAAGTGTTCTCGTTAAGAAGCCTGGCCTCGTTGTACCGCTCCCAATTCTGGTGCGCTACATACTTCACGCTCGATATTGCATCTTGTGTTACAGAAGGAACAAATGAGTCCCGAATCTGAACCTAGCCAGATCAACATGTCTACTCCCTCTCGCGCCATGTTGAGCAAAGTTCGGAAAATTGTCCCTCCCATGCTGGAAAAATTCCACAAGGGTCAGCTAGGGCGAGTGGCCGTCATTGGTGGTAGCGCAGATTACACAGGAGCTCCCTACTTCTCTGCCATGGCGTCGGCAAGGTTAGGATGCGATTTGTCATATGTATTCTGTGAACCCTCGGCGGCGCCAACAATAAAGTCATACTCTCCAAATCTTATGGTATCGCCGATTCTAAGGTCTACCGCTTCAATATCCCAGGCGCAGAAAGAGGCTGATGTCTCTGGTGAAGAGTTAGCAAAGCCCATATTGGATATGCTTCCTCGTCTTCATGTCCTTGTGATCGGACCAGGACTCGGGAGGGATGCGGTTACACAGAAGCAAGTCAAGGCTGTCATCCAAGCTGCTAGAAAGCATGATCCACCCGTACCAATGGTTTTGGACGCCGACGCGCTATGGCTTGTTCAGACTGATCCGGAAATAATCAAGGGCCATAAAGAGTGTATTTTGACTCCTAATGTGGTGGAGTTCGGGAGACTGGCAAAGTCTGTGGGACTCGATCAGAACATTGGGAGCCCGGAAAAGGCATGCCAGCAGCTCTCCAAAATCCTAGGTGGAGTTTGCATTATCCAGAAAGGCGCTGTTGATTACATCTCGTAAGTTGTTCATTTTCACACACATCTCACACCCCCGAGCCCCTTTGCAGGTTGCGATAGGTGGAGGCTTTTCCATCCGTTGAGAATTTGTAATGAGCAACAATATCGCAGCTCAATCGCCACCATGTGCTGAACTGGTACTCACATCCATGCAATTGTAGGCAAGGAGTTGACACTACGATTTCTGATTTCCAAGGAGGCCTCAAGCGATCTGGTGGACAAGGTGACACGTTGACAGGCTCACTGGGGACTTTTCTTGCATGGCGTGAAATCTACCATGAAGGTTTATGGGACATTGGCGAGCCGATGAGCAGGGAGGAGACTCTTTTGGTTGCCGCCTTTGGTGGAAGTGCGATTACCCGGGAATGCTCTCGTCGAGCCTTTGCAAGGAGACAACGAAGTCTACAGGCAAGTGATCTTACTGACGAAGTACACGAGTCGTTCTTAGCACTCATTGGGGAACCCGAAGACTCGCCAAAGTTATAGGTATAGAACAACATGGGAGATGCACGTCATCCATATATCTCATGAGAATGTCATCGGTGCGGACTGTGCTTCCGAGAGGGGATAGTGAGGATCGATATAGACAACATCCAGGGCCACAGATGGACACGGCAAGATCGAGTGGCATATTGGTAAGATTGTGGTTCAATTTCAAATTTCAAATGCTCTGGCCTTTCTCCATATGTACAACGCCAAAGTCGGGCATCTGGCGGCTATCCACGCCAACGCAGTTTTATTCGTAGACACTCACAACCTTGCCCTTCTTTAATCTTCCCAATCTTGCCTCCTCTTGGGCTTGGGCTTGCTCATGATAATGCTTTGTGAGTGCGTTGAGATCTGCCCCGCCTTGCCCAGCGGCAACATTCCAGGGCGAGCCTTGGTTGAAGGCTCTGTATCTATGTCAGTATTATGCCAGCAACAACTCAGAGAGGGCTCGGATTGGACATACTCGGGATATCGAATAACAGGATTTGTGTCGCGTGGTGATGAGGCAAATAGCTGTCTGTCGGCGGCGGCCTCCTCCATCAGTTTTAGATGAATGATGTTCTTTCTCTCCTCAGCCTCCTGACCAATCTCATATTTCTTGACTAGGCGGTAAACAAAGTTGTCACCAGGGTTCGCTGCAACGGTATAGACTGCGGCGAAGAGGGGGATTGAGGCCAGGGAGATATAAAGACCGGCCTGCACAGAGATCAGATATGTGTCTCCGGTGACTTTCTAGAAGCTTGCTTACTCCGAAAGACTCATTCGCTGGGCCCTGAGCTACATGGAATGCACTTTCTCCGTGGGCCTCTTGATGGCCATGAGGTGCATGGTGGGAATCGTATCGTCGGGATTGGCGCTGGAATGAGCGCCTCAGGGGACGAGCTGCAGCTCTCGCCCCTCGTGAGACAAACGACATGGTTGAGAAGGCTGCAGAGAAATTGGTAGCGATGTGTTCACGGTCCTCGATGTTGGCTGCGTTCGAGTGCCTGAGGATGAGGTCAAGCTCCAAGACCGCCAAGACTTGATATAAACTAGTCTATTTTGGGAACGATATCCTTGCTCTGCTAAACTTCATCTTCCGCTCGCGAATAACATCGACCGCAATGCAAACCAATCGACGCGTGCCACGAGCTTGCCCTACAGAAGGGTAGGTATTGGGCGTGTGCCAACCGGTTACGGTCTACCAGGTGACAGGAACGCTGGTGTTCATGCAAAGGACGTTCGTAGGGTGGATTGTGGCAGATCATCTTGTTTTTACGACCCCCAGTTGGGCAGCAAGGTCCTCGCCTCGAACTGCGATCCACCCCGTTCCGGCCATCATAACTGTGATTTCTTTTTTTCTCTCTCTCCAAGCTTTGTGCGACTCTTAGGAGAATGTATTTCACAGCCTTCTGTCCCTTTTGGATCTCATGATGTTTTCTTCATACCCAATACATCTGCTTTTTATGTCTCTTGTTAGGTGTCCCCAACTTCTGTTGCTTAGCGTCTATCGCCGTTTCCATTTTGCACATGCATACTGCTAACAAAGCTCAAAGCTGTATAAGAATTCACCTTGCGCCCAACTATCATATCTCCTTTTGACGCACCTACACGATTTTGTTTGATGTTGCTTCTCCAGGAATTAACTTGACTTCATCATGTCTTCCACAGCATATCAGACTAATGCGAAACCCAGAGGTCGGAGGGGAAGCTACTCAGAATCGGCTGAGAAGCAAACTCGCAGCAGAGCTTCCAGTTCTGCCTCGGTAAGGCTTTCGAAGACTCTTTCGAGGCACCTGGACGAGGTTGCCGTCCCTAGGAATAGCCGACCGAGCTCCCCGGCCGTGCATAATCATCGACAGAGACCGCTGGATTTGAGATCTTCGGACCCAGGTGTCAATACCGGGGGTCAATCTCCGGATCTAAGGAGCCGAACCAAGACTCATTCGATACCTCCAGTCTCCAGTAGCGAGAAGGATTTGATTCCTCCATCACCCGGCCTGGCGTACTCTGTTAGGTCATCTGAGCCGAACACATCCGATAGATCCAATGTTCTTGGTGGTGCGAAGTTAGACGCCTATGCTAGGCACCAAGAATCATTGAACAACTCTCCAGGGGGGCTGACCCGAAACACCCGATCATTCAAATCACTGGCATCAATGCAGCCAACAGTAACGGAGGAAGCTGAGGACAGAGCCGACGAGATGCCAGTGCCCACTGCCCAGCCTTCTGGATCATCCCCAACTGTCCTCCCTCAAACCACTCTATCCAAAGCGCCCGATATGCTACCTCACGATGTTCCAATGCCAATGTCGCCAGTGACACCAAGACCATCGCCACCAGTGCTTGCATCCAATGATCCCAGAGCTTCAGAGTCTTCCTTAGACGAGTTACTGCTTGCTGCTCCTTCACCAAAGGCACCGATACCATTTATCTCGCAACCCGTGATCAGTAGCAATGATGAGGGTGCTCCAGTGACCATTGTCCAAAGTCCAGGGCCGGGACTAGAAAATAGTCAGATAATCGAGCAAGTGCCATTCCACGCCCACACACCACTAGCCTCCCCTCCACAGTCGCCAATGCTTCATCATTATATGGGGAGCCCACCCCTTCAGCCAGTACCTTATATGCACCCATTCCCATATCCTCCGCCACCCATGCCCAACGTCACCTATAGTCCCGGCTTTTATCCTGCTCAATTTGCGCCTGCCCCTTTGCCAAACTTCCAACATGAAATGATCCCAAGATCAGGGTCTGCTGGGGCGGAGGATGAACGGACAAGGCTTCTTGAGAAGGTCTCTAGTGTCCTACCTGACATCAATCGCCTAATTCACCATTACCAAGAGACGCAGGGCCTGTTGTCTGAAAAGGAGAACCTCGTCAAGCAGGCTGAGACGCATCATGTAGAAGAAATCACAAAACTCCAAGTTGAGCTGACAGTCACCAAGGAGGAGTTCGAGAAAATCATCGGCGAACTGGCTACTGAGAATGTCCGACTCAGAGGAGAGCTTAATGAGCAAGCTGAGAGGCTCTCGCGGGTAGAAGAAACCAAATCTAGCTCGGCAGAGATCAGAAATGAATTAGAGGAGCTGAAGTTGAAGTACAAAGAGCTCGAAGCGGAACATGGACAAGCCAAGTCTGCTGTGGGTCAGTTGACCACAGAAAAGGAAAGATTGAAAGCCGAGACAGAGAAGTATCAGAAGGAGCTACAGGAAAGTAGACTTGAGCTTGAGGAGAGTTGCCAGAGGCAGATAAGAGCAAATGAAGAAGCTCACACCAAGGCCTCAGCCGAGCAGAAGACCAGCTTGTCGAAGATTCAGCTTGACCTTGCTGGGATGATCACAAAGCACACCGTTCAAAAGAAAGAGCTGGATTCTGTGAGGTCTCTTCTCAGCGAAAAGGAGCATGCTCTAGCCCTCAGAGACAAGGAGCTGGAAAAGATACTGCAGTCGCACAATGAAGAACTGGAATCAAGGAACCATGAAGACCGAGAGAAAGACACTCGACACAAGCAGGAAATTGCCCTCTGGTCGCAGAAAATGGCGGAGGGGGTTGTGAGGCGTGAAGAAATGATACAAAAGGTCCGCACGTCTCTAGAATCACAGATGGTGAAGGAGAAAGAGGCAGCAGAACGTCGAATTGCGGCATTGACAGAAAAGTTTGCCAACCAGGAGAAAAAATTAACGACATCGCTTGAAACTGCGAAGTTCGAGAATGAAGGCCTGAAGAATGATATCACCAACGAACGAGGAGCCCACGACAGCCTGAAAAAGCAGCATTCGGAAGAGAAAGAGGCGCACAAAGCTCTGCAGTCTCAACATAATGCGGCCAAAAAGCACCACGTTCAATTGACAGATGCAATGCTTTTACTAAAGAATAAGCAAGCCGAATGGCATCGAGAAAGCGAGAAGATGGATCGCATCTTGCAAAGCCTGGGACAACTCGGCTCCGGCAAGACCAATGGCAAAGGTGACGAGTACTTGTGAGTCTCATCCAAGTTTACTGCTTCTGAGTACAAGATTGCTGTAATTTCTGTTGGAAGCCTCGGACAACGCCTGTTCCCTTGCCGCGTGATGGATGTATGAACTTGCGGGAAGCTAGTCTCTCCCAAACTATGTGTCCACGATTCGGGTTAGGGCCAACCATCGTGCTTCTGGGTGACATAGGCGCTGAGGTGCCCTCGACGCGGGAACATCAATGATGGACTGCTTGAAGGAGGAAGGGACGAGCAGAGCAGTCCCCGCTGACATTTACTCACAGTGTGAGCGCCTTTGATCAGCTTGCGTCTTCGGTGGAAGAGATCTCCAAGCACTTCTTCCATGATAGTCTTGGAGGGAGATTCGCCACCAGGAGTGAGCTCCAGATAGCTGGCCTTCCAGACATTACAGGGCAAAGCGAGGCTGCGCGAGGGCTTCGCTGCCTCGTGATTCAAAACCAAATCTTCGAGATTCTACAGCGGCGAATTTTCGAGCCGTTCCTGTTCACAACGGCCTTTGACGGATGTGATACTTATGGGGTTGATTATACCCTGTCGATGATTGGATCCCTGATCCGAGCGAAAAGTGTGAATCGAGAGAGGATCTGGAGATCAACGACGCTGAGAGCGATCTATGGAAGCGCATACGGACGCAAAGCCGCGGTGGTGGCGGCTGGTGTGATCAGTCAAGAAATCATGGAACGCATTCAGTCACTCGCAAATCCAACCATCTGCACGTTTTTGTTCCGGGCAGTGCGACTTGTGGTCAAGGCTGCGGTCCAAGTCTGGCGAAGAGCACGGTTAGAGTGGGATCTGATCCAGTCGACGCTTCCATCAACGCCGGAGTGGGAGCGAGGGTCAGATATTATGCTTTGGGTACGGCCGCATGTTGTTCGGGAACGAACAGGGTCCCTCGATCTAGGAGAGACCAATCATGAGGGAGCATGTGTCTATCTGCAAGGCACAGGAATCCGTGAAGACTCCCCACTGGTCATGGCACGGCGTCAGGAGCTCCTCGTGGAAAGGAGAGGGTGAATTGGGAGCACGGTGGAGGGCTATTGCTGTTTACACTCTGGAGTACGGAGGAGTTGGTGCTGTGTTCGTGTTTGCTTCTGTAACAACACCGTCGGGTCTGACCTCAAAAGCAACGGGAATTGTCATCAAGTTGACGACGGGCTGTATTGTATCATCATGTAGTGTAATAGTAACGCGAAAATGATGAATCGAATCGGACAGATGGCTGCCCAAGCGTCAACATGTCTTCCTTGCACCACCAAGTAGTATGTCTCCCCCCCGTCAAGCCTGACTCCTGGAAGGAACCATGGCACCCGTCTCTGTGCTCCGTGCTGCTTGGTGGTTGAGAAGAAATCGTATGATAAAATGCACACCCCTGGTTCCACCATGGCACTTTGAACTGGGAAATCCGCCACCGAGTCTGCCATGCCAGCGGGCAGAATGTGTACAGAGGACCTCCTCGTCTTATTGGGGATGACCCGTGCAGACAGGGGGATGGGTTCCACTCTGGACGGTGGACGGTGGACGGAAGAGTTGGTCAAGGGCTGTGCTGGCGCCATCCAGTTGCATGGCGCGACTCCCCTGTCCATTGGAAGGTAAGGCTGACTTGGGGCGGTGCACCCTGCGCCGTTCCCCCTCCCAGGCGCTGGCAAGGCTCACTCACTCACACTGAACTTTCAGGGCCCAAAGCTTCTTTCAAAAGTGTTGAGTCTCGAGACTCGAAGAATGCACATGGCGACTCTGGTGCCGACATCCGTGGTCTCCATTTTTGAGCTCGTGGAGATGCTCCATTTGATGCCCTCATGATGCCGACCAAAGGGAACTATCAATGCTTCACCTGATCAGATCGAGGTCCACTTAATCCCGCATTGGAGTCAAAACACCTGTCGACCCGTTCTCTGTACGAGCACTCCGTACTTTCGGATGGGTGACGCTGGGTCTCGTCGCCCAGGATGGGCGGGCTATTCCATTTGCAGCCCACCGGTCAAGGTCTCTGAGGCGCGCCTGTGGCGAGTAAATCGCAGCTCCCCTGTCGCCAAAGCGAGCCGTGGGGCAGCTTTTCAGGCCTAAAGGGATCGTTCGACGGAGGAGTTCTAAGCATCCCTGCAGCGCGGTTTTACCTGGTGTGCCCCTCTGGCGACACGGGCTAACAGCCTAACCGCCTCCGCGTCGCAGGTGGGGCTTCTTAACTAAGGCGGCTCGTGGCCTGTAAGAGGGTTCCTTGGGTCTTTAACCAGCGCTAGGGGGCACCTAGAGGCACTTAGAGGCCCCTAGAGACTGAGACTACGAGCTGAGCGAGGCCACCCCAAACCACAACCCTTTCAAACCTCTACCGAGCTGCGGCTGTGTCACATTATCCAACTCCTCCTCCTCCACTCAACTTCATCCATCCCAATTCCGCTTGCACTGCACTGCCGTGTCGGGTTTTGACCACTCTCAAGCACAGCATTTCCATCTCCTCCTGCGGAAGGTTGAAAGGATAAACACCAACACTGTGGAAGTGTCCGTGCTCCAGACCGCTCCTGGGACTACCAGCATCTGGCACCACGCGCCCATCGCAGCGACCTCATCCCGACCCGCCGACTGTATCCCAGACCAAGGCTGGAACCTCCCTTGCCCTACGCAGAGTACGAGGACCGAGTACGGCTTGCCTTCCACCACCACTGCCACCACTCCCACCAACGTCTTTGACATCTTCCTACACCTCTGCCTCGCACATTCATCCCTCACGCTTCGCATTATCCAAATCTGCCCCTCGATCAGCCGCCAACCGCGCTAAGTCCCCTAGGCCGAGTCTACCCTGCGGCTTTCTCTGCTTCGCGACCACTCACCTCCACCTGGAGCCCTGTACAACTCGATCACCCAGACTGCCTCTCGTTCGCCTGCCAGTGTGCTACAGACGTTCCCTCTTCCTTCTCGATGATTGCCTCCTACTTTCTAGCGTCATAGTCACACTGGAATGTCTATTCATATCCTCTGACTCTTGAATCTTCCGGCATGTCTACACTATCCTCGCCATTATAGTTTCCACCAGGCAAACCCTGCTGCGGCCCATCATTTCCTCTCCTGCGTAGTTCACTCTCGATCAAAACCTCTGACGTCTGTTCCATCCCACGAACTGGCAAAATACTTTCGAGAATCCCACTGCGCATGTTCTCCTGATACCCTTCACAGCCTCCCACCAGGCGCTATACCCAAGGCCATGCCATAGCGCCCGGCTTGTTTCTGCTTGTACACGCTACCCAGACCCGGGAGACAAGCATACTGACTTATCTTTCCTCCTCCGCCTGCAACCAGAGTTCGGCGAAAAATGTCGTCCTCATTCACACACCCCCAGCCTACCCACCCGCTTGGGCAGTCGTCTCCCTCTCTCACCGTGTCTCAACCCTACCGACCACGACAGGTCCAGACACAGTCGCAGAGCGGAGGCCAGCAACCATATCAAAAGCGTCATACCCATAATGGAAGCATAACTTCCAATCCCTCACAGCTGGTTCAGAATCCCCATCAACTCGGAGGAGACGGCGTGTTCTGGCATTACGACCAGCAGTTCGATTTCTCTCTCACTGGAAGCCCTGGCACGATAGGACAATCTGCTCAGCTCTATAATTTCGAGGAGGACAATTCACACCACGAATCTTCCCTAGACGACTTCCTGACCACCGAGACTTCTTCCGAGAACCCAATAAGTGAACATACCACCCCTCAGGAACTCATCTGGGAACAGCAATTTATAACTCAGGACACCGCTCAGCCCCATATATTAGATACCTTTAGTGCTCATCCCTATCCAGGATCGCAAGGCCCGGGTGGTACAGATACCCACGGAATCTTCGGTACCGCCGAAGAGTCACTCCCCAAATTCGTCTCAGGCGAAGAACTTCTCGGGCCAAGTTTCGTTGGTCGCAGCCAACCGGGACAGTCCGCCGGATCCCCTCACGGACAGAGCTCATCGATGGCATCCTCACTGACATTTCCCTCGTCCCACAGGAAATCGAGCTCCCAAACGCTGAAGGTTGATACCACAGCAAACCACCAATCACTCAATCAGACAGCAGGGTCTTGGCACCCGCCACATCCAAACAACCCCGTACCTAGCCCTGTTGTTATGATATCCAGCTATGAGCAGGTTGAGTCCGATCGAGAAGCTTCTTCTACAGGGCTACTGGCCACCGGCAAACGTAACCGTGATAGCGATGACTCCGACGATGAGGATGATGGCGAAGAGCAGGATGAACCTGCTAGTTCTGGTGCACCCAATACATACTCAGACCATTTAATGCCTCCGGATGCAAACGATATCGGAGCCATCCGTTCGGTTCCATCTTCGCGAGTTGGTGTAGAACCTTCACGAAGGGCTGAGGATACTGTTCTGTCGGTGAAGGACCTCGAACACAACCGAGAACGACAAGAGAAGGACGCCGAAGTTGAAACCTGGCTAGCCAACAGCGACGCCGGGAGTGAACCAGACGACCACTCTTTACCTCGTGCCACTCGTCAACGTTCCTCTTCTGGCCGGCATCGCGCACATACGATAGGAGCCCAGACCGACGCTCTCGGACGGGTTTACTCAGATAAGGGCATACCTGGTCCGGGTGTTCTTGTCGACGTGGAGTCAGACGATGATTATTTTGAGGACGTTGGCTCTGTTACATCTTCCGTCTTGGATAATATTACCAGCGAAGCGCTTGATGTCTATCACCAGATGTCCCCGAAGCTGTCTCCTCATACTCTCGCTCCGGTAGAATCTCCAGAGCAGAGCGTTTTCCCAGCTCTAGATGGCGAGCTTCCCCCGGAGCTGCAAGAACCTCTTCCGCGCCAATTTTACAAGAGGAGGCCGGCCGGCTTGGGAATGGATGACAGACGGGAGCAGCCAGACTCGTCGAATGCGGCCGCCTACAAGTTCAACCAAGAAGCCGTCAAGTGGGAGACAGCATCAAGGGCTGCTACATGGGGTACCCGTCGCCGACTCAGCGAAAGCGAAGTCAATTCCATTGTGGATGGCAGCCAGGTGCGTCATCTGTCCTTGTCCAAACGTGGCCGTGAACGAGGTAATAGCATTTTGAACAAGGCCCGAGGACTCTTGCCGCGCCGTAGCAGCAGCAATATCAAAGCAGAGCCTGTAGACGGCGAGAAAACATCAACGCAACCTGGCCATGCACACCGGAGCTCGATAGGCACAACGAAATCAAGTCAACGGAAGACCAGCTTCACAAAGCCTCGATCGCCGCAGCTCGATACCGGAAGTGCCCTCATGGCGATGACCGGCCAGCTAGCTGCCATCGGGAGAAGCACTGCGAAACCACAAGATCCGGATCCGCCTAAAAGCTCACGACCACTACAGGCGCTGAGAAAACAGAGAAGCAGAAGCGATGTCACGAAGAAGTCCTCTACCCCAGGTCTGGCTGAATTGATGACGAGGCACGGCGGCCCACCAATTCCCACCTTGGCCTCTCCCATGCATGAGCGTGAGACAATCTTGGCCGCGCAAGTTATCGACAACGAAGAAGTGGCGGGTGACGACGATGAGGACGAGCAGGCAGATGAGGTGGCGATCCGAATGGAATTTGAAATTCGCGCTGAAGAAATTACTCCAAACTTGGAGGGATTCAAGGATCACGCCCGCAAACTCAACCCCCGGCTTGAACCCTACTTGATTGATCGTATCGGCCAGGAGCAGGTGCGCAGATACAAGCGATTGGTTGATACCAAAATCAAACACATGCAATCTGTGCAGCAAAGTAAAAAGTGTGGCTCGGGGAAATTCTGTTTTGATCTTGGAGGTGAGGCGGTTCTTTTGGCGCCCCGCGTCAGCTCCAAAGACCCAGACGCGACGTTGACGCAGTTCCAAGTCAACAACTCAGGTGATAATGAAATAGATGAGTCTGGATTTACGGAGGGGATCGTTACACCCGCCTTGTTTCCTGCGGGTATTCCCCTACCGCCCGTCAAGCGATTGCCCGCAGAGTTCGAATGTCAGTTGTGTTTCCGGGTCAAGAAGTTCTCCAAGCCAAGTGATTGGACGAAGCATGTGCACGAGGATATCCAACCATTCTCATGCACGTTCCCTAATTGTGCCGAGTCCAAGTCCTTCAAAAGGAAGGCGGATTGGGTACGACACGAGAATGAGCGCCATCGACACCTTGAGTGGTGGAAATGTAGTCACAAAGAATGCTCCCATGTCTGCTACAGGAAGGATAACTTTGTTCAGCATCTTGTTCGCGAACACAAAATGACGGAACCGAAGATGAAAAGTCGCGGTTCGAGCAGCAGCAAGAACAAACCCATCAACGGGGCATCGTGGCAAGCTGGGCAAGAAGATAGTGAGTTATGGCGAATGGTGGACGCGTGCCGGTCCGAGACAACCAGCAAGGCTCGAGACGAACGGTGCCGCTTCTGCGGTAACATGTGCTCGAGTTACAAAAAGTTGGCGGTGCATATGGGCAAGCATATGGAACAGATTTCGATGCCAGTGCTCGATTTGGTGAGAATGCGTCAGGTGGGGCCTGACACCATCATCAGCCCGATCGAACAAGTGCAACCGACTTCATCCTTTGTGTCCATCCCAACCAACATAACCGGTGGAGATCCGAACAGCCTGTCGCCGTATCCCAACAGCGCGGTTTCGGCATACCAAACGTCCTCTGCAGGACAATCGCCAGCGTCCATGCATGGGCGGGTCCAGCATGGAAATTACAACTTCGATCAGGGTTACTACAGCCCTCATTCGATGGGTCCTGGAGTGCAAACACAACTGGTTGCAACGCCATATGGTTCTAGCCCACCATACCATACCCAAAGTCGCATGTACATGGACGGGACCGACTATATAGCAGCTCAAAATGCTGGGAGACAGGAGCACAGCCTTTCACCACCGAATCCCATGGTGACGCCACGGTCGCAACCGATGGCAACTGGATATACAAACGCATACTTTGAACCGGCGGGAGCAGGGTACGGCCAGACTCAGCTACAAACGGTTTACTCGGGTCCTAGCTCCTCGGCAGGCTATATGCCCCAATACGCCCCGTCGACGTTACAAGACCTTCCCGTGCACTCGCCAATGGGGATAAACGCACAGGCAGGGCTAGGTCTTCAAGCGATGAACCAGCAACAACACCAACAACAACAGCAGCAGCAGCAATACATGTTCGGGGCTCCAGGTAACGGCCATGGCCGACCCATGCAGTATTCTTGAGGGGAGGGGAAGGATGTGTGGTTATGGGGACGTCTAGAAAGTGAGGCAAAGGTGGATGGGTGAGAAGGGGCAAAAAGTGGGACGACCAGGGTGTGGTGTAGGCAAGGGGGCCAGGCCAATTGATCTCGGTATAATGAACTTGATTGAGTCGGTACCACGGTTTTGGAGGAGGGGATATGTCTTATGTCTTGCTATAGATACCCATGGATGTTTGTTTCGGTTATTGATGACTTGGGTTCGTACGAAATGCGGAATATGAAGATGAATATCAATAGGAAGATGAAATGCGGAATATGAATACTGCCTGCCTATCACAGGAGACAATCGCCCAGACTCAGCCTTACATTCCTGGCTGGTGATTGCAATCTATAGGGGCCTCGGCCTGTTGTTGAAGGACGAAACGGTTCAGGATAGAAGGACGTTACGGATTCAACGAGGACCTCAGAAAAGTACCCGGCATTAGACTGAAGCTTGTGTTTTGGGTCACATCATAGTCTACGGGCTGGGACCGAATCCCCGTGCAGCCTGGGTGCCAGGAACAAACAGAACTCGGAAATCTTGGGCCGAGGGCCTTATCGAAGGTGGGTAGATGCGTGGTACAAAGATTTGTGAGACTTGGAGAAACGAAACATGCACAGGGGAAGTGAGTGGTCATGTGGATGGAATGAATGGAAGGATAATACAAAAAGGAATGATGGAGGTGATGGCGATGGTGAAAGTTCACGGGTACGGTATCAATTAGTTAATTACACATCTGCACGAATTAGGTAACGAGTGGTTGAGTTGCAGGTGGTGGTGTCGTAATCCACTTTACACGGTATTGCAATTACAGTTCCCTGACAGAAGGCAACCATGCAGCCAGCTAAACCAGAAGGCGTAAGCACGAGGCAGCCCAGGCGGTCAAACCCTCAGGCTGGGGGGTCCTTGGCAGCGTGTCTGCCGTCCAACTCGCTGTTCTCGCATGGTTTGAGCCTGAGGCCCGTGGCCATGACGAGGGGCAAGGCAGAAGGTCCGTAAGTTACGGTCTCGTAACTTGAATACCAGACAACCAAAGTGCCTGACTTGGCAGACTTCCACACACCCGCGGCTGCACCCGCACCCACACCCACACCCAATTCTCTGCCACGGTCAAGTGCTGGCTGCCTGCTCACCGGTCGGCCGTCACCCATTCCCAACTCTTGTATCTGTTCATCTTGTCAATTGTGCATTCTCAGCACCGTTTCCAACGACATTCGGGGCACTTCATGTTCTTAGTTCAGATCTGAGTACTTGGTATACGAGTGCTAGTCCCGCAGTCTGGAGGCGACTTCCGCCTCGACGACATACCCTGAACTCTGTGAGTCGTGACTTCCTTCTACACATCCTCGCGACTTCCTACTCACACTTGCACTGCCCCCCCAATCGCCATATCCTTTGCCCGTCTCTCCCTGATATTCTTTTCAACCTCGTCTTCCACTTTCTTCCTTTCATATCAAGCCGTCCTCGCGAATCGCCCTGTTCTTTGGGCTTCGCCTCATTCTAACCCTGGGGCAACTCCAGAGCTCATCCCTCCACGCCCGGCCAATCGTGATTGGCCAGCCGCTGCTTGCTTGGTCTTTTGCTGCGTTCACCAAGGCACAACCCCGTCTGATAGAGGAGAGGCTGTGCCTGTACCAAACCAACCCCCCCGCCAACAACTCGACAATCTCTCTGGCATTTCCCCCTTTCCCTCTTGCTGGCTCGATAATCGATCCTCTCTCTCTTGCCATCGATACATCACCCTCCCTCGCTCGACCTCCCGATGGATTGAACCTACTGGTGTGAGTCTCCTGCTTTCCGTCGTGTCGTGCCTCACTTTTCCCTCCCCCAGGCTCAAGGGCTTTGTGCTGATCCCTCCACAGTCCTTCCTTATTTAATCTCTGTCGACATCACCTCTCTCTCTGAGATGCCGACTTCCTCAGCTCAAACGCGCCCAGGCGGCTCTCGCCAGGTACAAGCCGTGAGGTCAAATGTAGTTCTCGCACTGCCACCCGGCTTTGTAGAGGCGCAACTTTTCTAACGTCTTGCATTAGGCCAACATTAATATATCCCATACTGGCGGCGCTGCTGCAGCCTACCCAGCCTTCACGTCAGACCCAGACTTCAATGAGACCCAGTCTCCGTTATCCGGAATGAAACCGATCCTGGATCAGGCTTCTAACTCCCAATTTTCTGCTTCTGGGAACTCGCCGTTCGATAACTCTTCCCTGTTTGATCCTGCTGGTCGTAGTGATTCTTGCTACCGCACTGAGCTCAGTAACTGCTTCGCCATTTCTTCCTCGAACACACACTCCTCTCTTGACCTTGGCAGCCATCTCGTCGGTATCTCAGCGGAGATTGATCAACAGGACCTTCCTCTCGGCCTGGATCTGGATGCTCCTACTGCTCCACCCTGGTCTCCCCTGGCGGCTACCCAAGGACGAAACCCCTCTTTTGCAGGAACTCTCATGTCCACCTCAGCAGACCCCTCACAGCAGCAGTCCACGCCGAATCGACCTCGTACAAGGTCTCCTGGGAGTGGAAGGCTTTCATTCAGAGATTCAGCATACTCCACCTTACACCGAGAAACTCATTGTGAAGATGAGCTAATGTTGGATATATCCTCCAACAACATGAACAATCTCAATATCGACCAGACGAGTATCGGCCAGCAGTATGGTCAGCAACCCTTGCCCCAGTATCACGCGCCCAGTCAACAAAAAGCAGAATTTTCTCCAACCTACTCGGTGGCCTCGAGTTCACAACAATATTTCAATCAGTCACCTACAACACCTACGCGAAGCACCAGACCCCAACCGCGTAGCAATATCTCACATAATAGCAAGCAATCATTTTCCTGTGACGAGTGTCCATATCAAGCCAAGACAAGATCGGAGCTCAAGTAAGTTATTTTGACACAGATGGGTGCTTGACGCTAACACAAACAGTAAACACAATGCCCGGCATCTGAAGAGATTCAAGTGCGACTTTCCTGACTGTTTACAACGCCAAAAGGGGTTCCCCACGCGAAACGACCTGGATAGGCATCTCAAATCCGTGCATCATATCAACAACCGCCAGTCCAAGGATTACAAGTGTTTCGCCAAAGATTGTACCAAACCCGACAAGACGTGGCCCCGACTCGACAACTTTAAGCAGCATTTAAAAAGCATGCATAAGAACGAGGACCAGGCCGAGCTTCTACGACGGTAAGTCCAACTGTTCAATCCGAAATATGCCACTGACGTTATCAGGTCTGAGGAGTGGTTTGAAAGCCAGAATCCTCCTTCATTGCCAACACACAATGATGAGCTTGAATCCAATTATCAACAAAGTCATACCTCGCTTGGTGATTTCAGCGACATGGAAAGCAGACTCATACCCTTTCAGCCAGGGCTGTCGACTCAGTATCCCGAGCAAGTGGATCCCAATGGGCAGAGAATGGACAACTCTCAACTGGGCATGATGTCCTACCCTCCTTTGGATCCAAGGCTTTTCACTTCACAAGCTCGACCGCAAGGACCTCGCTCTCTGGATCCTAGGCTTGTCACCCAGCATGGTCGCTTCCAAAAGGTTCATCATCGTCGGGCTTCGAGTCCTGAACCCTCAACTTCTCAACTACAATCTCTTTCTGTTCCTTTCCAAATCAATTCGACAAATTTAATCCCACAAGGTACGCCAATGCAGCGTACACGATCCCAACTTAGCCATCTACAAACTCGGAACTCCCATTCCTTGATGGGTAGCCCCAACCAAATGGTTGGAATTCCACAGGCTCCGGATGTTTCATGGAATCTCAACCCTGTCATGTTCCTAGGACGAGGAAATCACCTCCTAGAGATCCCTCAAATGAGAGACGCAAAACGAGCTCATACCACACCGGATCCCAACTTGGATTCGAATAGAATGAATGACTTCATAGCATCCCCAATTGAGATGTCTAGTGCCATTGATCCTGTCGTAAATCAAGATGAGTGGTTGAGCAATATGGGCTTGAGTGCTGAGGTTGGCGATATACAAGCAACTTCGCAACACCCAGGCCTGGTAGTTCATCCTCCTGCTGATGAGCCAGAGTTACACCAAGCCGCATTAGGAAAAGTCATTGCGGATGAGATTAATCATTTCATCAAGCAGTACGAAGCACGAGTGGGTAAAGAGAGGTCGATTTCTCAAACTGACCTGGTAAAACGATTTCAAATTTCTTTGCGATCTTCCCTCGACACAATCACCAATGCCGACAGCTCTGCGAGGAGCTTTATTGGTGGAGTCGTTGATCCCGAGAAGACTTCTCATGATAAAGATGGCGAGTACCCGTGTACACATGAAGGTTGTCAAAAGGTCTCCAAACGGCTAAGCGGACTCAAGAAGCATTTACAGCGCCACAAAAAACCTTTTGGCTGCACTTTCGATCGCTGCAGCAAAGTCTTTGGGTCAAAGAATGATTGGAAACGCCATGAACAAAGCCAGCATGAGCAACAGGAGTGCTGGCGCTGTCATAAATGCTACGAGGTCTTTTACCATAGTCAGACTCATATGATCAATCACCTGATGGAGAGACATGGGGTGAAGCGCGCCGATGAGGCGACCAAGCAAGCAAAAGGCCGGAGAATTGCCCGCAATTACCAAGGTCAGTTCTGGTGCGGGTTTTGCGACAAGATTATTTTTCACGAATATCACGGTGTGGAGGCTATCAATCACAGATTCGACCACATTGCCGACCACTTCAAAAACGAGAAGTCCAGCAGTACCTGGATTGAACTTTGTGGACGTGGCAAGACGAAAGCCGCATTGAGAGAACAATCCCAGTTGCAAAGTCCTACGAATACTGAAGAAGATGAAGAGGACGAGGACGAGGAAGCTGGGGAGCATCAGACGCAGGCAGAGCCAGGGAGTTGTCCTCCATCTTCTGTCACATCAAGTTCCACGATACAGAGTGGATTATCGACAGAACAACAAAGTCTATCGCACTACACTTCCTCACCCGCGGAAGTCAGTTTTCATAATGGGCGCAACGATCTGAGACCCGATCAATTTACCGCCAAACCCCAATGGATACAAACTCTTGAAACGGGACAGGAATCTTTGTCGACGAAGTCATACTCGGCCACACGCCAAACTCGGCGGGGGAGAACCTATGCTCGTGGGCAGTTCATTATTTGTTGTCAGTGTACCGCCCCATACAATGTGTTAATTAGCAAGTCCTGCGTACCTTGCGAGCACATTGCCTGTTCTCGATGCAAGGTTGGTATCCCGCTTTCTATGGATGATGACGAGGCCATGATAATGTGATGGAATGATTGCAATGGAAGATACCACTGATTTTTCTCATGACGCACAAATGGAGTGAATATCTGACGCCATTTTTTTTGTTATGGATTTAAGGTCGGACAGTTTTTGGGTTTGTTATATCAGGGACGGCGTCAGTAGATCAGCTCGCGCTTCAGAGTGTAGGGCAATGTCCTTACGTACTCTTCTCGCCAGAAACAGTCTTGACGAAAACAATAGGATTTCACGGGCTGGTCAATGTGATCGATAAATTTCTGGAATTTTATGGGCGAGGATTTTCCGTATGGTTTTCTTTTCTCCCTTGGGTTACGTTTTGGTTCCGGTCATATTAACTCCATTGCTCTGTGTCTTAGGTGATTGAGGGTTTTTGGGTTTTGGCTTTGGTTTGCGATTTGCGATTGTTTGCTTTGAGATACCTTACGACTCAACGAAGCGGCTTTGCATGCAGTGTATGACGATTTCACTTACTTGTTTCCCCAATGAGTGTGCCTTATCTAGGTGCCTGGGTTTAGCCTTTACACATATAACGAGAGGAATACCATTAACATGATAACTCCCCCCCAAAAACCAGTTTTCAAGTTATAACGACCATGGGTGATTTTCTCAGTGGGGGAGAGCTTCTTCCTTCATCTCGTGCATACATATATCTTGCTTCTAGACACTTCCCACCTTTCTCCCAGAGAGGTACATACTCACCCTTCCTTAGATCCGCCATTAGCTCTCAGCTTGTCGACAGCATCGAGGACTTTCTGTGCATATAGGAGCCCGAATGACGGCGGGGCACGTCAGGAGTGCTTCGTGCCTTCAAAATCCTGGTCTGCCACGAGGGTCTTCCAGATGGCTTCGTATGTTTCTGAGTCCGTCCGATACGCGTTTTCCCGTGAGAGAGGTTGTGTCAACGCTGTATCCGGCCTATCAATAGTATCGTGCACTCCTGGTCCAACACCAACGCCGTCAACCGTGTCTACCACGAAACCGGTGATCGTGCACTTTAACGATTCTACGTCGAGCTCCACAACCGGCCGTGAATTCCCTGCCGCGCGGAAACCAAATGATTTTCCGTCGCCAATTGAACTTGACGTGTTGATGGAAGGTATGACAGGCTCTTTGGTCGGGTCGGGGCACCATGAAGGAAAAGCAGCATGGTTGTCAACATCTCCGGCAAGAGTAAGCCAGTCTAAATCGCCACGCGCGGACGTCGTCGTCCTGAAAAGACTGATGTAGACTTCTTTTAGTTTTAATGAGTAGTCTGGGCATGGCACGATTGCCTTCGCATCGGAAGCCAGGCCCAGCAGACCATAGACCTTGTCTCCTGGGTCTGAAGTTTGAGCGGGACGCAGGTGATATAGTGCTTGAAACAGGTCGCGTGAAGTGTTGCTTTGAGTGTGCCGTAGCCACAGGATGGTTCTTGCGGGAGAGGAAGTGCTCAGGAGCCTTCGACCCTCGGGTATCAGGTCAGATGTCCACTGGTGAGTGAGCTCTACCTTGGATGTGGATGGTGACCTCAACTAACTTGTGACTGAGCCCACGTGTTTTCTAGTATCTTCCAGAGATCTACCCGGGTAGCAGTCTCCTGCCCACACAGGAAAATGACCTTTTGACCCAATAAAACCTCTTGCACAGCCCACGTCCTCCTCCACCAGGATCTCTCAAAGAGCTTGGTGGCAGCCTTCCAACTGGATACTGTCGTCCGTGTCCGAATATCTGACTCCAGGATCTCCAGGTGACTGGTACTCCACCAGGTGAAATCGTTGGCTGAGGTCGGCGAAGGCGAAATTCCATGTTTCAAGGGGTGTTTAATAAATTGCATCGCCGTCCTGCTGTCGTCGCGTTCGGGACCCAGCCAAACAATTACACACCGAGCCATTCTCTGCATATCGGACATCCTTAAAACCTGGGCATTTCGCTCCCCAACATTGTGTTGGTTGATGCATAGAGCGTCAACCCAGATGAAGCCGGTCGAGTCATGTCTCAGCCGAATGTGTCTGAGGAAGGATGCAAGATTCTTCTGGATCAATGATATGGAAGACCTGTTGATGACGAGCTCTTCCAGTGTATCATCGTTCGGAAGCACCTGTGGATCTTTCCACGCATAAGATAATGCCTGGAACAACTAAGTTTACCATGCATGCAGGTTGAGCGCGGAGTCCTGGCGCTCGATGGGGAACCTCGTGGCACACCACTATGACGTTGGAAGAAGACCGCCTTGTTGTGATCTCATTGAGATTCCATCAAAAGTTCCCCTGACTGATGATGCTTTTGATCGCGACTGTGCCGTGGTTGCAGTCTCTCGGAATCTAGACATGTACATCTATCTTCATACAAAAGGTTGATTGTAACATCAGTCATCATCCTCATCGAGGACATCAGTATCGTAATCTTCCCTTTTTCTTCTTCGTTTTAGTGTGCCAGGTGAAAGTAGTCCAACAGCGAGACACGTTAACCTTCCCTTACACCATGCTGTCTGTGAACAGTACGAGCATAGGGAAGAGCAGGAGTTGGCGAACACCATCTCATCAGTAAAATAAAGCTTAGCCGTCAGTTGCCAATCGGGATACTACAAGGTCTCCGGCGAAAGATCACTGACAGCCTTGCTTACATGAGATGTAGTGTATGCCATTCAAGGATATATCATTTTTTCCCCCAGCCTACCTGTTGTCATCTTACCATTTTGGAATTTTGGCTGAAAACTCTGGCTGAAATTGCTTCATTTAAGTAGGATCATCTCGCTTCCGCAAGCCACCGTCAAGGTACTGCTGGTGAAGAATTACCAGTTTCTGCGTGTCCGGCTCAATCCCAAGCCCGGGGGTAGGGGGGCACCTCAACTCCTCCGTCGACCCATTTCAGGGCTCCATCGACGATCACGTCCTCGTCACGTCGCTTCTCCGGCCAGTGAGTATCGCAAACGTAATCGAGATTGGTTGTCGAAGACTCCAGATGGGTCATGGCAGCTAACGAGATGCCCAGACGGCCGCTGGAGTGCAAATACTTCGACGCCGACTATTGCGGACTGTAGAGACCGGGTCACGCAAGGTTTGGCATACAAACGTGGGGTCAATCAAATTGAGCACTCTGTCTTAAGGGGCCTGTCTTCTTGCAGATCCATGTAACCTGTTCCGTTTTATATACAAAATTACTAGCGTCTTGATCAAAATGGGCGATTTTCCATGTCATTTGGCCATTTCTGAACGCCCCGTCACGGTGGGTATTGAGGTATTTTTACACACCGAAATGCCTGCGGTCAAACAGGACACCCACGTGATGTACGGTGGATCAAATGGGCCTTTGGCGCCAACACCGACGTTATTCGATCTGAGACCGTGCCCCCCCCCCCCCCCCCCCCCCCCCCCCCCCCCCCGCCCCCCCCCCCCCCCCCCCCCCCCCCCCCCCCCCCCCCCCCCCCCTCCTCCCTCCCTTTCTCTGATTTTTTTTGCCTCCCCTTGATTTCGTCACACTTCTTCTTCTTCTTCTTCTTCTTCTTCTTCTTCTTCTTCT
>Ga0105239_10001093_pt1 | contig 37498 bp, 36 predicted proteins | sample KBSC44metaG_FD_92761 | JGI IMG/M metagenome (GOLD analysis project Ga0105239, IMG submission 92761) | Corn rhizosphere microbial communities from Kellogg Biological Station, Michigan, USA - KBS C4-4 metaG | ecosystem: Host-associated > Plants > Roots > Rhizosphere > Soil | place: Michigan, USA... | reverse complement strand
TTCATCATCCTGGAGCGCACCGGCAAGGCTTTGCGCAACCCCGCCGCCAACACAATGATGTCGCGCGCCGGCGAGCAGATCGGCCAGGGCTGGGCGTTCGGCCTGCACGAGGCGCTGGACCAGACTGGCGCGCTGATTGGACCGCTGATCACAGCTTTGGTGCTCGCACGGCATGGGCAGTACACGACCGCGTTCCTGTGGCTCGGCGTACCCGCGCTTCTCACGGTTCTGATCGTGATCGGGGTGTCGTGGCGCTTTCCTTTCGCGGGACATGTCGCACCGAAATCGACGGCATCCGTCCGCGATCAACAGCTTTCGCGCGCGTTCTGGTTCTATGCGATCAGCGCCGGTGTCACGGCATTCGGCTTCGCCGACTGGCCGCTCATCGCCTACCATTTTGCGCAAGCCAAGGTCCTCTCCGCGCCGGTCGTGCCGATCCTCTATGCAGCAGCGATGGGAGCGACCGGCGTGGGTGCGCTGGTCTTCGGCCGGCTGTTCGACCGGATCGGGTTCGCGGTGCTGATTCCGGCGATTCTGATCGCCGCGGTTGCGCCGCCGCTCGTGTTCCTTGGGGGCGAGATATTGGCGATCATCGGCGCGCTCTGCTGGGGCGTCGCACTGGGTGTCGAGACCTCGGCGCTGAACGCCGGTGTTGCGCAGCTGGTGCCGGAAAGCGCGCGCGCCAACGCATTTGGGATATTTTCGGCTGTGTTCGGGATCTGCTGGTTTGCGGGCAGCGCGCTCTTGGGTGCGCTTTACGATATCTCGTTCCCGCTGCTGGTCGGCGTGTCGGTCGTGGCGGAACTGGCGGCGTTAATCCCGCTTTTCGTGGTCTTGAAAGCCGAGAAATAGGCCGCTGGACGCGGGGTAGGCCCGCCGCTATATGGCGCGCCTCATGACCGAACTGGCCAAAATCCGCAATTTCTCGATCGTCGCCCATATTGACCATGGAAAGTCGACGCTCGCCGACCGCCTGATCCAGACCACGGGCGGCCTTACCACCCGCGAGATGAAGGATCAGGTCCTCGATTCCATGGAAATCGAGCGCGAGCGCGGCATCACGATCAAGGCCCAGACGGTGCGCCTCGCCTACAAAGCCAAGAACGGCGAGACCTACACCCTCAACCTGATGGACACGCCCGGCCATGTCGACTTCGCCTATGAGGTGAGCCGGTGTCTGGCCGCCTGCGAAGGCGCGCTGCTGGTCGTCGACGCCAGCCAGGGCGTCGAGGCACAGACCCTCGCCAACGTTTACCAGGCGATCGACGCCCATCTCGAGATCGTGCCCGTTCTCAACAAGGTCGATCTGCCGGCGGCAGAGCCAGAGCGCATCCGCCAGCAGATCGAGGACGTGATCGGCATCGATGCCTCGGAGGCGATCCCGATCTCGGCGAAGACCGGTCTCAATATCGAAGAGGTGCTTGAAGCGATCGTCCATCGCCTACCGCCGCCGAAAGGCGACAAGGATGCGCCGTTGAAGGCGCTGCTGGTCGACAGCTGGTACGATTCCTATCTGGGTGTCGTGGTCCTTGTGCGCATCGTCGATGGCGAGCTCCGGAAAGGCCAGCGCATTCGCATGATGGCGTCCGACGCCGTCTATCAGGTGGAACAGGTGGGCGTTTTCACGCCCAAGAAGGTCAATGTCGAACGGCTCGGTCCCGGTGAGGTTGGCTTCATCACCGCGCAGATCAAGCAGGTGGCCGACACGCAGGTCGGCGACACAATCACCGATGAAAAGAAGGGCACCGAGACGCCGCTCTCAGGCTTCAAGCCCGCGCAGCAGGTCGTCTTCTGCGGGCTCTTCCCCGTCGATGCCGCGCAGTTCGAGGATCTGCGCAACGCGCTCGGACGCCTGCATCTGAACGACGCCAGCTTCACCTATGAGATGGAGACGAGCGCGGCGCTGGGATTTGGATACCGCTGCGGGTTCCTTGGTCTGCTGCATCTGGAGATCGTGCAGGAACGGTTGCAGCGCGAGTTCAATCTCGAGCTCATCGCCACCGCGCCGAGCGTGATCTATCGTCTGCATATGACCGACGGGACGATGAAGGAATTGCACAATCCCGCCGACATGCCGGACGTCGTGCGTATCGCATTCATCGAAGAGCCCTGGATCAGGGCGACGATTCTCGTCCCCGACGAACATCTCGGCGCGGTCTTGAAGCTTTGTCAGGACCGGCGCGGCGAGCAGGTCGAACTCACTTACGCTGGCAATCGCGCCATGGTGATCTATCGCCTGCCGCTCAACGAAGTCGTGTTCGACTTCTACGATCGTTTGAAGTCGGTTTCGCGCGGTTATGCGAGCTTCGACTACCACATAGAAGAATATGTCGAAGGCGATCTGGTAAAGCTGTCGATCCTCGTGAATGCGGAGCCGGTGGACGCGCTTTCCATGATCGTCAACAAGCAGCGCGCCGAGGCCCGCGGCCGGGCGATGTGCGAGAAGCTCAAGGAGCTGATCCCCCGCCACCTGTTCCAGATCCCGATCCAGGCCGCCATCGGCGGCAAAGTGATCGCGCGCGAAACCATCAGCGCGATGCGCAAGGACGTCACCGCCAAGTGCTATGGCGGCGACATCAGCCGCAAGCGTAAGCTCCTCGACAAGCAGAAAGAGGGCAAGAAAAAGATGCGCCAGTTCGGCAAGGTCGACATCCCGCAGGAAGCCTTCATCGCCGCGCTGAAGATGGATCAGGATTAGGCTTCCGGGGAAAGGCGTCGTGACCGAACTCGACCTTCTCAATCTCGCGCATGCCGAAGGCGACGACATCATGAGCGCATTCGGGCAGATCGTCACGATCACCTTCGCGATGGTGATCGGGATCTACTATTTCCTGAACGAGGCAAAGATCGGACTGAAGCTGTTTTCCTATCTCATCTATACGGTCGGGATGTTTCTCTATTTCGGCGTGATGATTTCGCACTCCAATATTGTTGTAGGCGTCAACGAGGCGCTGCAAGCGCTTCCGAAGGATCACCTGGCGCGGCCGACCCTGCACTATCTCGCGGTAAGAGGCAGTTGGGTCGGCATTCTGGAATCAGCGCTTATCACAGGCGGTTTCTGGGTGCTTTGGCTCAGCATTGCGTATCTGTTGTTCGTCTGGAAGAAATCCGACCATATGCCGCGTGCTACGCATTGACGGGCTTGGCTAACACGCTCGGAGTTCATTAGAACCAGCGGTATGGCAACGGTCGCGCTCATTGACTACGGCTCCGGCAACCTTCGCTCTGCGGAGAAAGCGCTGGCGCGCGCTGCGAGCGAGCGTTCGACAGGACACGAGATCATCGTGACGGCCGATCCCCCGGCGATCGCACGCGCAGAGCGGATTGTGTTGCCGGGCGTCGGCGCGTTTGCGGACTGCATGCGCGGGCTGACCGCCAACCCCAGCTTGATCGACGCTTTGAGCGAGGCAGTGCTGAAGCGCCCCGTGCCGTTCCTCGGAATTTGCGTTGGGATGCAGCTGCTCGCGACCGTCGGGCGCGAGTTCGGCGATCATCCGGGGCTCGGCTGGATCGAAGGCGAGGTCGTGAAGCTCACGCCATCTGATCCGGGTTTGAAAATCCCTCACATCGGCTGGAATGAGTTGAATGTCACGCGACCACATCCGCTGTTCACCGGAATAGGGCCGGGCGCACATGCCTACTTCGTGCATTCCTATGCCATGAAGACGAACGATCCGGCGCGCGTGCTGGCGACATCCGACTATGGCGGCCCGTTCACGGCCGCGGTCGGGCGCGACAACATCGTGGGTACGCAGTTTCATCCCGAGAAGAGCCAGGCCGTCGGCCTTACGCTGCTTGGTAATTTCCTGGTGTGGCAGCCGTGATCCTGTTTCCGGCGATCGACCTTAAGGCCGGGCGCTGCGTGCGGCTGAAGCGCGGCGAAATGGAATCCGCGACCGTCTTCAATGAGGACCCGGCCGCGCAGGCCCTCGCCTTCGAGCAAGCCGGATTTCAATGGCTGCATTGCGTCGATCTCGATGGTGCCTTCGCGGGGAAGCCGGCCAATGCGGATGCCATCCGGGCGATCCGCGCAGCAACGAGGCTTCCGATTCAGCTCGGCGGGGGTTTAAGGGATATAGCGGCGATTGAAAGTTGGCTGGCAGCCGGAATCACACGCGTGATTCTGGGTACTGTCGCGCTGAAAAATCCGGCGTTGGTGAAGGAAGCCGCCCGCGCGTTTCCCCAGAGGATCGTCGTGGGTGCCGACGCGAAGGACGGCCGGATCGCGACGGAGGGCTGGGCCGAGGTCTCCGATTTGAGCCCTATCGACCTCGGCCGGAAGTTCGAGGACGCAGGAGTCGCCGCCATCCTGTTCACCGACGTGGATAGCGATGGGATGCTTGGCGGTGTGAATGTCGCGGCGACGGCGGCGCTGGCGAAAGCCGTCCAGATCCCAGTGATCGCCTCCGGTGGGGTTGGCGGTTTGGCTGATCTCGACAGGTTGATGGCGGTAAATGAGCCGAATATCGAAGGCGTCGTGATCGGCCGGGCGCTCTACGACGGTCGTATCGCCGCAGCCGAAGCATTAGCGAGAGCGAACAGCGTTCAGCGGCGTTAATGATATTTCTAATTATACTTAATTCCCAAAGGCCTAAAGACTCTATGCGCTTCTGCTCAAACGGCGGATTAAGTCGTCGAACTGTTCCAGGGTTCTGTAGGAAATCCTGATATCCCCACCCTCATTCCCTTTGTGTACGATCTGAACTTTGAGCCCTACAAGGTTGGAAATATTGGATTCTATGGCTTTGATATTCGGGTCTTCCGAGTTTTGTCCCCGGCGAGCCGGCTTTCTCGATTTCGAACGCTGTTCGGCTTCGCGGACATTGAGTGCCCCCTCGACAATCTCCCGTGCGCGCGCTTCCGGGTCGGCGACCCCGAGCAGGGTACGTGCGTGGCCTGCCGTCAGTCGCCCGTCGCGCACCATGGCTTTTACGCTCTCGGGCAGCTTCAACAGGCGAAGCGTGTTCGCCACATGGGAGCGGCTCTTGCCGACCTCCTTGGCGATTCGATCCTGGGTGTACTGAAACCGGTCCATCAGTTCGTGATAGGCGGCTCCCTCCTCGATGGCATTGAGATCTGCCCGCTGAACGTTCTCGACGATGGCGAGTTCGAGCGCCTCGCTATCGCTCATCTCACGAACGACCACCGGCACGTCGTGGAGTTTCGCCAGTTGGGCGGCGCGCCAGCGGCGTTCGCCGGCCACGATCTCGAACGCGTCCGTCTGGCCTGCAACCGGGCGGACCAGGATCGGCTGAAGGATGCCCTTCTCCTTCACTGATTCGGTCAGATCGTTCAAATCCTCCGGCGCGAAGGTCTTGCGCGGCTGGAATCGGTTGGGCCTGAGAAACGCGACCGGCAAGGTGCGTGCGCTCTTCGCCTCACCGCGTGTCGGCGCAGCCTCTTCGCCGATCAGAGCCGACAATCCGCGGCCCAACCCGCGCGAGCGATGTTCTTCGGGCGGTGTCATCAGGCGGCCTGGCGCAGACGTTCGCGCTGGATGAGTTCGCCGGCGAGCTTGATGTACGCTTGGCTGCCGGGACATTTGAGATCGTAGACCAGCGCCGGAAGACCGTGGCTTGGCGCTTCCGAAATGCGCACGTTGCGCGGAATCACGGTGGAATAGACCTTTTCGCCCATGTTCTCGCGGACGTCGGCCGCGACCTGATCCGACAGCTTGTTTCGCTTGTCGAACATGGTCAGCACGATGCCCTGGATCTCGAGCCGCGGATTGAGATTGGCGCGCACAAGCTCGATCGTCTTCAGAAGCTGGCTCAAACCTTCCAGCGCAAAGAACTCGCATTGCAGCGGCACCATCACCGCGTCGGCTGCGACCATCGCGTTGACGGTGAGCAGCGTCAGCGACGGCGGACAATCGATCAACACATAGGAAAACGGCAATGATCCGTGTACGGAATATTCGTCCAGCGCATCCTTGAGGCGCAAATTGCGCCGCTCCATATCGATCATTTCGAGCTCTGCGCCCGAAAGATCGACCGTCGACGACACCAGCGACAGCCGCGGGATTCGGGTTGGCATCACGGCATCGGCGAGCTTCGCCTCGCCCATCAACACATCGTAGATCGTCACCTTGCGTTCGGTGCGCGGGATGCCGAGACCGGTCGAGGCATTGCCCTGCGGGTCGATGTCGATCACCAGCGTCGGCTCGCCCACCGCGGCCAGTGCGGTGCCCAGGTTGATCGCGGTCGTGGTCTTACCGACGCCGCCTTTCTGGTTTGCGACGACCATCACGCGCGGACGCTTGCCGGTATCCATGGACGAGCTCCCGAATCTCCACAACAACGCCGGACGGATCGGTCAGGCTGGGGTACTGCTGGAGGCTCATTTTCCAGTGTTTGCGGGCTTCGGTCAATTCAGACCCCACATTTTGACCCTTGAGGAACAGGCAAACTGTATTCGAACCCACGAAATGCTGTGCATACTCCAGAAGCTTGTCCAGCGGCGCACAGGCGCGCGCCGTGACGACCTCGAACGGCTTGGTATCCACCTCTTCCATCCGCTCGTTGCGGATTGTGATGTCCAGCCCCAGTCGGTCGCGAACCGCTTCAAGGAAGTGACATTTCTTGGCGGTGGCCTCGAACAAAGTCACGTGCACGCGGTCCCGGAGCAGCTCGGCAAGCACGAGCCCTGGAAAGCCGGCACCGCTTCCGAGATCGGCCAGCGTTCGCGCGCCTTCCGGAACAAAGCGCGCTAGCTGCGCGCTGTCCCAGACGTGGCGGCGCCAAACAGCGGCCAACGAACCCGGCGACACGAGATTGTGGCGACTGTTCCAGTCCTCCAGCAGACCGACATAGGCCTTCAGGTGCGCCAATGTTTCACGTGAAACACCGGTCGCTGCGCCGAATTCCTCAGGCGACACGCCTGCTACCCGCGCGGACATGAGCGAGGACAAGAGTCAGCGCCGCGGGCGTAACACCATCGATGCGCGCGGCCTGTCCCAGTGTCGTCGGCCTGATCTTCTGTAGCTTCTGCTGGACCTCGGTCGAAAGGCCGCAAACGGCCCGATAGTCGAGGTCGGCCGGCAGCGCGAGACCTTCATCGCGCCGGAACGCGAGGATATCCGCCTCTTGGCGGCCAAGATAGCCGGCGTACTGCGCGTCAATCCGGAGCGATTCCTGCAAATCGGTGCGCAATTCCTTCAGCTCGGGCCAAATCCTAGCCAAAATGGGGAAATCGACCTCAGGGAGGGCAAGAAATTCTAGCGCATTGCGGCGCGTACCATCGAGCTTCATCACGATGCCATGCCTTTGCGCCTCATTAGGGGTGAGGGTCATGGACTTCAGAAGAGCACGGACTTTTTCGAGCTTCTCGGCTTTCTCGGAGAAGGCCGTTTCACGTGAAACACTCACGCAGCCAGCCCTGATCCCCAGGCCGATCAGCCGGTGATCGGCATTGTCTGCCCGCAGCGTCAGCCGGTACTCGGCCCGCGAGGTGAACATGCGATAGGGCTCGCTCACGCCCTTGGTCACCAAGTCATCGATAAGCACACCGATGTAAGCAGTCGCCCGATCCAGAATGACCGGGGTATCCCCGCCCGCAGCGCGGGCCGCGTTTAAACCCGCCATCAGGCCCTGGGCGGCTGCTTCCTCGTAGCCGGTTGTGCCGTTGATCTGCCCCGCTAGGTACAAGCCATTGATTTTCTTGGTCTCTAGGGCAGCTGAGAGTTCGCGCGGGTCGACATAATCGTACTCAATCGCGTAACCAGCACGGCGAACACCGACGCTCTCCAGGCCCGGAATGGTCTTGAGCAGCGCAAGCTGCACATCCTCGGGCAGGGAGGTCGAGATCCCGTTCGGATAGACGGTGTCGTCGTCCAACCCCTCGGGCTCCAGGAAGATCTGATGGCTGTCGCGCGCCGCGAAGCGCACGACCTTGTCTTCGATGGACGGGCAATAGCGGGGACCGGTCGATTCGATCTGGCCGGAATACATTGGCGCGCGATGCAGGTTGGCGCGGATGATGGCGTGCGTCTGGGGCGTGGTGCGCGTGATGTGACAGACGGTCTGCGGTGTCGTGATCCGCTCGGTCAGAAATGAGAACGGCGAGGGCGGATCGTCGCCGTGCTGGACATCCAGCCGCGCCCAGTCGATGGTCCCGCCATCCAGCCTGGGCGGCGTGCCGGTCTTGAGGCGGCCCATCGCAAAACCCAAGGAATACAGCGTCTTGGAGAGTCCGATACTCGGCGCATCGCCCACGCGGCCGGCCGGAATCTTGGTCTCGCCCATATGGATGAGGCCGTTGAGAAATGTGCCGGTGGTCAGCACCACGACGCCCGCCCGGATGGTCTCTCCGGTCGTAGTCGTGACACCAATCACGCGCCCGCCCTTGATCACAAGATCTTCGACCGCGGCGGCCCGGATGGTGAGGTTTTCCTGGGCCGCCAGCGCCGCCTGCATCGCGGCGCGATAGAGCTTGCGGTCGGCCTGGGCGCGCGGTCCGCGCACGGCGGGACCCTTGCGGCGGTTGAGCATGCGGAATTGGATGCCGGCCGCGTCCGCAACCCGCCCCATGACGCCATCCAGCGCATCGATCTCGCGCACAAGATGGCCCTTGCCGACACCGCCGATCGCGGGGTTGCACGACATCTCGCCAATGGTCTCGAGCTTGTGGGTCAGGAGCAGCGTACGCGCACCGAAGCGCGCGGACGCTGCCGCGGCTTCGCAGCCCGCATGGCCTCCACCGATGACGATAACATCGAACGCATTCATGGCGCGGCTCATTAGGCCTCTCGCGTTCGCGGAGCAAGTCCAGGCTATGCCGGACGCATCTCATCCGTATACGGACTATCCATCACTTGTAATATTCCGGACGTGTTCGCGTGCTTGAGGTCGCTCACAAAGAACGACAGGATGACGAAAATGCCGGTGGGGGCCGGAGCTTCACATCATATCGCGGAGGGTTTCTCACATGGATTACGCATGCAACACGGGCCCGCGGGCCCGTAAGTCACATTTTTGGCGGCGCGTCGGCGTCGTGGCTCTTGCGCTTGGCGGCGCAGCTCTTCTCGCCGGATCAGCCGTCGCCCAGACCGGCTATATCGGCATCCTGGGCGGCGGTCCGATCTACCAACGCAATCTCACCAACGTCAAAGAGCTGAAGAGGGCGGGCTTCACCGAACTCCTGGTGTGGAGCGTCGAAGTCAAGGCCAATGGCGATCTGAACTTGAACGGCGAATTTCCGATCGTCACTAACGGAAAATATGTCGGCGCGGCGACCTGGCCCAAATTCGCGCACGATCTTAGATCCATCAAATCCGGAAAGGTCACGCGCATCACGTTCAGCATCGGCTCATCGAATTTCGGCGACTTCCAGAACCTCAAATCGCTCGTCGATTCGCAAGGTACCGGCAAGAAAAGCATCCTCTATAAGGATTTCGCCGCGCTGGCCGCTGCGCTGCCGGTCGATGCGATCGATCTCGACGATGAGAACAGCTACGACAGCGAATCCACGATCAAGTTCGCGCTGATGCTGGGCGGGCTCGGCTATCACGTGACGATGAACCCCTACACCAACAACAGCTACTGGACGTCGGTAGTCTCCCAGATCAACACGCAGATGCCGGGGCTGGTGGATGCGATTCATCTGCAGACCTTCGCCGGCGGCAGCGGTAACAATCCGTGCTCCGGTTGGGACTTCGGCGGCGTGCCGGTCTATCCTGGCCTTTCTGATCAGCAATCCGCGCCGCCCTATTCGTCACCCACCCAGGCCGAAAGCAGGCTCGCGAGCTGGCACAATCAGTGCGGCATCAACGGCGGCTGGCTCTGGATCTTCGACCAGATCCAAGGCACCGATCAGGTCAAGGAATACGCCAAGGACATGACCAAAGGCGCGAACGGCAAGGCGGAGCACAAATAGTCATATCCCGCCTACCAAGATACGGCACCGGCGCCGCCCAGCGCGCGCCGGTGTCTAGTTCCCGTGCCGCTCCATAAACTCGCGATCTGGAACAAGAAACGTCTTTTGACGTTTCAAGGTCTTCAAGCCACTCGTGCGAACGGAGACCCGTATGCCGCAGCTCCAGCAGATGAATCCTGAAGTGCTGATCTTCGCCGTCGCAGCTGTCGTCGTGCTGATCGTCCTGGCATTCGTCCTTCTTCGCATCTCCAGACGCGGCAGCAAGCGCGATTTTGCCCGGCATTACGGCGAGGAATATCAGCGTCTCGTTGCCGAAACCGGCAGCAAGGAAAAAGCCGAAGAGCGCCTGATCGCGCGTGAGAATCGGGTCGCCGGCTATCACCTGCACAGCTTGGATAAGAAGGCGCAGGAACGTTACGAAGTGCAGTGGAAAAACGCGCAGGCCGCGTTCATCGAAGACCCCAAGGCATCCCTTGCGCAAGCCGGCGATGTCCTCGACAAGGTGCTCAACGAACAAGGATATCCCAAGGCTGACTTCGACAGGTTAAGCGCCGATCTTTCCGTCAATCATCCGGCCGTCGTGAAGGATTTCCGCGAAGCACACGAGATCGCGCTCAAAAACAAAGAGGGCAAGACGACCACCGAAGATCTCCGTCAGGCGATGATTCACTACAAAGCGCTCTTCGCCGCGCTGATCACAGACCCCAACCTCCGTGCCGCCGCATAGACTATTTTCGGTAGGGAGTAGCAACGTTGAAGTCTGCTACTCCCTACTGACTATTTTCCAATACAGAAATCCCTGAACACGACGTCGAGCAATTCTTCGATATCGACGCGGCCGGTGATGCGGCCTAGCGCACGCAGCGCAAGGCGAAGGTCTTCCGCCATTAGTTCGGGTTGGTCGTCTTGCGCACCGAGCGCCTGTTCCAATGAGCGCGCAGCATCTTCAAGTGCGTGGCGATGACGAGCGCGGGTGAGCATTGGCGCTTCGTTTGGCTGCTCCAATCGCTCGCGCACCTTTGCCGTCAGCGCTTCGATCATCGCATCCATACCGTGGCCGGTCTTGAGTGAAATCGAAAGCCCATCGTGCACCGCTGGCCAGGGAAGGTCGGACTTATTGAAGGCAACCACATCGCCCCGCGTGTTTGAGGGCAGTTCGGCGAAGGGATCGGGAGCGCTGCCATCTAACAGAAGAAGAACAAGATCGGCGGCCTCTGCGCGGGCGAGGGCGCGCAGTACGCCCTCGGCTTCGATCGCCTCGGACGCTGCACGCAAGCCGGCGGTGTCGGCCAGGATCACAGGATAGCCGCCCAAATCCATTCGTACCTCGATCACGTCCCGGGTGGTGCCGGCGGTTTCGGCCACGATGGCGACGTCGCGCCGCGCGAGCGCGTTGATGAGCGAACTCTTGCCGGCATTGGGCGGACCGATGATCGCAAGATGCAATCCGTCGCGCAGCACCTCGCCGCGCCGCGCATCATTCAGATGCTTGCGAAGCTGCCCGAGAATTTCGGAGATCGCCGCGCGCACGCGCGCGAACGTGTCCCCGGGCAGCTCTTCGTCGGAAAAATCGATGGCCGCTTCCGCCCAGGCGCCTGCCCGGATCAGGTCGGCACGCCAACCTTCGTAAAGCGCGGCCAACGCGCCATCGTATTGACGTAGCGCCTGGCGCCTTTGGGCATCTGTTTCGGCGTCGACCAGATCGGCGATGGCTTCGGCCTGGGTGAGATCGAGCTTTCCGTTTTCGACGGCGCGGCGCGTGAACTCTCCCGCCTCCGCCGGCCGAAGGCCGAGCGCTCCCAAGGCCGACAGCACCGCACCGACCGTCGCGCGGCCGCCATGGACATGGAATTCGGCCACGTCCTCGCCTGTGAAACGTGCTGGCGACGCGAAATAGAGGATCAGCCCTTCATCCAGTTGGTGGCCGGCTGCGTGGCGAAGCCGAGCGACCGTCGCCACCCGGGCAGGGGGCGGAGGCTTTCCGGTCAATGCCGTAAGCGCGCGCCCGGCTTCCGGGCCCGACACCCGGATGACCGCAACGCCCGCCCGCCCCGGCGCCGTGGACAGTGCATAGATCGTATCGCCCGTCATCAATCCTTGGGCGCGGTCTTCTTCGCGCCGCCTGTAGCGCGCTGGGCGCTGTCCCACAGAAAGCGCTGGAACTGCTCGAAGCCGGCACCGCCCATCGGCATCCAGGCCTTCATCATCGCTTCGGGATCGGAGGTATCCATGGCCGCTTTGACGCGCTTTTTCATCTCCGCGAGCATCAATTCGTGAATCCCCGTCACATCCGGCAGCCCCATCAGGGTACGGGCTTCTTCCGGCGTCATGTCCATTTCCACGTGAATCTTCATTGCCTTAACCGCTCCGAAGGGCCGTCGCTTGTGACCGGCCATCATGGCGCGCTAAAGGAACGCCCGGCAAGCCAGCCTCCTCCATCACTTTTCAGGATCTATCATGAGCCGCAATCAGCTCGACCAGGAAACCAGCCCCTACCTCCTCCTGCACAAGGACGACCCGGTCCACTGGTATCCGTGGGGCCGCGAGGCACTGGCGGCGGCCGAGGCCAGCGGCAAGCCCATCCTGCTCTCCGTCGGCTACACGGCCTGTCACTGGTGCCATGTCATGCATCACGAGAGCTTCGCCGATGCCGAGACGGCCGCGGTGATGAACGACAATTTCATCAACGTGAAGGTCGACCGGGAGGAGCGTCCCGACATCGACCAGCTCTACCAGGCCGCGACCAACAACATGGGCAACCAGGGCGGCTGGCCGCTCACCATGTTCCTGACGCCCAAGGGCGTGCCGTTCTTTGCGGGAACCTATTTCCCGAAGGAAATGCGTTTCGGACAGCCGCCCTTCAAGGCCGTACTTGACGACGTGTCTAAGCTCTATCGCGAACAGCCCGATCCGGTCGCCACCGCGGCCGCGCGGCTGACCGAGCAGCTCAACAACCTCTGGAACCGCGATATGCGCGGAAATCTGGATGCCAACACGATCGACACCGTGGCACTGCGCGTGGCTCAGCGTTTCGACATCTTCTTCGGTGGGCTTACAGGTTCGCAGAAATTTCCGTCGGTTTCGCTAACCGAGATGATGTGGCGCGCCTATCTACGCACCAGCGCGCAGCAATATCTTCAGGTCGCCTCCGTCACGCTCGACCACATGCTCCTCGCCGGCCTCTACGACCATGTCGGCGGCGGTTTCTATCGCTACACTACCGACGAGCGCTGGCTAGTGCCGCATTTCGAGAAGATGACGAACGACAATGCGCAGCTCATCGATCTGATGCTGCTCATTTGGCAGCACAACCGCAACGTCATTTCCCAGAGCCGCATCGAAGAGACCATCGGCTGGCTAACGCGCGAGATGATGGTGGAGGATGCGTTCGCCGCCAGCCTCGATGCCGATTCCGAAGGCGAGGAAGGCAAATATTATCTCTGGAGCGAGCCTGAGATCGACGCCGCCCTGATGGGCACCTTCATCCAGAAATTCAAGTTGGCCTATGGCGTCACCCGCGACGGCAATTTCCAGGGCCGCAACATCCTCCAGCGCATGGGGACCGCAGCCCCGTATCCGCAGCCGGAAGCGGACGAAGCTTTGTTTGCGAAGCAGCGGGAATTGCTGCTCGCGGCACGGCTGAAGCGCGTGCCGCCGATGCGGGACGACAAGGTTCTGGCCGACACCAACGGCATGGTGATCACAGCCCTCATCAATGCCGGCGCCGTGCTGAAGAACGCCGAGTGGTCGAAGACCGCCATCAAGGCGTTCGACTTCGTCGTCAAAGCGCTCGGCGACGGCGATAAGCTTGCCCATTCCTGGCGTAACGGCAAACGCGGCCACGCAGGCTTTGCCGACGACTACGCGCACATGGCGCGCGCGGCGCTTGCGCTGTGGGAAGCGACCGGAGAGCAGCGGTTCCTCGATCAGGCCAGGCGCTGGGTTCATACGCTGAACGAAAATTTCTGGGACGAGTTCGGCGGCGGCTACTACTTCAACAGCCACGACGACGACCCGCTGATCGTCCGTACACGGTCGATCTTCGATCAGACCCAGCCGCCGGCCAATTCGGTGATGCTGGGCGTGCTCTCGCGCCTGTTCATGGCCACCGCGGATTCGGCCTATGCCGATCGCGCCAACCGCCTGGTCCAATCCTTTGCAGGCGAAGCGACGCGGGCCTTCATTTCGGCGAGCACATTCTTCAACAATCTTGAATTCCTGGCGACGGGGCTTCAGATCGTGATCGTGGGACCGCTCAACAACACGCGCACGCATGAGCTCGCAGCCGCGGTGCTGGGCCGGAGCCTCCCGAACCGGTTCATGGTGGTGGTCGCGCCCGATCAGCCGCTGCCGCAAGGCCATCCGGCCCATGGCAAGGCGATGGAGAACGGGCAGCCCACCGCTTACGTGTGTCAGCGTCAGACCTGCTCCGCGCCGATCACCAATCCGGTGACGCTGAGTCAGATGCTGCAGCTGCCGCAGACGCGTCCGGCACCGGGAGCGCGCCCGCAGTAACGCCTTGGCGTGCACCCCGCGCCTTGCGTAAGCTTGGGCCGCGATAGGCGGAGAGCGGTTCCATGGCCGGCAACGACATCACCATCAGCGGGGCGGACGGCGCGTTTTCCGGCTATCTGGGAACGCCGTCTTCCGGCCGCGGTCCTGGGATCGTCGTCATCCAGGAGATCTTCGGCGTCAATCAGGTGATGCGCGATCTCGTCGATGGGTTTGCGGCCCACGGCTATTTCGCGCTGGCGCCCGATCTCTTCTGGCGGCTCGAGCCCGGCGTGCAGCTGACCGACAAGACCGATGCCGAGTGGCAGCGCGCCTTCGATCTGATGAACCGCTTCGATTCGGACAAAGGCGTTAGCGACATCCAGGCCGCCCTCGACGCTCTCCGGAGCCAGAGCGGCTGCAGCGGAAAGGTCGGTGCGGTTGGATATTGCCTTGGCGGACTGCTCGCGTTCCTGACGGCCGCGCGCACCAATGCGGACGCCTCCGTCGGCTATTACGGCGTGAACATCCACGAACGGCTGGACGAGGCCAAAACCATCAAAAAGCCGCTGATGCTGCACATCGCGGCGAAGGACCAGTTCGTGCCTCCTGAGGCACAGAAGAAGATCCAGGCCGGGCTTCGCGGCAATCCGCTTGTCACCGTCCACATCTATCCGGAAATGGACCACGCCTTCGCCCGCGTCGGCGGCGCGCATTACGACAAGGCCTGTGCCGATCTCGCCAACGGACGAACCTCGACCTTCTTCCGCCAGCACCTCGCGTGAACCGGACGGCGTCTGTCCTGACGCTCATCGCGATCGCCTGCGCCGCCTATGCGGTGGCCGATCTTGCGCATGAAACGCTCGGCCATGGCGGCGCATGTCTGGCATCCGGCGGAAAAGTCCTCCTGATCGACACGACGTTCGAGGATTGCTCCATCCACTCGCGTTGGATCGACGGCGCGGGGCCGTTGGTGGGCATCGCCGTCGCCCTTCTCGCCTGGCTCCGCGCGCGCAATGCGAAACCGGCCAATTGGCGCGTATTTCTCGTATTGCTCTTTGCCGACGCGATGTTCTGGAACGTCGGCTACATGCTCAAATCGGGCATCGCCCGGGCCGGCGACTGGCATTTTCTGATTGAAGGTCTGGAGCCCGCGAATATCTGGCATATCGGCCTCGCGGTAGCCGGCGTCGCGCTCTACATCGTGGCGATGCGGATGCTGGTGCGGGTCTGGCCGTTGGGTAACGGCATGCCCTCAGGACAGTTCGGGCTGATTGCCTATCTGATCGCGGCGCTTCTCTCCGCCGCCGCCGGATTTTTCGATCCACGCGGACCGCATACGATCCTGAGCGACGCGCTCCCGTCTTCCCTCGGCGCTATCGGCTTGCCGCTCGTGGGCTTGCGGCAGCGCGCGGAAGTCACAATCGCCCCGTCGCCAGCCTGGGTCGCTTCCGGCGCCATTTCCGCCCTCGCGTTTGTCGCGATCCTGGGACCCGGCGTCAGGGGCTGATCTATTTCACATCGGCGAGAGGGCGAACATCCTCCACGAGATGCACCAGCATCCGGCCCGGCTCCTCGATCTGCATCATGTGAGCTGAGTTCTCGAACCAGATCAGCTTCTTCACCGGCGCGTGGATCGTTGCAAACCATTTGGCAGAAACTTCAGCCGACGTCGTATCGTCATGCCGGCCGTTGAAGAGGATGATCGGGCAACGGAAGTCGGTCACCTTGGTAAAGTCCGCGGTTGAGAAATCCTTCAGCAGATGCGTCAGCGACAGCTCCGATCCCCTGCCGATCGCCGCCCTGTCGGCATCGGTGTAATCGGGCGAAAGCTCTGAGGCATTGTAGTAATAGTCATAGGTGTCACGCCGCCAGCTCAGCCCGCCATAGATCACCGACCATTTGCGCTCGATGTTGATCTTGTCGAGCGGGATTGCGCCGTTGACCTCCGGATAGGGCGCGATAGCACGGAGTTCTTTCACCGCCTGGGCATTGTGCGCCGCTTCGGCCGCCTCGAGCGTGTGCTGATAGCCGAGTGCCTCGCTCGCGCGAGTGTTGATCATCTGCCCCATGCCGATATAGGCGTAGAGCCATTCGGGATGATGTTCCGCGAGCTTGAGACCCAGGATCGAGCCCCATGAATGCCCGAGCACGAAAATCTTCGGCTTGTGATAGGTCGTGCGCAGATAAGCGACCGCGGCCTCGGCGTCGGAGACCATCTGCGCCTCCGTCACCGTCGGTGCGATCTGCTTCGGATCGTTCGCGTTATAGGTCTTGCCTGAACCGCGTTGATCCCATTGCACCACGGTAAAATAATCTTCCCAGGGATTCTGGAAGGTCCAGCTGGTCGGCATCTCCGGCGCACCCGGACCGCCGTGAATGAACAACAGGATTGGATTGTCGAGATCGCGTCCGCGGATCGTGATCCATTGTTTCGTCCCGTTGGCTGGAACCAGCATCTGCTTGTCGATGCCGTCTGGAGAGACGACTTTCTGCAAGGTCCCGACGATGCTGCGCGCTGCATCCTGTGTGAACGGCTTCGGCGACGCGACAGCCGGCGCTGCGATCATCAACAAAGTGCCACAAAGAAGCACACGGATATGCATTTTTTGCTCCGAACGCGAACGTTCAGCACTTAGGCACGAATGCCCGAATTGCCAGCGGCCTCACGCCACCGCGGCGCGCGGAACTTGTTGTTCCGCGATGCTCAGCAGACCCCGCAAGCGCGCGCCGATCAGAAGAATCACACCGCCGCCCAAGCAGACGATTGCGGCGTGCAACGTCCAGAACTGCGCGGGATCCAGTTTTTCATAGAAGCCGCCAAGTCGGCCGCTGATCATACTGCCAAGGAACACGGAGAGGTAGTTCACGCCCATCATGGTCGCGTTCACGGATCTGGGCGCCGCCCTCGAGTAGAGCGCCGTGGTGATCGGCGAAAAGTAAAGCCAGCCAATATTGGACCCCATGTGAAAAGCGATCGCCCACAGAAGCGATGCCTTGCCGCTCGCGCCGGGAAAATATGTGGCAAGCGCTAGCAGCATGGTCGACGCACCGAAAATCACGCAGCCGATTGCCATCTTTCCGAACTCGCCGGGTTCGCGGCCGCGCGCTGCCTGCCAGCGCCACACGGTCAGGAAGACGGGCAACCAGATGAACGGCGCGAGCCCGTCGAGCGATTGCAGCCACGGCACCGGCATCGTCCAGTTTCCGAATCGGAGATCGACGTGATCCCGCACCCAGATGTTGTAGGTGTTCCAGACCTGTGACTGCGCGATCCAGAACATCATGGTGCCAAGAACCAGCGCGATCAGCCAGACGATGATCTGCTTGTCGGCGGCGGTCAGCGGCTCGAAGGCCTGCGTGGCGTCCCGCTGACGTTCGGCAGGAAGATAACGCCGGCCGGACAGATAGATCACAAGACCGATCAACATTCCCACGCCGGCAAACGCGAACGCGAAATGCCAGCCATAGGCTTGTCCCAGAAAGCCCGTGACGATCGGAGCGATAAAGGCGCCGATGTTGATCGTCGCGCCATAGGCCTGAAACGCGGCGGTACGGCGGCGGTCCTCTTTGGCGTAGAGCTCACCAAGCTGCGGGGCAAGATTGCCGCGCAGACATCCGGCGCCAAGGATCAGGAGCAGAAGTGCCAGCAAAAAGGATTGATCGAACGCCAGAGAGAAATGGCCGGCGGTCATCAAGAATGCACCGAGCGCGACCGTGCGCGTTCGCCCGAGCACACGATCGCCGAGCGCTCCGCCGAACACCGGCGTGAAATAAACGAGCCCGACATAGAGACCAAAAATCTGTGAGGCCAGCGCCTGCGTCGACAGAGGACCAGTCGCGGTTTCGATCATGGACCGCAAACCGGCAAAGCCCGCAATGTGCTCGACATGCCCGGGCAGGAGAAGCTGCTCCACCATATAGAGCACCAAAAGCGCCTGCATCCCGTGGAAGGAAATGCGGTCCCAGAGTTCGGTCCCGCCGATAAAGAGGAGCCCTTTGGGATGACCAAGGAAGGTGGCGCCCCGCGGCGATGCTTCTGCGCTTGCCAGGAGATACCCCCTTCCCCGAAAATCGTGCCCTGAAGTGGCAGTCAGAGCCTATCCTCAGACAGGCTTTTGTAAACGCAGAGGAAATTTCGTCATGAAAGCGATCCGGTTCGATCAGGTTGGCGGCCCCGAAGTCCTGAAGTTTGTCGATGTCGAACTTCCGCCGCCCGGTCCGGGCCAGGTTCGCGTCCGTCACACAGCTGTCGGGGTCAACTTCATCGACACCTACCATCGCTCCGGCCTGTACAAGCTCCCGCTCCCGTCTGGATTGGGCAGCGAGGCTGCGGGGACCGTAGAGGCCTTGGGCGAAGGTGTGACGGCGCTCAAGACCGGCGACCGCGTGGCCTATGCCGGCACGCTCGGCGCCTATGCCGAGGCCAACAACGTGCCGGCGGACAAGCTGGTGAAGCTCCCGGCCGGCGTCAGCGATGAGACGGCCGCCGCTGCGACGCTCAAAGGCATGACCGCTCAATATCTGCTCAAGCGCATCTATCCGGTGAAGGCAGGACACACCATCCTCTGGCACGCCGCCGCCGGCGGCGTCGGTCTGATCGCAGGGCAATGGGCCAAACATCTGGGCGTGACCGTCATCGGGACGGTCGGATCCGAGGACAAAGTTGCCCTCGCAAAGGAGAACGGTTCGGCCCATGTCCTCAACACACGCACCGACGATTGGGTGAAGCGTGTGCGCGAGATCACCAACGGCGAAGGCGTGCCGGTCGTCTACGATTCCATCGGCAAGGACACCTGGGCTGGATCGCTCGATTGTCTCGCGGTGCGCGGCATGATGGTGAGCTTTGGCAATGCCTCAGGCGCAGTGCCCGCGTTTGAGCCGGGCATCCTGAGTGCAAAGGGGTCGCTTTACCTGACGCGGCCAACGCTTTTTCACTACACGCGCAATGCCGAAGAGCTGCAGGAAACGGCCGACGATCTGTTCGCCGTGATCGCATCAGGTGCGGTGAAAATCCAGATCCACCAGCGCTTCAAGCTGGCGGACGCCGCCAAAGCGCACGAGGCGCTGCACTCTCGCGCCACGACCGGGGCAACGATCCTGATTCCGTAGGCGCTGCTACTCCGCCGCGGCGCTCATCGGCGAGGTGCGGTTCTCGCGCAGATAGATCGAACGCTTCGGCTGTGCCATGACCCGGCCCACCATCGGCACAAAGGCCTCAAGAGGCATCGTGTCATAGTTCGGGTCGAACGCGTTCTGATCGTGGCGGGCACAGAACATCGCCGTGCGCTCGAACGCAGGATGGCCCCGGAACTGGTCCCGCATATTCTTGTCGAGGCCCAGATAATGGAAAAAGTAATAGCCCTGGAAGATGCCATGGTGCTGGAGCATCCACCAGTTCTCTTCCGACACGAACGGCCTCAGGATCGTGGCGCCGAGTTCGGCGTGGTTGTGCGAGGCGAGCGTATCGCCGATGTCATGCAGCAGCGCGCACACCACGTACTCTTCGTCCATGCCGTCACGATGTGCGAGCGTGGCCGATTGCAGCGAATGCTCCATCCGATCTACGGCAAAGCCGCCGCAATCGCCTTCGAGCAGCTTCAGATGCGCGATCACGCGGTTTGGAAGCTCGCGATTGAAGGGGACCGCGTGCGACACGATCTTCATCCAGTCTTCCTGCGTGCTTTGGGCCATCGCATGGAATTGGGCGCGATCCTGTGGTTCTTCGGTCATGGCTGTTCATCCCAGAAAGTGGCGTAGTTTCGGCCGCGCCAATCTGCCGGTCAAGCAGCCAATCCCGCACGCGCAGCGTGCAGGACAGCCTCGATTTTGAAGGCAAATCGGTAGGAACGTCGCGGACTTACGTGTTCATGCTGTCGAAGAAGTCGGAATTGGTCTTCGACACGCGCAGCTTGTCGAGCAGGAATTCGATCGCGTCGATCGTGCCCATCGGCGCCAGGATGCGGCGCAGCACATACATCTTGGCGAGCGTACCCTTGTCGACGAGCAACTCTTCCTTGCGGGTACCGGATTTGAGGATATCGATCGCGGGGAAGACGCGCTTATCGGCGACTTTGCGGTCCAAGATGATTTCCGAGTTACCGGTACCCTTGAACTCTTCGAAAATCACTTCGTCCATGCGGCTGCCGGTATCGATCAGCGCGGTCGAGATGATGGTGAGCGAGCCGCCCTCCTCGATGTTGCGCGCCGCGCCGAAGAAGCGCTTTGGGCGCTGCAGCGCGTTCGCATCGACACCGCCGGTCAGCACCTTGCCCGATGACGGGACGACAGTGTTGTAGGCGCGGCCGAGGCGCGTGATGTTATCGAGCAGAATGACGACGTCGCGCTTGTGCTCGACGAGGCGCTTAGCCTTCTCGATCACCATCTCGGCGACCTGGACGTGGCGCGTCGCGGGCTCGTCAAAGGTCGAGGACACAACCTCGCCCTTCACCGTGCGCTGCATGTCGGTCACTTCTTCCGGGCGCTCGTCGATGAGCAGCACGATCAGATAACACTCGGGATGATTGGCTGCGATCGCCTTGGCGATATTCTGCATCATGATCGTCTTACCAACCCGCGGCGGCGCCACGATCAGACAGCGCTGGCCCTTGCCCAGCGGCGAGACGATATCGATCACGCGGCCGGTGCGGTCCTTCACCGTCGGATCGGGCAACTCCATCGTGAAGCGCTCATCCGGGTAGTAGGGTGTGAGGTTGTCGAACGCGACCTTGTGCTTGATGTTCTCGGGATCCTCGAAATTGATCGTCGAGACCTTGAGCAGCGCGAAATAGCGCTCACCGTCCTTCGGCGAACGGATCGGGCCTTCGACCGTATCGCCGGTTCTGAGGCCGAAACGGCGGATCTGCGACGGGCTCACATAGATATCGTCGGGCCCCGCGAGGTAGTTGGATTCGGGCGAGCGCAGGAAGCCGAACCCGTCCGGCAGCGTCTCGACGACGCCCATGCCGGTGATTTCGACATTGCGTTCCGCGAGCTCCTTCAGGATCGCGAACAGCATGTCCTGCTTGCGCATGGAAGATGCGTTTTCGATCTCGAGCTCTTCGGCGAATTCGAGCAGGTCGGTCGGGGATTTGGTTTTGAGATCCTGCAGCTTCATCGCTTGCAGGCCACTTTGAACAGTCATGGAATGTTACACCTGGGTCACTGGAGAGATTTTATCCGTTGGCTTGCGGGTGGGCTCGAAAGCGGCCCGCGAGGTCATCATCGGAAGATTGATCGGGCATCGCGCCGGCTTTCCCCGGCCCAGCGCCACGCACTCACCGTACGTGCCGCCTGCGATGCATTGGGGAACACCGCTTATATAGCGCGATTTCCGCTCCATGCAAATAGCACCGGCACCTCAAAACGGCCGTACAATCACAAGAATAACAATGAATACCATCAAAAGCGGCGGGACTTCGTTCAGGATTCGGTAGAAGCGGGCGGACTTGTCGTTACGGTCCTCTGCGAAGGCGCGTACCCGGCCGACGAAATACCCATGCAGCCCCGACATGACGATGACCAGCGCGAATTTCGCCTCAAACCAGTTTTCCTTATAGACCGGAAACACCGAGAGCAGGGTCAACCCAAACACCCATGTCGCCATCATCGCGGGATTGATAATTGCCTTGAGCAGGCGCCGCTCCATCACCTTGAAGCGCTCCGACTCCGGCGAGCCCGGCGTGGTTTCTGTGTGGTAAACAAAAAGCCTCGGAAGATAAAACATCCCGCTCATCCACGCGATCACCGAGATCACATGGAACGCTTTGATCCAGTCGATGTGATTGGAGAGAAACATCATCATCGATGAGCCTCGCGAAAGCCGCAGCGCGCAAATGAAGCCGGGCAGATCCGGCCCGTGCTTTCTATCACCAGATCGGCGAGCCCCTCTATGAACTGTGGCCGCACCCCAACCGTAGGCGCGCGCAGATAGTGTGGCACACCGGCGCCCCGCGCCAGATGGGCGTACTCGATATCGAGTTCAACCAGCGTTTCGGAATGTTCCGATACAAAGGCGATCGGCGCCACAACAAGGCCCAGCCCCTCGGCACCCGCCTGCCGGATTTCGGCGTCGGTCGCCGGCCCGATCCAGCGCAGAGGTCCGACGCGGCTTTGATAACAAACCCGCCAGTCGAGCCCATCCATTCCCAGCTTCTCCACAAGGGCCGCAGCGGTTTGCTCGACCTGCCAGCGATACGGATCGCCTTTGGCGATGACCCGTTCCGGCAGGCCGTGGGCCGACAACAACAGCCGGTATCGCACATCCGGTCTGGCCTCTTTCCATGTTTCACGGATGGAAGCCGCCAGCGCGTCGACGAACGCGGCACTCGTCGGATAACAGCATACGCGTGAACTGGGCGCGTCCAGTCCAAGCTTCGCTGAGGCGCGCTCCCAGTCCCTCAGGGACGAAGCCGTCGTCGTGGTCGAGTATTGCGGATAGAGCGGCAGCAAAACGATCCTGTCCGGCTGCCAGTCCTTCACGGCCTTCGCCGCACCATCGCTGAACGGATGCCAGCAGCGCATGGCGACAAACGCCCTGGCCTCGACGCCTCGGCCAGCAAGCACGCGCTCCAGGGCCCGCGCCTGCGCTTGCGTCTCCTCGAGGATCGGCGAACGGCCGCCGATCTTGGCATAGATTTCCCGCGCCACTGGCGCGCGGCGCTTCGCGATGAAGCGCCCCAGAGGCATGCGCAAAATTCCCGGCAGCGAAATGATCGCCGGGTCTGTGAACAGATTTCGAAGGAAGGGTTCTACGGCCTGTGGACCGTCAGGTCCGCCCAGATTGAACAGAACGACGGCGAGTTTCACGCCGCGCCTCGCACCCGCGCAATCAGCTGTTCGACGTGCTCGATAGGCGTCTCAGGAAGAATTCCGTGGCCCAGATTGAAAATGAATGGAATATCTTTCGTAGCATCCAGAATGTTATCGACAGCCTGCGCGAGCGCATCGCCGCCGGCGATCAGTGCAATGGGATCGAGATTGCCCTGCAGCACGACCTGAAACTTTCCCGCCGCCCACCGCATCGGCACCGCCGTGTCGAGTGATATCGCATCGACGCCGGTCTGGTTCGCGTAGTCCTCATAGCCTTGCAAACTCGACGCCCGGGGAAACCCGATAATCCGCGCTTTGGGATGGATTGTGCGTATCTTTGCGACGATCTTCTGGGTCGGTTCGATCACCCAGCGCGCGAATTGCGCGTCAGGCAGCCCCGAAGCCCAGCTGTCGAAGATCTGCACCGCATCCGCGCCCGCTTCGATATGCCGTATCAGATGAAGCGCAACGCACTCCCCGACAGCATCGAGCAATTCATCAAAGCCTATCGGGTCGCGATAGCCCCAGAGCTTGGCGGCCCTCTGCTCATCACCGCCGCGGCCAGCCGCCATATAGGTCGCCAAGGTCCAAGGTGCCCCCGCGAAACCAAGCAGCGCTGTTTCCGGCGGCAATCCTGCGCGCACACGCCGCAGCGTCTCATAAGCAGGCGCAAGTATCTCAGTCCAGGCAACCTTGTTGCGTACCAGAGTATCGGCCGAGAACACCGGCTTCAGCCGCGGACCGACCCCGTCCTCAAACTCGACCGGTACACCCAAAGCTGCTGGCACGACCAGGATGTCCGAAAAGATGATTGCCGCATCGAATCCGAAGCGCCGGATCGGCTGCAACGTGATCTCGCTCGCCAGCTCTGGCGTCATGCACATCGTCCAGAACGAACCCGCATTGGCCCGGAGCGCTCGATATTCCGGCAGATAGCGTCCGGCTTGGCGCATCATCCAGATCGGCGGCGGATCGGAGCGCTCACCATTCAATACACGGATGAGCTTCTTCTCTTCCTGCAAAACAAGACTCCTAAAGAATGATGAAGATGTTATTGGGTCTGTGAGTTGTGGGAGAGTCTGAGGATATTCGCTTTTAGGGGCCGGGTCGACCGCCTAAAGCTGGGTGCGAGGCGGGTTGGCCGTTCAAGCTGACGCGGTGGTTCTGGGGAAAGGACTGTGTGCGATTTTCGAACATGCGCATAACTTCGTGTATCGTGCGCAACTGATCCGATGTGTTGATCGAAGGGGAATGAATTTGTGAGCAAAGCGTTCCATGTGCACCTTGTGTCGGACGCGACGGGCGAGACGCTGAATGCGATCGCCAAGGCGGCGCTTGCGCAGTTCGAGGGTGTCGACGTTCTGGAACATGCTTACACGCTCGTAAGGAGCCGTCGGCAGCTTGAGAAAGCTGTGGATCACATCACGGAAAATCCAGGTTTGGTATTTTTCACACTCGCGAGTCTGGAGTTGCGCGAAGAACTCGTGCGGCGATGTGGCCAGCTCTCGGTTCCTTGTCTGGATGTGCTTGAGACGCCCGTGACAAAGATGCGCCAGTTCCTGGGTGCACCGGAAACCCACCGCCCGGGCGGTCAGCATGAGGTCGACCAGCGTTATCTCTCGCGTATCGAGGCGCTGAACTTCACCATCCAGCACGACGACGGCCAATCGCTGGACAGTCTCGACGATGCCGAGATCATTCTTGTCGGCGCCAGCCGGACATCCAAGACGCCGACCTGCGTTTATCTTGCCATTCGCGGCTTACGTTGCGCCAATGTGCCGCTGGTGCCGGGGATACCGCTCCCGGAAATGCTGCTGCGCGCGAAGCGGCCGCTCATTGTCGGACTCTGGGCTTCACCGGAACGGCTGATCCAGGTGCGCCGGAACCGGTTGTCCACGATGGGCGAGTCGCGGGATACCGACTACGTCGAGCTGGCGGCGGTGCGTTCGGAAATCAGCGCAACGCGCAAGATTTACGAGCAGCACGAATGGCCTGCGATAGACGTCTCCCGGCGCTCGATCGAGGAAACCGCAGCCACGATTATCAACCTGCTCAGCGAGCGGCTGGTGGCGCACGCATGACTGCGCTGGTTCTAGCCTCGGCGAGCAGTAGCCGCGCCCGGTTGCTTCAACATGCCGGAGTGCCGTTTGAGCTCTATCCCGCGCATGTGGATGAGGACAGCGTAAAGGAATCGATGCTGGCTGACGGTGCCCAAGGCCGCGCAATCGCCGACGCGCTGGCCGAACTGAAAGCGCGCCGGGTCTCAAGCGCGCGGCCGGGCGCGCTGGTCCTGGGTGCCGACCAGGTTCTTGTCTGCGATGGCGAATTGTTCAGCAAGGCTGAAACGGTGGCCGATGCCGCGGTGCAACTGCCCAGACTGCGCGGTAAACCCCATCTGCTGGTGACGGCGGCGGTGCTGGCGAAGGACGGTGCCGCGGTCTGGCGGCATGTCGATATCTCGACGCTCTGGATGCGTGAGTTCAGCGATGCGTTTCTGGAGACCTATCTGGCAACCGAGGGTGACGGTCTGCTCGGAAGCGTCGGATGCTATCGGCTCGAAGCGGCGGGTGTGCAGCTTTTCGAGCGCGTCGAAGGCGATTATTTCTCCATTCTTGGATTGCCGCTGGTGCCGCTACTAGCGGCGCTTCGGCAGCATGGTGTTGTCGGGCAATGAAGGGACCAATGCAGGTTGCGGGTGTTATGGGCTGGCCGGCGCGGCAAAGCCTTTCGCCGCGGCTGCATGGATTCTGGCTTAAGGAGCATAGGATCGACGGCGCTTTCATACCGCTGCCGACGCGGCCCGAGGACTTCTCAACAGCACTGCGCGGCCTTCGCCTGGCCGGATTCAGAGGCGTCAATGTCACCGTACCGCACAAGGAAGCCGCTTTCGCGCTTGCCGATCGGTTCGATCCGGTGGCGCGCGGGGCGGGTGCGGTCAACCTGCTTGTTTTTCGCGACGGTGGCGCTGAGGGCTTCAACACCGACGTCTTTGGTCTCGCCGCTAACCTGACGGAAACGCTTGGTGACGCCGTGATGAAGGAAAAGCCAGCCGTGCTGCTGGGCGCCGGTGGTGCTGCCCGGGCCGCTGTGCTGGCGCTGGATAGTTTGGGTGCGAACGAGATCCGTATTCTCAATCGTCATCGGGGCCGTGCTGAATCGCTGGCTGCCGCGCTTGCGCCGGTAGCGAGGGCCAAACTGTCCGCGGCAGGGCTGGAAGGCTGGTCGAAGGCTGCGTCCGATGCCGCGCTAGTCGTGAATGCGACGAGCGCAGGGATGAAGGACACGCCATCGCTCGATGTGGACTTCCAGACGTTGCCAAAGGACGCTGCGGTCTGTGACATCGTCTACAACCCGCTCGAAACCGATCTACTAAAACGCGCCAAACAGGCCGGCCTGCGCACTGTCGACGGCCTTGGGATGCTGATGCATCAGGCGGTGCCGTCCTTCGCCGCTTTCTTTGGCATCACCCCGAAAGTCACGCCGGCGCTGCGTGACGAACTCGAGAAGGCGCTGACGGATGGCTGACCGGCCGCTCCTGATCGGTCTCACAGGCTCTATCGGCATGGGCAAAACTGAAACGGCCAAGATGTTCGCACGGCTTGGTATTCCCGTCTACGACTCCGATGCCGCGGTGCACGGGCTTTACGAACCCGGTGGCGCCGCGGTTGCCAGAGTCGCCGAAGCCTTTCCCGGCACCGTGACCGAAGGCCGCGTGGACCGCGCCGCACTTTCTGAAAAGCTCGCAGGAGATGAGGGGGCGTTCAAGAAGCTCGAAGCTATCGTCCATCCCCTGGTGGCCGAAGACCAGCGCCGGTTCATGGAAGAGGCGCGCGATGCTGAGATGGTCGTGCAGGACGTGCCTCTCTTGTTCGAGACCGGCGGCCACAAGCGCATGGATGCGGTGATCGTGGTGTCGGCGCCGGCGGCCCTTCAGCGCAAACGCGTTCTGGAACGCCCCGGTATGACGGAAGAAAAGCTCGATCAGATTCTTTCCCGGCAGATGCCCGACGAAGAAAAGCGTGCAAAAGCGCATTTCGTGGTTGAAACCGACAAGGGCCTTGACCACGCTTTCGAACAGGTGAAAGCCATCGTCACAGCGCTTAGAGCAAAACGGAATGCGTGAAATCGTGCTCGACACCGAGACAACGGGGCTCGATCCCACTGACGGGCATCGCGTCATCGATATCGGCTGTGTCGAGCTTGTCGATCATTTCCCGACCGGGCGCACCTACCAGTGCTATCTCAATCCCGAACGCGATGTGCCGGACGAGGTGCAGCGAGTGCACGGCATCACGACGGAGTTTCTTAAGGACAAGCCGCTCTTCGCGCATGTGGTGGAGGAGTTTCTCGAATTCATCGGTGATGCACCGCTCGTCATCCACAATGCCAGCTTCGATCTCAAGTTCCTGAACTCCGAACTCAAGCGCCTTTCGCGGCCTGCGATCCCGCTGGCGCGCGCCATCGATACGATCGACATCGCAAAGAGCAAAATTCCCGGCGCCCGCTATTCGCTCGACGAGCTGTGCCGGCGGTTCAGCATCGATCTCACCTCGCGCACGTTGCACGGCGCGCTGCTGGACTCACAGCTGACCGCACAAGTTTATCTCGAGCTCGTTGGCGGACGTCAGAAACATCTTCTGCTCACACCAATCGATGAGGTTTCTGCTATTTCTATCGAGGTTCGCGTTGCACGCTTGCGACCGGAACCGCTGAGGCCTCGTGTCTCTGAGGTCGAGAGCGAAGCGCACGCTGCGTTCATCGCCAAGGAACTGGGCGCCGATCCGGTTTGGGCATGGGCCTGACTGACGCACCCTAGGCCGCAAGACGCCGCGCTGGGGCGGGCTGGAGTTCCGCCGGCGGCTCACAGCCCTGATGGCTGCCATAGTGGCACGCATAGACTTTCGTGAACTCGGCCCCGAGCAGGAAGATCTGTGCCGAATAATAAACCCAGAGCAGAAGCAGGATGAGGCCGCCTGCCGCGCCATAGGTTCGGGTTACCCCCATGCTGCCGAGGACATAGCCCAGCAGAAGCTGGCCCAGCTGGAACAGCGCCGCCGTGCCCACGGCGCCAGCGATCACATCGCGCCATTCGAGACTCAGGTTCGGCAATATCTTGTAGATCGCTGCGAACAGAGCCGCGGCAAGCAGGAACGAGACACCGCCATTCAACAGGGCGAGCGATAACTGACTATAGGGCGTGTCGATCGTAATGTAGTGGCTCAGCGCGGTCAGCGCGCTCGTCGTCAACATCGAGATCACGAGAAGGAAACCGAGCCCGATCACCAGCACCAGACTGATCGCGCGTCCGCGGAGCAGGCGGGGGATAACTGCGCCCTTGCGCGGCGCCTGCCAGATCGCGTTCAGCGCGTCCTCCATCTCACCGAACACACCGGACGCCGTCACGATCAGCGTGACGATGCCGATCACGCCGCCGACGATACCGGTGGACGTTCCGCGCGCATTGCGGATCGCCAGTTCCAGCAGCGCGATGCTGTCGCGGCTCATGATGCGGCTAAGGACGTGGCCTACAGCCTCCTGGGCCGCTGCGTACCCCATCACAAGGCCGGCCAAGGTAACTGTGATGTAAAGGATCGGCGCAATGGCGGTGACGATGTAAAACGCGATCGCAGCCCCTCGTGTCAGGGCTTCATCGCGAATGAAGGCGTCCACGCCCTCGCGAAAAAGCCCCCAGATGCGTCCGCTCATTGCTGAAACCAAGATCCGCCGCGAAGACAACGCGCGACACGGGAACTTGTTTCGCCTTTCAACGCAGCGCTTTCGCCAAAAAGGCGTTTTGTTTCCGGAACCTTAGCGATGCAGCACGGCGATGAGCCAAGACGGACATACGGAACATTTATCGCCATGGGGCATGTGGGTTTCGAGCGGCGCGCTCCACGCCCGCCGGCTGTTCGCAGGTACCGTCTGGTCGTGGGCCAACGCAATCAAATGGACCGGCTATACGATCCTGGCGCTTCTGATCGGTATCATTGTCTGGCTGTACTTCCTCGACTGGAACACCATGCGCGGACCAGTATCGCGCTATGTCTCGCACCGGCTGGGTCGTGAGGTTCGCATCAATGGCGATCTCCGGGTTCATCTCTTCAGCTGGACGCCCAACATGTCCGCCGCGGGCGTAACCATCGCCAATCCGGATTGGGTCAAGGAACCCTTGGCAGGAAACATCGGACGGTTTGCGGCGTCGGTCCGGCTGATGCCGCTCTTTCGCGGCAAAACCATCCTGCCATCCGTCGAGTTCGATCAGCCCGACATCCTCGTCGTCCGCAATGCCAATGGCGATGTGAACTGGGATCTCGGCACATCGGACAGGGGCATGAAAATCCCCCCGATCCATCACTTCATCGTCCGCGACGGACATTTGAAGATCGATGACCGTGTTCGCAAGCTCACTTTCGTGGGCAACGTCTCGTCACAGGAAACCGCAGGGGGTGGCGACCAGGCGTTCCAGCTGACCGGTGACGGCGCGCTGAACGGAAACAAGTTCCTCGCAGACGTCCACGGCGGCGCTTTGATCCATGTCGAGGAAGACAAGCCCTATCACTTCACAGCCGACATCCATTCCGGCTCCACGCACGTCACCGCCGATGGCGCGCTGAGGCGGCCCTTCCATCTCGGTGAGTTCACAGCCACTGCTACCTTCTCCGGCGCCAGCATGGCCGATCTTTATTACCTGACCGGCCTCGTCTTTCCCACGACCGCGCCCTATCGCATGTCCGGGACCGTGACCCGTGAGGGCTCGAACTATCATCTGGCGAATCTCACAGGCGTTGTGGGCGCGAGCGATCTGCACGGCGATATGGTTGTCGACGCCGCACAAACGCCGCCCTTCGTGCGCGCGACCTTCTCATCCCGCAAGCTCGATTTCGTAGACCTCGGCCCATTGATCGGTGCGGCGCCGGTTCATCGGGCGGAGGGCGCACCCCCGGCGCAGCTTGCCCCGGGGCAGACATCGCATCTCCTGCCCGACATGCCGCTGCAGATTGAGCGTATCCGGCATATGAACGCCGATATCCAGTACGATGCAGCCTCTATCAAATCGCAGAATTTCCCGCTGCGCGACATGCATCTTCATGCCGTCCTCAATCAGGGCGTCATGACCCTCAATCCGATCACGTTCGATTTCACGCGCGGTAAGCTTACGGGCTCGTTCCGGCTAGATGCGCGCAAAGACGTCGCCATCGATGATATCGACGCGCGGCTGAGCAATGTGCGTCTCGAGCAATTCGTGTCGGGCAACCCGCCTGCCGTCGAAGGATTGCTGGCGGCGCGCGCGAAACTTCATGCCATCGGCAATAGCGTGCGCAAAGCAGCAGCGACTGCCTCGGGCGGCGTTACCTTCGTCGTGCCGAGCGGCGCCATGCGCAAGGCATTCGCGGAATTGACCGGCATCGATGTCCTGAACGGGCTAGGCCTGCTGCTGACCAACGACAAGAGCAGTACGGGCCTTCGCTGCGCAGTCGCCCAATTCGATGCGCATGACGGTACACTGACCACAAGGCAGCTCACGCTCGATACCGACGATGTGCTTGTTCAGGGCCAAGGCACGGTCAACCTGAAAGACGAAACGCTGGACATGTCCATCACCGGCCATCCGAAGGCGTTCCGCATCGGACGCATCCGTGCGCCGATCACCATCAGTGGTACGATCGATCATCCTTCGGTGGGCGTGAAGGCTGGTGCGGCGCTGGGCCAGGGTGGCATCGCGGCGGCGCTTGGCTTCCTCAACCCCTTCGCCGCCATTCTGGCCTTCGTTGATCCGGGTCTGGCCAAAGACGCGAATTGTGCGGCGCTGACGCAGACGGCCGCGCGTGGCAAGGCGCCGGTGAAGGCGCCCAAACAGGCCCTGAAACACTAGGTTTTCCACACCTTCGTCCCTATCTTTGCCGCATGCTCAAACCCGAAAAGCTTCTCTGTCCAAAGCCGGAAGGGCTTTATTGCGCGCCCGGCGATTTCTACGTCGATCCGGTGCGTCCAGTCGCGCGTGCGGTGATCACGCACGGCCATTCCGATCACGCGCGCGCGGGCCGCGGCGCCGTCGTCGCCACGGCAGAGACGCTCGCGATCATGGCGGCACGCTGCGGCGAGGATTTCGCCAGGGCAACCGAAGCCGTGCGCTATGGCCAGACCATCAAACGCGACGGTGTCGAGGTGATGCTGGTGCCGGCGGGGCACGTCCTTGGTTCGGCGCAGGTCGTCATTCGCCACAGCGGAATGACGATCGTCGTGTCGGGCGATTACAAGCGCCGCCGCGATCCGACATGCCCGCTTTTCGAGCCGGTGCCGTGCGATGTGTTCGTGACTGAGGCTACGTTCGGGATCCCGGTGTTCTGCTTTCCCGATGACGGCGACGAGATCGCGCGGCTCCTGAAATCCGTGGCGCAATTTCCGGAACGCACCCATCTCGTCGGCGCCTATGCGCTCGGCAAGGCGCAACGGATCATCTGCCTGTTGCGCGAGGCCGGATACGACAAGCCGATCTATATCCACGGCGCGCTGCAGAGCATGAACACGCTTTATGAGCGCCGAGGCATCGCACTTGGGCCGCTTGAGCCAGCCACGGTCGAGAAGGGCAAAAAAACCGATTTCGCTGGTGCCATTGTGATCGCACCACCCTCGTCGATTGACGATCGCTGGTCCCGGCGCTTCGCCGATCCGCTTCCGGCTTTCGCGTCCGGCTGGATGCGCGTGCGCGCTCGCGCGCGCCAGCGGCAGGTCGAATTGCCCTTGGTGATCTCCGACCACGCCGACTGGAATGAGCTGACCGCTACCATCTCTGAGATCAAGCCGGGCGAGGTCTGGATCACCCACGGTAACGAGGATGCGCTGCTGCGCTGGTGCGAACTGGGCGGCCAGACGGCGCGCGCACTGTCGCTCGTCGGCTACGACGAGGATGAGGGCGAAGGCTGATGCGCGGCTTCGCCAATTTGCTTGATCGCCTCGCCTTTACGCCACAACGCAACGGCAAGCTCACGCTTCTGCGCGACTTCATGCGCGACACACCAGATCCCGAGCGTGGTTGGGCGTTGGGGTCGCTGACCGGTGAGCTCACCTTCGATGCCGCCAAACCGGCTTTCATCCGCAAGGCCGTCGAAGCACGGATGGACCCAGCCCTGTTCGCGATGTCGTATGACTATGTCGGCGATCTCGCGGAAACCGTGGCGCTGGTCTGGCCCGCAAAACCGGGCGCCAATCGCGAGCCCGATCTCTCGGAAGTCGTCGATGCCCTGCGCGGCGCCTCGCGGGCCGAGGTGCAGAAACTTCTCGAACGCTGGCTCGATGCCCTCGATGCCGACGGCCGGTGGTCACTGTTGAAGCTTTTGACCGGTGGCCTGCGCGTTGGTGTTTCCGCGCGCCTGGCCAAACAGGCTCTTGCCGCGCTGGGCGGCGTGGAAGTCTCCGAGATCGAGGAGGTCTGGCACGGCCAGACCCCGCCCTATCAGGATCTGTTCGCCTGGCTGGAGAAGCGCAGCGAAAAGCCCACCGCCGATACGCCGGGCCGCTTCCGCCCCGTGATGCTGGCGCAGGCGATCGACGAGGAAAAGGATTTCGCCAATTACGAGCCCGCCGATTATTCCGCGGAATGGAAATGGGACGGCATCCGCGTGCAGGCCGTCAATGAGCGCGGGCAGAAAAAACTCTACAGCCGCACCGGCGACGAGATCGGGCAGGCTTTTCCCGATGTGCTCGACTTCCTGAACTTCGAAGGCGTGATCGACGGCGAGTTGTTGGTCATGCGCAACGGCTCGGTCGCGTCGTTTGGCGATCTCCAGCAAAGGCTGAACCGCAAGACGGCGGACGCGAAATTGCTGGCGAAGTACCCTGCCTCCATCCGTGCCTACGATCTGCTGCTGGACGGCGAGGAAGACCTGCGCGGCCTCCCCTTCCGCGAGAGGCGCAAACGGCTGGAGGCGGTCGTGGCGCATGCCAACTCCCCGCGCATCGATCTTTCTCCCTTGCAGCCTTTCTCGAGCTGGCAGGATCTTGCCCAGTTGCGCGCCGATCCGCCGGAAGGCGATGCTCAGCTATCCGAAGGGCTGATGCTCAAGCGCTGGGATTCGATCTATGAAGCCGGTCGCCCCAAAGGACCCTGGTTCAAATGGAAGCGCGATCCGCATCTGATCGATGCCGTGCTGATGTATGCGCAGCGTGGCCATGGCAAACGCTCCGGCTACTTTTCGGATTACACGTTCGGGGTATGGCGCGAAGACGCGAACGGTGACCGGGCATTGACACCGGTGGGAAAGGCCTATTTCGGCTTCACTGACGAAGAGCTGAAACAGATCGACAAATTCGTGCGCGACAACACCATCGACCGCTTCGGCCCCGTGCGCGTGGTCAAGGCTAACAAAGATTTCGGCCTAGTGTTCGAAGTCGCTTTCGAAGGGCTCCAGCGCTCGACGCGGCACAAATCTGGCGTTGCGATGCGGTTTCCACGCATCAATCGGTTACGCTGGGACAAACCGGCTCGTGAAGCTGACGAACTCTCGACGTTGGAGAAGATGCTGGCTTAGTGTTAGCGTCCGCCGCCGCAAGATCGATGGTGTCCGATGCTTGGTCGTATAGCGCTCCCTTTTGCCCTCCTGCTTTCCATTCTCCCGGCAATAACAAACGCGCAGACGTTCACGCGCCTTGTCCATCAGCCACCGGATGGCTCTCTCATCACCTACCAGTTGACCGACGGTACGGTGATGGCGCAGGGCGGCGGCGAAAGCGACTGGTACGTCCTCACGCCGGATGTCAACGGAAGCTACGTGAATGGCACGTGGAAGCGTGTTGCGAATCTTCAGAGCGGCTATCAGCCGCTCTATTTCGCGGGCGCGGTTCTAGCCGACGGGCGCCTCGTGATTTCCGGCGGCGAGTACAACTTCAACCAGTTCTCCTTCACCAATCTAGGCGCAATCTACGATCCGGTTGCCAACGCTTGGACACCGCTTAGCCATCCCGCCGGCTTCGATTACATCGGCGATTCGCCCTCCGCCGTGTTGCCGGACGGCCGCTTCCTGCTGGGCGACAAGTTCAAGAAATTGATGGCGGCGCTCGATCCGAAAACAATGACCTGGACAGCCTTTCCGAACGCCGGGAAGAACGACTTCAATGCGGAGGAAGGCTGGACACTGTTGCCGGACGGCACGATCCTGACCTTCGACGTGAAGGATCACCCCAAATCGGAGCGTTATCTTCCGGAAAAAGGGAAGTGGATCAGCGCGGGCAATCTGCCGGCCGATCTCTGGGAAGCGCAGAATTGCTGCGGCTGCATACCCTACGATCCCAACAAGCCGTGTTATCAGCCTCCCGGCGAAGTCGGGCCAGCAGTCCTGCGACCGGACGGCACCGTATTTGCGACAGGCGGGGTCGTTGGAAGCGCCAAGGCGCACACCGACATCTGGACGCCGCCCAGCGCCGGCGATCGCAAAGGCCATTGGACCGCCGGACCAGACTTCCCGAGCGGCGAAGATGCCGGGGATTGTTACGCGGCGCTCCTGCCCAACGGCAATGTACTGGTCCAGACACTTTCGGGTTCGCTGTATGAGTTCGACGGTGCCCATCTGACGCGCGAGCCGTTCAACGGTGGTGGTGGCGCGCTGATGGTGCTTCCGACCGGGGAAATCCTTGTCGGCGGGTCTTCCGTTTACAAATCGACAGGAACGTTCAATCCCGCCTGGGCGCCGACGATCAGTGCATTCCCGTCAACGGTTGCGCGCGGCGCGAGCTATCAGATCTCGGGCACGCAGTTTAACGGCTTGAGTCAGGCCAATTCGTTTGGCGACGAGGACGAGACGCAAACGAACTATCCGCTGGTGCGCATCACCAACAACGCGACCGGCCACGTGTTCTACACGCGCACGCACGATCACAGCACGATGGGGGTCGCCACGGGATCTGCGATCGTTTCGACAAACTTCGACGTGTCGGCGGCCACCGAAACAGGCGCAAGCACGCTGGTTGTCGTGGCCAACGGAATTCCCTCGCAGCCGGTATCGATCACGGTGAATTAGAGCCACGACTCACAAGGTCCACCGTACCGTCACCCTTCACTAGGGCTGCCGCTACATTGCGAGCTTTGCCTCCGGCAAAGGCCGTAGGTTGCTATGTTTCCGGATCGGGCCGATGCGGTTGTAGGTCAGCACGCGCCAGACCCACTCCAGCGGTCCGGCGTCGAACCGGCGAAGCCAGAGGTGCGACCATAGCAACTCGACCGCCCAAACACCGATCACGATGAGCGCCAGTTTCGGCCTGTCCACATGATCGAACAGGGCGAACCCGCGTCCACCATAGAAGATGATCGTCATGAGGACGGACTGGCCGATGTAATTCGTGAAGGCCATGCGTCCGAGCGGTGCGAGAAACTCCACGACCCAGCGCAAACGCAGGGTTCGTGCGGAGAGGATCAGCAGGCTTGCATAGCCGAACGTGATGAAGGGACTGGTGATGTTGATCAGCAGCAAGTCCCATGTCGCGCCATAGACATCCGAGAAATTGCTGCGGATGAAGACCGTGGTGAACACGCTGAGGCCCGTTGCCGCCACGGCGCCGGCAACAATCCCGCCAACATAAACAGGCGTGCGCGCCGCTCCGGTCAGAACGCCCGTCTTGAAAAGCCCCAGGCCGACCAACATCAAGGGTGCCGCGTAGGGCAGCGTGAACACCGCCACTAGCACGCGGTAATGCGCCCATGTCGAGATGTTGGCCTGCAACGATTGCGCAAAGCTGCCCTGAAAAGCGGCGGCTTTGCCCGCGTGGCCGGGCATAAGGGCGTCGTAGATCGCGGGATGCGCGTCGGCCAGCATCGAAAACGATGTCATCGCCGCGACGCCGACAACGAAGGCGATGCACCCGATAACGATCAGTCTCGGTCCGGACCATCCGCGCGCGCCCATCAACGCGAACCCGCAAAGGGCATAGTCCAGCAGCACGTCGCCATACCAGATCAGCACACCGTGGATCAGGCCGAAGACAACCAGCCAGCCGAACCGGCGCAGCAGATTGAATGTGCGGGCTCTGTCGCCGGGCTCGCCGCCGACCAGATAGGTCGATACGCCAAACAGCATGGAAAAAAGGGTGATGAATTTGCTGTCGCAGAAGACATGCACGAAGAACCAGACGCCTGCGCTTGCGCCCGTGTTCGGGAACGGCCAGCTCGGGGCCTCCACCGTCTGGGAGAACGTCGCCGCCATGAAGGAGGCGTTGACCGTCAGGATTCCCATGACGCCCAGACCTCTGAGCGCGTCGATCAATTCGATCCGCTGACGATCCATTTCCCCCTCAGCCCCGCCTCGACCGCTGTTATACGGTGCCGGCGCGATTTGGATCAGATCGGGGGTGTTCTTGCGCCGGTCGTTAAGCCGGGCTTTGCGCTTCAGCAGACAACGCTTTTATTGAGTACCGGCCCTAAAACGTAAAGTTCTATATTCGCGGATCCTCGCCCTCATGGGCATGGCCGATGGCGCGGCGGAGCGTGATGTCGAGCTTTCCGCAATCGAGAACGACACGCTCGTCCTCGACGTCCTTGACCGCGCTCATGGGAATGCGGAAGTCGCCGGCGGCCTCGATATAGACGGTGATTTCGTCGCGCGATACCGCGCGCACGGCGCCGAACGCCTTCTCGCCGTCATGGACCGCAACGTCGAAGCCTTCACGGATGGGGGGCATTGTATTCTCCTTTTAGACGTAACGCGGGATGGGCCCATTGTGTGGCGTCGTGCGGTCGGACAGATCGAACATCACTTCGTCGACATAGCACCACCCCCAGCCTTCCGGCGGATCGTAGCCTTCGATGATCGGATGATGCGTGGCGTGGAAATGCTTCGTCGCATGGCGATTGGGTGAGCTGTCGCAGCAGCCGACATGGCCGCAGGTCCGGCAGAGCCGCAAATGCACCCAGGGCGAGCCGATCTTCAGGCATTCCTCGCAGCCGAGTGCGCTGGGCGTGACCTCCCGGATGGTGCCGAGATGGGTGCATTCATCAGCCATGGGCCGCCTCCACTTTCTGGTTTTGCGCCGCAAGATAAGCATGGATCGCCGCAACCACCTGCGCGCCCTCGCCCACGGATGATGCGACCCGTTTCACCGAATTGGAACGCACATCGCCGATCGCGAAAATGCCATGCCGGTTGGTTTCGAAAGGCTGCCGCCCCTTCTCGGCGTCGGCTTCGGTTTCGACAAAGCCCTTTCCATCCAGCTTGAGGCCCGATTGCGCCAGCCAGTGCGTGTTGGGCGCCGCGCCGATCAGCAGGAACAGGTGACGGATGTCCCGGCATGTCGCTTCGCCGGTTTTGCGGTTGCGCCAGCAGATGCGTTCGAGCGA
>Ga0105239_10001092_pt1 | contig 37501 bp, 33 predicted proteins | sample KBSC44metaG_FD_92761 | JGI IMG/M metagenome (GOLD analysis project Ga0105239, IMG submission 92761) | Corn rhizosphere microbial communities from Kellogg Biological Station, Michigan, USA - KBS C4-4 metaG | ecosystem: Host-associated > Plants > Roots > Rhizosphere > Soil | place: Michigan, USA... | reverse complement strand
CGAGTGAGGTTTGGACGATCAGGCCCCGAAGGGGGCATCGACAGGACGTCGATGCCTTTAGGACGGGACACGGATGTCCCGTCCTAAAGCCCGGCCAAGCCTCACGGTCGCGCAGCGACGGCGGACTAGGGGTGTCCTTTCTTGGGTTACTTTCTTTGGACAAGCAAAGAAAGTAACTCGGCGACCGGCAGGTCGGCGAAACACGCCACAGGCGACTTTCTAGCCCGAGCGCAGAATTCAGAGCGATGCACGCTCAAGCGACAACCGAAAACCGAAGCCACTGGATCCCCGCCTTCGCGGGGATGACGAGGGTGTAGGCGTGGATTGAACCGTGCCTCAGCCCGCCATCACCTCGTCATACAACGCCAACGTAGCCTGCTGCATATCTCCCAACCGATAGTTATGCAACATCGAAATCGCCGGCGCCACGCGCAGCAATTCCGCCGCCCGCTCCACCAGCCGCTCGCGATCGCCAGGCGCCACACGCCCAGCAGGATAGAGTTCGGCAAGCAACTCACCGACACCGCCATGCGCATAACCCAGAACAGGCCGGCATAGCGACAAGGCTTCAACCACCGTGCGCCCGAAAGATTCCGGCTTGTTCGACAGCTGCAGGATCAGCGCCGATATCGCGTAGATATCGCGCACGTCATCGCGCGGCGGCGTCATCTCGATCTGCTGCTCGAGACCGAGCGAGCGAATCAACTCACGCAACTCTTCGGCATACGCCTCGCGCCCTGGCTCGACTGCACCAAGCAACAGCAACCGCACATCGATCCCGCGTCGCTTCAAATCGGCGACAAGATGGATCGCGTCATGATGACCCTTCAAGCGGGTGCCGCGACCCGGCAGGGTCAGCAGCGGCGCGCCAGCCAGGTTGGGAAATTCGGCAAAGAAGTTGCGCGTCCAGACGTCATCCGGGCGATGGCCGTAGGGAAAGGCATCCGGATCGATACCCCGCGGAATCACCCGCACGCGGCTCGGCTCCAGCCAGCGGTAGTGGCTCAGCACATAATCGCGCAAGGTCTGCGATACCGCCACGATGCGCTCGCCGCGCAGCAGGATCGAGCTGTAGCGGCCGGGCGAATTGAGCCCGTGCACGGTGGTGACGAAATGCGGCTGGGGCTGCATGCCCTTGATCGCCCACCAGCCCATCCAGGCAGGCAGTCGCGACCGCGCATGCACGATATCGGGCTTGATCCGGCGCAGCGCCCGCCGGAGCGCGACCAGGCGGCCCAGCGTGCTGAGCGACTTTTTGCCGATATCCAGCGTGATGTGCTCGCTGCCCTCGGCTTCGAGCCGCTCGACCATGCGGCCACCGGCCGAGATCACCACCGAGCGATGACCTGCCTGAACCAGCGCCCGGGCGATCTCCAGCGCGGAGCGCTCGGCTCCGCCCGAATGCATCGACGGGATCAGCTGGACGACGGTCAAGGACCTGGTAGGGGTGACGACGGCGGACATGAATTCTTCGTTGAGAGCCTTCATCACACCAGACAAGCAGCAATCATGCCGGACCGGGCTTTAGGGCGTAGGGGCGCCTGCCCGCACAGTGGCGGGATCAGTCCTTGAGCACGTAACGTGCGCCACAGTAAGGACAAGTAGACTCGCCACCGTCGTCGACGACCGGCAGATAGACCTTCGGATGGGAGTTCCAAAGGGCCATGCCGGGCATCGGGCACGACAACGGTAGGTCGGCGCGCGTCACTTCGTAACGATTTTCGGCATTTGCCGGGATGGGCGCCGCAGCAGATGAACGCGACATGGGGCTTTGCTCCGCAAACTGGACATCAAGCAGGGAATGGTAGCAGGCTCAAGGGGCCGGACGCTGTCCGGGATCTTAAGGGTTTAGGGTTGTTGGGGGGCCGCTGGAGGGCATAGCCCTTACGGTCCATATCGATTGTCATGGGGCGGATTCACACTCCCGCCAGGACATCCTGCAGAGGGAAAACCATGGATTTTGCAAAGATCGTTGCACGCGTAAAAGCCATCTTGACCACGCCCAAGACCGAATGGCCGGTCATTGCGGCGGAACCTGACACCGTCAAGGGGCTTTATCTCAACTACATCGTCATTCTGGCGGCGATCCCGCCCCTGGCGGGCTTCATCAAGAACACCCTGATCGGCACGTCGATCATGGGCGTGGACATCCGCTTTCCCATAGGCGCCGGCATCGGCTCGCTGATAGCGGGCTATCTGGTTGCTCTGGGCGTGGTGTATCTGATGGCATGGATCGTCAATGCGCTCGCATCGTCCTTTGGCGGACAAAAGGACATGGTGCAGGCACTGAAAACGATTGCGTATTCCTGGACCGCCTACTGGGTCGCCAGCATCGCACTGATCCTGCCGTGGATCGGCTGGCTGGTTGCGCTCGCGGGTCTGGTCTACGCGATCTACCTGATGTACCTGGGCTTGCCACACACGATGAAGTCGCCGACCGACCGTGCGGGCGGCTATACCGCGGTCGCCGTGATCATCGGCATCGTGGTCAGCTGGATCGCCGGTGCGATCATCAGCGGGATCTTCCTCAAGGGCTTTGCCGACGCCTATCACACGTCCGGCGCACACGGGCTTTAACGTCGTCCAGAAAAAAAGCCCGCGCCATGACGGCGCGGGCTTTTTTATCGGAACCGGGCGAGCCGCTTACTTGGCAACCGCACCTTCGGTGGTGATGCGGATCTTGATCTCGTCGCTGACGTTCGGCACGTAGGCGCCGACGCCGAAGTCCGAGCGCTTGATCGTGGCGGTGGCGTCGAAACCGATCGCCGGCACCTTCAACATCGGATGGTCGCCGCTCTTGTTGAGCTTGGCGTCCAGCACGACCGGTTTGGTCACGCCGTGCACGGTCAGGTCACCGGTGACCTTGAACTTGCCGGCGCCTTCGGCCTGCACCTTGGTGCTCTTGAAGGTGATGGTCGCGAACTTGTCGGCGTCCAGGAAATCGGGCTTCTTCAGATGCTCGTCGAGCTTGCTGACGTGGGTGTCCAGGTTGGCCAGGGGCAGGGTCACTTCGACCGACGACTTGGCGGGGTTCTTTTCGTCGAACACCAGGGTGCCATCGCCCAGGCCCAGGTTGGCGGTCGGGTTGGAGAAGCCGAAGTGGTTCCAGCTGAACAGGACCATGGTATGGCCCGGGTCGAGCTTGTAGGTCACCGGGTCGGCATGGGCGGACACAGCAGCGCCGATCAGGCCGGCGAGGAGCAGATAGCGAACAGCACGCATGGATATTTCTCCGTGAGGGGTGGGGACTGTGCGTAGCTCAGTCCGGTCAAATTAGACGATCTTGCAGGCTTCGTCGAACGTCAGGCGCGGGCTGCGCGGGAACAAGTCACGGCTGGCATCGCCATAGCCGATATTGACAATGAAGTTGGCCTTGACCGCCGTGCCGGCGAAAAAGGCGGCGTTGACACCGTCGGCATCGAAGCCGGACATCGGGCCACAATCCAGGCCCACCGCGCGGGCGGCCAGGATCAGATACGCACCTTGCAGGCTGGCATTGCGAAACGCGGTAATGTCGATCGCCGGCTGGTTACCGACAAACCAGCTGCGCGCGTCCGCATGTGGAAACAGGTGCGGCAGCTTCTCGTAGAACTCATGGTCGGTGCCGACGATGGCCGTCACCGGCGCGGCCAGGGTCTTGGCACGATTGCCTTCGGACATGAAGGGCGAGAGCTTTTCTTTCGCTTCCCTGGACTTGATGAACACCACGCGCATCGGCGAGCTGTTCGCGCTGGTCGGGCCGAACTTGGTCAGCTCGTAGATCCTGTGCAGCTGTTCGTCGCTGACTTCCTTGGGCAGGAACGCGTTGTAGGTACGCGCAGTGCGAAACAATTGGTCGAGGGCGGTCTCGGAAAGCATCTCGCTCATGGTTATCCTTTATGACGTCATAGCGCGCCCGCGGGCGCCAAGAACGAGCAGTGTAAACGCGCAGCGGGATCGACAGGACACCCATTTAAGGAACGTACTGTGCTGATTCGAGAAACAATGGGGTGCCGGATGTGAGCGCATTGCAGGGCGAATGCTGGGTGATTACCGATCGCGCCGCGGGCAATCAGCGCCAGGCGCTGGCGCTGGCCGGCCGCCTGGGCCTGCGGGTGCATCACCTGATATGGGAGCCGCGGGCACCCTGGTCCTGGTTCGCGCCGTGCCTGCTGCCCGGTTACAAACGTGCGCTGGCGCCCGGCCAGCGCCAGCGGCTGACGCCACCCTGGCCGCGAGTGGTGATCGGCTGCGGCCGTGCCTCGTCTTTGTTTACACGCATGCTGCGCAAGTTATCGCGGCGGCGCTCGTTCGTGGTGCAGATTCTCGACCCGCGCATCGACCCCAGGTACTGGGACATGGTGATCGCCCCCCGCCACGATGGTGTTGATGGCAGCAACGTGATCACCACACTGGGTTCGCTCAACCCCATCGATGCGACATGGCTGGACGATGGCCGCGATGCCAGCCCTGTCCTGGGCGATCTGCCGCAGCCGCGCGTGGGCGTGCTGCTCGGCGGCCCGCGCAAGCATTGGCCGCTGGACGCAACCTATGCACAAACGCTGGCCGAACAACTGCTCGCGCGGCATCGTGCCGAAGGCGGTAGCGTGATGGTGGTCGCATCGCGGCGTACGCCCGACGAAGCGGTACGCCTATTGCGTGAAGCGTTGCGCGGGGTACCCGGCCTGGTCTGGGGCGGCAGCCAGGATGGCAACAATCCTTATCCCGGCGTGCTGGGATGGGCAGATCGGCTGGTGGTGACACCCGATTCGGTCAATATGTTGTCCGAAGCCTGCGCCGTGGGCTGTCCGGTGCATACCCTGGTGACGGCACCTCTGCCGGCGAAGATCGAGCGCTTTCATCGTGTGCTACGCGAGGCCGGCCTGCTCCACGATCTGGATGCAGACGTCGCGACGCAGCAAACACCGTTACGCGAACTTCCCGCCGTGGCTAAAGAGGTACTCGCCCGCATGCATGCGCACGAGCGCGATGCAAACACGACGACGCTTTAGGAAAAAGCGAAACCGAGTTCCTGCGTCACCTTTGCCACCTGTACGCAAAGATTCTCCAGGGCCGGATCACGCGGGGCGATACGCGAACGCAGATCCAGCGTGCATGCCAGCGATCGCTGCAGCAGGTCCGCGTGCGCTTGCGTCAACGTCGCGGCCTGTTGCGTATCGAGCCAACCCGCGCTGCGACACGCTTCGATCAAGGCTGCATTGGCTGTCACGTTCAAGACACTCGGTTGTTGTGCAGCGCCCGCCAACACCAGGCCTTGCAGTGCAAATTCGATATCCAGCAGCCCACCACGGCCCTGCTTGAGATCCAGCTGCGTCGCATTGGATCGATCGCGCTCGGCACGCCAGCGCTCGCGCATGCCGCTGACTTCCTGCAGTACCGCAGCACGCTCGCGCGGCACCGCGAGAATCTCGCGCCGCACATCGGCAAGTTCCGCACACAGTGCCGCATCGCCGGCGACGGTTCGCGCACGCAGTAGTGCCTGATGCTCCCAGGTCCATGCGCGGCTGCGCTGATAGGCAACAAATGCATCGAGGCTGCCGACCAGGAGGCCTTTTGAGCCATCCGGGCGCAGCCGGGTATCGACTTCGTACAAACGGCCCGCGCGTGTAAGCACGGTCAGCCAGTTGACGATGCGTTGGGTAAGGCGCTGAAACCAACGCGCGCCTTCCAGCGGACGCGCGCCATCGCTCATCGCCTGCGCACGTTTTCCGTCAAACACAAAAACCAGGTCGAGATCGGACGCGAAACCGAGTTCCTCGCCACCGAGGCTCCCATAACCCAACACCGCAAAGCCGGAACCTTCACCAGGCAAACGGCCGTGCTGGACGATCAGTTCGCGCTCGGCCAGCGATGTCACCGCCAGCACGACCGACTCGGCCAGCGCAGCCAGGCGTCGCGCGGTCGACACGGCATCCGCACGGCCGTCGTTGAGCGCGAGCCCAAGACGGAAGGCGATGCTGGACTTGAACTCGTTGATGCGCTCGAGCTCTGCCTCGGCCTCACGCTCGTCGAGCGTGGTCAGCACACGGGTGATTTCCGCGCTGATATCGGCGCGCTTCAACGGCAATTGGTCGATACGCGGATCGAGTACGTCATCGAGTAGCAACGGCTGTGCGATCACGCGTTCGGCGAGAAAAGCACTTTCGGCAAACAGTCCGGCCAGGCGTTTGCGTGCCGCGGGCTGCTCTTCGAGCAAGGCGAGATACGACGAACGCCGTGCCACGGACTGCACCAGCCGGCATAGCCGCAACAGACACGCTGCCGGCGCCGCGCTGGCGCGCGCGGCGATAAACAACTGCGGCATCAGACGATCCAGCCGCTCGCGCGAAGGCTGCGCCATCGCGCGCACGGCAGCCGCCTGCGGCAATTTGATCAGCGCGTCGGCGACATCGACACCCGGCACGAAACCGGCACCTTCGGCAGCACCCGCATCAACGTCGCCGGCACAGGCACGCTGCCATAGCGTGACATCCTCGACCGGCGCACTCGCCGTACGACCGCCTTGCGGCATCAGCACCGCGGCGAATTCCTCGCTGACGATGCCGCGATGGTAGGCCAGCTCCTGTTCCAGTTCCTGCCAGTGTTCATGCCCCAGCCCGCGCGCAATACGCTCGCGACTGAGATCGTCCTCGGGGATATCGTGGGTCTGCGCATCGCGCAGCATCTGGACGCGGTTTTCCACGCGCCGCAGAACGACATACGCTTCGCGCAGGGCCTTGGCGCGCACCGCGGCGATATGCCCGCGCGCCTCACACGCGGTCAGCGCGGGAAGCAGACCGCGCACGCGCAGGCTTGGCTCGCGACCGCCGCGAATCAACTGGGTCAGCTGCACAATGAATTCGATCTCGCGGATGCCGCCCGGGCCGAGCTTGAGGTTGTCGGCCAGATCCTTGCGCGCGACTTCGGCGTCGATCAGCGATTTCATTTCGCGCAGGCCGGCAAAGGCCGTGTAATCGAGATACTTGCGATAGACGAACGGACGCAACTGTTCCTGCAGCTGCTTGCCGGCATTGCGGTCACCAGCCACCGGGCGTGCCTTGATCCAGGCGTAACGCTCCCAGTCACGCCCTTCGCTCTGGTAGTACTGCTCCATCGCACTGAACGGTAGCGCCAGCCGCCCGGCATTGCCGAAGGGACGCAAGCGCAGGTCGACACGCGCGCAAATGCCATCGACGGTGGGCTCGTTAAGCAGGCGCACCAGCTGGCGGCCCAGGCGTACGAAGTACTCGCTGTTGTCCAGCGCACGCGCGCCGTCGCTCTGGCCGCTATGCGGATAGGCGAGCACGAGGTCGATATCCGAGGAAAAGTTCAGCTCGCTGCCGCCGAGCTTGCCGAAACCCAGCACGACCATCCGTTGCAAGACGCCCTCGTGGCTACGGCTATGGCCATAGCGAGCCGCCAGGGCCTGCTCGCCCCACCCGAGCGCCGCACCTAGCAAGGCCTCGTAGAGCACGCTGGTCGCCGAAAGCGTGTCCGAGAGCTCGTCCAGGCCGTTGACGTCGCGAAAGACCAGGCGCAAAGCCTCGGCATGGCGAAAACGCCGCAGCGCCGACATGCATTCGCCTTCGTCGGCGCTGAGCTTGAGGCTGTCGATGCGCGTGCCCGCGTCGCCGCCGGCACGCAGGCGCTCCAGGCCCTGCGGCGCCAATAATTGCGGCTGCCGCAGCCAGGCGTCGAACGCAAAATCGCTGGCCAGCAAGGTTCTGCGAATACGTTCGGCCACGCCCGCATCGTCGTGCAACGGCACGCCAACCGCACGGCAACGTGCGATCAACTCGCCATAACGGTCATGGATCAGCGCGCGCAGCGCCATGGATTCGGAAGATACGGCCATCACGCCATTGTGCCGCAGAGTTGCCGTGGAGGTCTCGCCTGTGAAGGCACGCGTGCTTTCCTGTGCTTTTGGCGTCAAATCGCGATTTTTCGCGGCTGAACATCGGAGTACCACGAGTTTCTGTGCCTACATTTGGTTCATATCCGGGTGATTACAGTTTTGTTCCCACGCCATGACAGCCTTGCCCGCGATGCCTCAAAACATCGAAAAATCCGAGACTTCCGCACGCCGCGACTGGCGCGACACCACGGCTTGGCGCATCGTTTGGCCGCTTCTGCTGGCGTGCGCGTTCGTCTTGCTGACCGGCCTGGTCGACGGCGGTGTCGGCGTAGCGCCAGCGCAGCTGTTTCAGCAGCCCCTGTTCCTGCTCGCCAACGCCCTGCCCGGCCTGCTGCTTGCCTTGCTGCTGCTGGTGCTGACTCGGCGGGCGATGTTGTCGTTCGGTGTGTCTTTCCTGCTGCAGACGGTGATCTATGCCGTCAACAAGCTGAAGATCGCCAACCTCAATGTGCCGTTGATGCCGCAGGACTTCGGCATGGTCAGTCAGCTGCACAAAGGTGGCCTGCATCTGCTGGGTGGTTACCTGCCTGCGAGCCCCTGGCCTTATCTGGCCATTGTCCTGGGCGTGGCGATCATCGTCGCGATCTGGAAATGGGAGCCGACACTCTTCCGTCGCCACACGCAAGGCAAGCGCATCGCCGCCGGCGCGCTGCTGTTTGTCGTGTTCGGCACCTTGCTGGCGGGCGTCCCGGGTTGGGCACACATGTACAACGGCCAGCGCTTGTGGATGGAGCCGTGGTCGGTCTCCGGCACCGCCGAACATTCGGGACTGGTCAGCTCGCTGGTGATGTTTCATCTGGACCAGGCGCGTCAGCAGCACAAGAAGGGCGATCCGAACGCCGCGATGCAAGTCATCGGACAAGCCGATCAGCAGCTGCGCCAGCGCATGCAGATCGATCCGCAAACGCAGGGCGAAGCGCCGGATATCGTGGTGATCCAGAGCGAATCGTTCTTCGACCCCGGTATCGTCAAGGGTTATGAGCAGGCCGATCTGACGCCGAATCTTCGCCGGCTTGCCGCGCAAGGCAGCAGCGGTCCGCTGCATGTGCCGACCTTTGGCGGCGGCACCATTCGAACCGAATTCGAAGTATTGACCGGCCTGTCGCTGCGCTACTTCGGCAGCATGCAGTTTCCGTATCTGCAGATGAATTCGAAGGTAGTCCCGAGCATGGTGCGTTCGCTCCGTGCGCACGGTTACGAAACGGTCGCGATTCACGGCAACGATCCGACCTTCTGGAATCGCAACAGCGCGTTCAAGGCCATCGGCTTCGATCGGTTCGTCTCGCAGTCGTCGTTTCCGAAGAACGCCGCGATGGATGGCAAGTACATGTCCGATCGTGCCATGACAGACGAGATCATGACCCAGCTAAAAGATGCCGGGCCACCGCAGTTCCTGTTCGCCATCAGCATCGAGGCGCATGGACCTTACGACGACAGCCCCGGCGTCAACGTCGAAGAACGCGATGCGATTCCTGTCCCCGACGGCGTCGAGGGCAAAGCCAAGCTCGAAACGCAGAACTACCTCTATCACATGCGCCATGCCGATGAAGAACTCGGCCGTCTCGCCGACATGCTGGCCAAGCGCGAACGCCCGACACTCCTGTTGTTCTATGGCGATCATCTGCCCGGCCTGACCGACATGTACAACAAAGCGGGCTTCGTCGATGGCAAGGATATGCTGAGCCAAGCCGGTACATGGCTACTGGTCGACCCGCGCAACCCTGGCAAAGCCGAACGCGAAGACCTCGCTTCGTGGATGCTGCCGGGTAAATTGCTTGAGCGCGCGGGGATACATGACGACGCCTATTTTGCGCTGACCCAGGTACTGGCGCCGCAGCTGGCGACACTGACGCGGGCACCGAATGCACCGCGGCAGGCTGAAGACGAGACGGAGCAATCGCTCGATCACGGCATGGCCAACGTTGCCCTCTTACGGATGAAGGGCAAACTCGATCCGTTGCTACCGCAAGCCCAGTGGCCGGCAGGCGATACGGGCATGGCCAACGAGGATCCCCAACCGGCGATACGTGCTGCCGCCGGAGCACGCCAGTAATTCGCGCATCAACGGGTGGTTGGCATAGCGTATTGTTCGTCGGGTTTCAGATCCTGTTTCAAATACTATTTCAAACCCTGCCTGAAGGTTGTGCGCCGCCCCATCGGTCTACACGCGCGAATGCGAGTAGACGACAGCGGCGGCACCTCCATCGCTCTTTCTCATTCCGGGTGCATGCGTAAAGCTATTACTTAAGCTAACCAATATCGCTAGCACAACGCGCCCCGTCATCGCAGCAACACTTCGCAAGCCCTGTGTCATTCATCTCGGCTGGCCATGGAGGGCCCTATGCCTCGTGAATTTCCCGGTGATTCCATCACCGTATCGCCCTGCAACTTTCAGGCGGGCCCCTGGGATGTCAGACCCTCTCACAACCGCGTATCGCTATCGTCCCGGGATGTCGGTCTGCTGGTACGCGAAGCGCTATTGTCTCTCCGTAGCGGGACAGCCTATGGCTGCAAGTCCGTCTTGGCGCCTCATCCCGACGAGCTGCTATCGCTCATCGGCGACCAGGCCGAGCCATGGCCCGCCTCGGGCGAACGCCTCAATTGGAAACTAAGCACGCTGATTGCCGTGAACCAGGAGCACGGTGTCGTGAAGATCGTGGGTTCGAACGCCCATAACCGACGCGCTCACCAGCCTCGCTCACAATCAACGCTATTGTTGTTCGACAAACTGAGCATGCAGCCGCTATGCATTATGGATGGCACGGAAATCTCGGCGGCACGCACCGGCGCATATGCATCCATTGTTGCCGACACTTACCGCGCCGGCGTCGATGGTCTGCGCGTCTTCGTATTCGGTACCGGTGCCGTCGCCATGAAGGCTATTGCCGATCTCATGACGCATTGCGGCGATCGGCTTGATCGAATTTACGTAAAGGCACTTACCGAGCGCAGCGTCATGGCATTGGTGGACGCGTTTTCCGAAGCGCCCCATCCCGTCGTCGCCGGCAGTCCTGACAATCTTGCAAGCTGTCATCTTGTTATCACGGCAACCAATGCGGCCACGCCCCTGTTTCATGAGGAGGACATCGCCGATGATGCCGTCGTGCTTCATCTGGGTGGCGATGAAACACCCTTGGAGCTAATCCGCGAGACGCTCTCGCTGGGGACGGTCACATGCGACGATGTCTCGTCGGTGGCCTCGCGCGGCTCACAAAGTCTGGCCTTGTACTTTTCTCGACAAGGCCTATCGTTGAGCGAAGAGAAAACCAAATACGGCATCATCAACTTCTACCCCAACATGACTTTGCCCACGCGCACGGCAACATCCCGCTGCCTGGTCACTTGTGTCGGATTGGCTGCATTGGATCTGCGACTTGCCGAACGCATCCACGACATGTGCGGCAATGCAGGGCAGGCAACGTCAGTCTCATGATTTCGCAGCCCGACCGTGCCTTTGCACCGCTAGTGGTGCCGGCGTTCCGCAGGCTTTGGATTGCAACGGCTGCCGCCCATACGGGCTATTGGGCTCAGTCCGTCGCAATCGCCTGGTGGCTTGTCGAACAGAAATATGGACCCCAGGTCGTAGCCCTGGCGCACGTCTCGGCATCCTTACCGGTGCTGTTGTTGTCTTATGGCAGCGGTTGGTTGATCGATCGTTTCGACTATCTGCGCGTCCAGCGCACCGCGCAAGGTTGGATCCTGTTCACCAGCGTGGCGCTATTGGCATTGATGTGCACGGACTCGCCCAGTCCACACGAACTCCTGCTGCTGACAGGTTTGATGGGCGCCGGTGTCGCGCTGCGCAATCCTGCATGGCAAGCCGGCATTGGACAGATAGTCCCGCTACGCCACCTTTCGGCAGCCATCGTGTTGAGCAGCGTCGCGTTCAACCTGGCCCGCACCTTAGGGCCGCTGATCGCGGGGGTGCTTATCTCGGTGTGGGGCGTCTGGTCCGCCTTCCTGTACAACGCGGTCACCACCTGCTTTCTTTTCGCGCTCCTGCGGCGACCTTGCACACATCAAGCTACGACACCGCCCAGCGGCATGATCGCACTCGCACCGATCAGCCCACGCAGCCGGGACTGGCTCGGCCGTCTTTGCCTGCGTGCGATCGGCATCGGCCTTCCCACAAGCGCACTTCCTGCGCTATTGCCCCTCGTTGCATCTCCTGCGCAAAAAGACCCCCATGCGTATGTGGGGCTGCTGGGTGCATTTGGCGGTGGCGGACTTGTCGCGGCGATGATTCGGCCGCGTCTGATCAGGATACTCAGCCCGGATCATCTCCTGAACATTTGCAGCACCATCTTTGCCGCGTGTCTGTTGGTTGTGACTTGGCGACCATACGGGCATCTCTTTGTCCCCGTCGCGGTCGCAGGCGCCATGTGGCTGACGCTGTTTTCGACACTGAACGTCGCCGTCCACAGCCATTCCGAGTCATCGTATCGGGGACGTGCGCTAGCTGCTTATATGACGAGCGCTTTCGGCGGCATGGCTGCCGGTGGCTTGCTATGGGGATGGGTTGCCGAGCTGCGCGACTGCGATACGAGCATGGTTATTGCAGCCGCCGTTTTGTTCTGCGGCCTCGTGTTCTATCGGCCTTGCATTTGCAAAGGGCCTCGGTGATGCGAGCTGCAATATTCAATGTGGTTACGACAAATCAAGCCAGCCTTATCGCTTTTTTAAGAAGGACGTTTCTCTTTGTTCAGTGAGCTGTCTGCTTGCTGACGCAAGCCAGTTCGGTTCAGCAAACAGTCGGATCCATGCGTCTAACGTGCCACCCAACCAAGACATCTTGTCCTGGTTTCCCACTTTCGGAGGTTCATCCATGCGCAAGACCATGCTCGCCGCTTTCATCGCTGCTTCCGTCCTGTCCGCTTCCGCCTTTGCGCAGAATGCTCCGGCCGATGCCAGCGCGAATTCCGGCGCGGCCGTGCAGCAGCAGGACGCGATGAAACAGGACGCCATGAAGAGTTCCGCGCCGCAGGCTAGCGACGCCGCCACCAAGCCGGCCGCGCACAAGGCCGCCAAGCATCATAAGGCCAAGAAGGCCGCTGCAACGAAGGACAGCAGCGCCAGCGGTGCAGCCGAAGCTCCCGCCAGCGGCGAATAAGCCAAACAGTTCGAGTACGACAGTCAGAACCTCGGGGGCAACCCCGGGGTTTTTCTATGCGGGCAAGCCGAGTTCGCGAATCAACTCGATCAATGCGCGCAAGGGTGCCGGAACATTGCGGCGACCGGAGTAGTAGAGACTCAAGGCGGGATAGGTCGGCATCCAGTCGTCCAGCACGCTGATCAATCGCCCTTTCTTCAGATCGTCTTTTACGTACCAATCCGCAAGCATGGCCAGACCCAGCCCGTCGCGAGCGGCTTCGTACATCAGCAAGGCTTCGTCCAGTACCAGTGGGCCGGCCACGTCGACGGTAAATGGTGCGCCGCGTCGGACGAATTCCCAACCGACGGGAGCCCCGGTGGGCATTCGCGCGCGGATACAAAGGTGGTCCGCCAGATCCATCGGTGCCTGTGGCCGCTTGCGCCGGGCGAAGTAAGCCTTCGAACCGACCACACTCATGCGAAACGGTAGACCTATCGATATCGCAATCATGTCGCGCGGCACCAGATCGGCTACACGGATGCCTGCATCGAAACCCTCGCCGACTACGTCGACCAACCGCCCATTCGTCACCACATCGAGACTGACAGCCGGATAGCGCCGCACGTACTCGGCAAGAATGGGATGAAACACGCGGCGCGCCGCGCCCAGCGAGGTATTGATGCGCAAGCTGCCCGACATGCTCTGCTGACGGCTGCTCGCGTTGGCCATCGCGTGATGGATATCCGATAACGCGGGCGCTACCTGCGCAACGAACTGCTCGCCAGTCTCGGTCAATGCCACGCTGCGCGTCGTGCGGTGGAACAGCCGCACGCCCAGACGCTTTTCCATACCTGCCACCGCATTGCTCAGCGCGGTCGTGGACATCTGCAATTCATCAGCTGCCGCCTTGAAGCTGCCGCGACGCGCCACCGCAAGAATCGCGTCCAGTTCGGTGAGGCCCGACTTGTACATTGATTCGATTTCCGGGATGACTTGTCCCGATTCTAGCTATTTTTCAGGTCAATATGTGCCGCCATACTTCCAGGCAACCACAGCCCTGGAGGCTCTATGCGCATGCTGGAACATTCCTATATCGACGGCCGCTTCGTGAAAACGCAGGGCACCGAAACGATGGACATCGTCAATCCAAGTACCGAGGCGATCATCGGTCGCTTGCGGCTCGCCGGCCAGGACGACGTGCTACTCGCCATCGAAGCCACGAACAAGGCACAGCACGCCTTCTCGCGCAGCAGCAAGCAGGAACGCATCACCATGCTTCGTCGGCTGGAAGTAGCCGTACGCGAACAGGTGCCGGCGATCCGTGAGGCTACGGTCGACGAATACGGCGCACCGCCACAACGCGCCACATGGGCCAGTGAATACGCGGCGGCGTGTTTCGGCCATGCCGCCGAAACGCTGGCTGCTTATCCATTGATACGGCAAATGGGCGCGGCCAGCGTGACCATGGAACCGGTCGGTGTGTCAGCGCTGATCACACCGTGGAACAGCGTCGCCGGCTCGATATGCAGCAAGCTCGCCTATGCCATCGCCGCCGGCTGCGCGGTAGTGATCAAGCCCAGCGAACTGGGGGCGATCCAGGCGCAGGCTGTTGCCGAAGCCCTGCACGCCGCCGACCTTCCACCCGGCATCGTCAACATAGTGATCGGCCGAGGCGACCCGGTAGGTACGATACTCAGCACGCATCCGGGTATCGCCAAAATTTCCTTCACCGGTTCCACGCAGACCGGCAAGGCCATCGCGCGCGCTGCCATCGACAGCATGAAGCGTGTCAGCCTGGCACTCACCGGCAAATCGCCGTCGATCATTCTCGACGACGCCAATTTTTCCCACGCCGTGCCGCTGGCCATCCAGGCTGGGCTGCAAAACAGTGGGCAGGCTTGCGTGGCGGGCACGCGCATTCTTGTCCCGGTCTCGCGACTGGATGAAGTGATTGCATTGACTCAACAGGCCATCGCCGGCATCAAGGTCGGCGACCCACGCGATCCGCAGACGACGATCGGGCCGATGATCAACGCCGCGCAATACGAGCGCGTGCAGCGATACATCCGCATCGGCAACGACGAAGGTGCCGCATTGATTGCGGGTGGCGAAGGCCGACCGGAGGGCATCGAGCGTGGCTACTTCGTTCGGCCGACCGTCTTTGCCGGCGTAAGCAACGACATGACGATCGCTCAAGACGAAATTTTTGGGCCCGTGCTCAGCATCGTCACCTATCGCGACGACGAGGAAGCCATCAAGATCGCCAACGATTCGCCGTATGGATTGCAAGCGTATGTGTTCTCGACGAACAGCGAGCGCGCACGTGCCGTCGCTTCGCGATTGCTCGTCGGCGGCGTGAAGATCAATAGCCTTCAGCACGAGCCGTTTGCGCCGTTTGGCGGGTATAAGGCGTCAGGTCTCGGGCGCGAAGGTGGCGCATTTGGGCTGGAGTCGTTTCTTGAGGCGAAGGCGGTTGTTGGGGAGTGAGGGGGAGTCCGTTGCACTCACCCTTCTGTGTCCATCGGGACTCACAGTTACGTTCCGGCTTGTCGCGACTGAAGTCGCTCCTACAAAATCAGGCAGGCACGGCTATCTTGTAGGAGCGACTTCAGTCGCGACCATCCCGCCACAACATTCAAAAGAAAACCCCGCACAAGGCGGGGTTTTCTCCAAACAAACGCAACAGAAGCGCAGGACTTAGAAGTCCATACCGCCCATGCCGCCCATGCCACCGCCCGGCGCACCGTGCGAATGACCTTCGTCCTTCTTCGGCACTTCGGTCACGGCCGCTTCGGTCGTGATGATCGAGCCGGCGACCGAGGCCGCGAACTGCAGGGCCGAACGGGTGACCTTGGTCGGGTCCAGGATGCCGAAGGCGATCATGTCGCCGAACTCGCCCGTGGCGGCGTTGTAACCGAAGTTACCGTTGCCTTCCTTCACCTTGTTCAGCACGACCGACGGCTCTTCGCCGGCGTTCGACACGATCGCGCGCAACGGAGCTTCCAGTGCGCGACGGGTGATGGCGATGCCCAGGTCCTGATCGGCGTTGGCGCCCTTCAGGCCGTCGAGCGACTTGAGCGAGCGGATCAGCGCCACGCCACCACCGGGGACCACGCCTTCTTCCACTGCGGCGCGGGTCGCGTGCAGGGCGTCTTCGACGCGCGCCTTCTTTTCCTTCATTTCGACTTCGGTCGCTGCGCCCACCTTGATGACGGCCACGCCGCCAGCCAGCTTGGCCACGCGCTCCTGCAGCTTCTCGCGGTCGTAGTCCGAAGAGGTCTCTTCGATCTGCGCCTTGATCTGGCCGATGCGCGACTGGATGCGCTCGGCTTCGCCGGCACCGTCGATGATGGTGGTGTTTTCCTTGGTGATGACGACGCGCTTGGCGCGGCCCAGATCGTTGATCGTGGCCTTCTCAAGCTGCAGGCCGACTTCCTCGGAGATCACCTGGCCGTTGGTCAGGATGGCGATGTCTTCCAGGATAGCCTTGCGACGATCGCCGAAGCCCGGCGCCTTGACGGCGGCGACCTTGACGATACCGCGGATGGTGTTGACGACGAGGGTCGCCAGGGCTTCGCCCTCGACTTCCTCGGCGACGATCAGCAGCGGCTTGCCGGCCTTGGCGACGGCTTCGAGCACCGGCAGCAGTTCGCGAACGTTCGACACCTTCTTGTCGTGGATCAGGATGAAGGGGTCGTCCAGCTCGACCTGCTGGCTCTGCTGGTTGTTGATGAAGTACGGCGACAGGTAGCCGCGGTCGAACTGCATGCCTTCGACGACGTCGAGTTCGTTCTCGAGGCCCGAGCCTTCTTCAACCGTGATCACGCCTTCCTTGCCGACCTTCTTCATCGCGGTGGCGATGATGTCGCCGACGTTGGCGTCGGAGTTGGCCGAGATGGTGCCGACCTGGGCGATCGCCTTGTCGTCGGCGGTCGGGTTGGAGAGCTTCTTCAGCTCGGCGACGGCGGCGGTCACCGCCTGGTCGATACCGCGCTTGAGATCCATCGGGTTCATGCCGGCGGCCACAGCCTTCAGGCCTTCCTGGATGAATGCCTGTGCGAGCACGGTCGCGGTCGTGGTGCCGTCGCCGGCCACGTCGGACGTCTTGGAAGCGGCTTCCTTGACGATCTGCGCGCCGATGTTCTCGTACTTGTCGGCCAGTTCGATTTCCTTGGCGACGGACACGCCGTCCTTGGTCACCGTCGGTGCGCCGAAGCTCTTCTCGAGCACGACGTTGCGGCCCTTCGGACCCAGGGTGACCTTGACCGCGTTGGCCAGGGTGTTGACACCCTTGAGCATGCGCGCGCGGACGTCTTCGCCGAAGCGTACTTCTTTAGCTGCCATTTTTGAAACCTCGTTAAGAGTTAGGGGTTAGGAGTGAAGAGGAAAAGCTAAAGGGCAGGAGTTGGCTGGAGGGAGCGCAGAGCAATGCGCTCTTACCTCCTCACGCCTGACTCCTGACGCCTCACCCTTCAATCACTGCAACAACGTCGTCTTCCTTCAGGAAGACCAGCTCTTCGCCGTCGATCTTGATTTCCTGGCCGGCGTACTTGCCGAACAGCACCACGTCGCCTTCCTTCAGCGACATCGGACGGACATTGCCGTCTTCCAGGATGCGACCGGTACCGGCGGCGATGACCTTGCCGCGGGTCGGCTTTTCGGTGGCGCTGTCAGGGATGACGATGCCGCCGGCGGAGACACGCTCCTCTTCCAGGCGCTTGACGATGACGCGATCGTGCAGCGGACGCAGTTTGCTCATGGATGGCTCCAGCTAATGGATTGGGTTGGGAAAAGTCGGGACGGGGCGCGATGCGGAGGACCACATTGCTAGCACTCGCCGTCGGTGAGTGCCAATTCTAACGATGCAGAAGCCCCTCGCAAGAGGTCGCGTCCCTCGAACCTGCACATCTAATGGGGAAGCTGGCCGCCCCTTTCAAGGCCGGCTAGGCTGACGGGATGCGCCCGATCCTGCTCTGCTACTGCACCTGCCCCGACCCGGAAACGGCTCTGCAACTGGCCGAACAGCTGGTCGGGGAGTCCCTGGCCGCCTGCGTCAACTGCCTGCCGGGGGTCACTTCGGTCTACCGCTGGGAGGGCAAAGTGACCACCGACAGCGAAACCCTGCTGCTAATCAAGACCCCGGCCGACCGCTTTGAGGCGCTCAAGGCGCGGCTATTGGAGCTGCACCCCTACGATCTGCCGGAGCTGATCGCTGTGCCGGTCGAGCGCGGCCATGAGGCTTACCTGGCCTGGGTGGCCGCGAGCTCTTCCTGAACGCCTATCCGGTCAGCGCGGCAGAGCGGCAGCCAGGTCGCCGTCGGTGGCCTCAATGCGCCGGGTAACCCGGCCCTGGGCATCGACCAGCAGCACGGTCGGGACGTGCATCACACGAAAACTGCGGAAAAGCGTGCCGGACGCATCGAGCGTCAGCGGGATCTCCACTTTGTAGTTTTTCTTGTACTCGGCCAGATCGTCCCTGGCTGCCCACAAACCAGAGGCGACGCCCAGCCAGCGCAGATCGGACCGCTTATGCGCCAGCGCCTCGACCTGCTCGCGCATGCTGCGGCAACTCTGCGACAGCTGCGGGCGGCTCTTGGCCAGATAGCTTTCGCACCAGGGCGAAAGAAAGACCAGCACGGTTGGCTTGGCGGCATCGCGCAACGGAAAGGATTTTCCGGCCAGGGTGGTTACGCTCGTATCGGGCACGCTATCGCCCATACCGATGGGTTTCTCGGCCACGGTGGCCGTCTTCGGCGCTGGCGCCGGTAAAGGTGTAGAAGTTCGGGCAGCAAGCAAGGCCGCGTCGAGCCGGGCATTGGCCTCGTGGCCCACATAGAGAATGCGCCCATCGCGGCCGATCACCACGTGTTGCGGCGTGACACGCAAATGGAAAGCCTCGCCCAGCGAACCGTCGTCGAACACGATCGGCATGCTCAGACCCACCTCGTGTCGATACTTGCGCACCTCCTCGACACTGTCATCGAAGCCCACATCGATGGCAATCACCGCCATGTCCGGACCCGCTTCTTCATAGGTGCGCTGCAGATGCGGCATCTGTTCGCGACAGGGCACGCACCAGGTCGCCCAGAATTTCAGATAGACGGCTTTCTTGCCGTAGAGCTTGCCCAGGTCGATGGTCTGCCCATCGATGGTCTTGAGCACCATCGCCGGCGCCGGCGCACCGACCAGGCTTTGGCCGGCGGCTTCGGCGCGTTGTTGGCCGCTATCGGCGGCATGGACGGTCACGCAACACAGCGACAGGATGAGAGCCAGGAAATAACGCATGGGAGGGCATCGCGGGAGGGATGGCGCGAATGCTCGGGCCACGCGGCTATCCGGATAAGCGCCACTTGCCGGAAAAATTACCGGACCACTTTGGGATGTCTCGACCAAGCGAGAGGCAGGAGAGTCTCCTTCAGCGCAACAGCGCCACCGCTCGGTGGATGGCACTATCGATGCGCGTAGCGTCGATCAGCCCGAAGCCCAGCGGCATGCCGTGCCAACCATGATCGCCCAGGCCGTATCTCGCCAGATCCTCAACGCGGATACCTTCCGCCGCTGCATTGCGCGTCCATGCTGTCACGTCGATATCGGGCGCGGCACGCGCCGCCATGTGCAGACCCGCATCGACCGGCATGGCTTCGAGCAGACCGCCAGCGTGACGTTCCAACGCCAGCAACAGCTGCTCGCGCCGATCTGCGTAGATCTTGCGCATCTTGCGGATATGCCGCACCAGGTGCCCTTCGGCAATGAATGCGGCCAGCGTCTCCTGCGACAGCACGTCGCCGTGGCCGTCGCTGAGCCACTTGGCATGCGCCATCGCCTCGTGCAGCCACGGCGGCAGCACCACGTAGCCCAATCGCAACGCCGGAAACAGGCATTTGGAAAAAGTGCCCACGTAACAGACGCTGCCGTTGCGGTCGAGCGTCTGCAAGGCGTCGAGCGGGCGGCCGCCGTGGCGGAATTCGCCATCGTAGTCGTCTTCGATGATGGTCGCGCCACGCGCCCGCGCGAAGGCAAGCAAGGCAGTGCGGCGCGCGGGCGACAGCGGCATGCCGAGCGGAAACTGGTGCGAAGGCGTGACGTACACGATGTTCGCGCGAGCCGGAATCGCCTCGACCACCAACCCCTGCTCATCCACCGGTACGGGCACGATCTCCGCACCCGCCGCTTCGAATACCGCACGCAATGGCGGGTAGCCGGGATTCTCCACGGCCAGCACCGTGCGTCCCGGTGTGACCAGGACACGCGCAAGCAAGTTGAACGCCTGTTGTGCGCCGCAAGTGACCAGCACATCGGCTGCCTCGCAGGCGACCGCACGCGCGAACGAGACGTGCCGCGCGATCGCCTCGCGCAAGGACGCCTGCCCTTGCGGATCGACATGCAAGGTGCGCGATCTGGACAGCGCGCGCATCGCCCGCGCCGACAGGCGCCGCCATTCGTCGTAGGGGAAGCGCAACACGTCCGGCGTACCGACCCGGAAGTCGTCGCCGTCGTCGCGCGGCGGCCGCACTGGCAAGGTCACCGGCTGGCGCCAATACGGCGCGAGTCGCTGGTCGTCCGGTAACGCCGTAGCACGCGATGCGGAACGCGAAGCCATGTCGGCCACGAAATTGCCCGCACCATGGCGCGCCACGACATAGCCCTCGCTGAGCAACAGGTCGTACGCCGCCACGACCGTATTGCGCGATATGCCCAGCGATTGCGCCAGCTCGCGCGTGGCCGGCAGGCGCAGGCCGGGCTTGAGCCGCCCGTCCAGAATGGCCGCACGCAACTGGGTGTGCAGCGCCGCCTGGCGCTGGCGCGATCCGGGTGCGGGCAGCTCCAGGGGAAACTCGAACAGGTGGCTCATGCGAAGACGCCCTCAAGTGGACCACAAGATTTGATCCATTGTGGTTCTTTTGCAAGTCCACCCATTTCCTTACAGTGCACCCATCCCGCCTGGAGCGCTCCGTCATGATCGACCTGTATTTCGCCGCCACCCCCAACGGCCTCAAGATCAAGCTGTTTTTCGAGGAAACCGGGCTGCCTTATCGCATCAAGCCCGTCAGCCTGGGCAAGGGCGAGCAGTTCCAACCCGATTTCCTGGCCATCTCACCGAACAACAAGATCCCGGCCATCGTCGACAACGCGCCCCTGGGCGGCGGTGCGCCGATCAGTGTGTTCGAGTCCGGTGCGATCCTGCTTTATCTGGCGGAAAAATCCGGCCGCTTCATGCCGCAGGACGCGCGTGGCCGTATCGAGGTGCTGCAGTGGCTGTTCTGGCAGGTCGGCGGCCTGGGGCCGATGGCCGGGCAGATCGGACACTTCAATGTGTATGCGCCCGAGCCGGTGCCGTATGCGATCGATCGCTACACGCGCGAAGTGGCTCGTCTTTATGGCGTGCTGGATCGTCGCCTGGCCGATCGTGAGTTCATCACCGGCGACGACTACACCATTGCCGATATCGCGGCCTATCCGTGGATCGTGCCGCATCAGGCGCACGGACAGTCGCTTGGCGATTTTCCGCATCTGGAGCGCTGGTTCAACGCCATCGCCGCACGGCCGGCGACGGTGCGTACGTATGAAGGTGTGGAGAGCGCTTATGTGCGCAAGCACATCAGTGAGGAGGAGCGGAAGCATTTGTTTGGGCATGGGGTCAAGCAGGGCTAACCCGAGTCAAAGAAGCGAATTTTTGCGTTAGCGACTTCAAGGGACCTCAAATGACCTCCTACTCGTCATTCCGGCGTAGGCCGGAATCCAGTGGCGGCATGATTAGGTTCTCGCGAAAACCACTGAATACGCTCGCGAAAACCGGGAACTGACGCCACTGGATCCCGGCCTGCGCCGGGATGACGGTGAAAAACCGAGGTTATTAGAGGTCCCTTCAATCGCGGCATCAGGTTGTGTCACCGCCTGTCGCGGCTGAAGCCGCCCCAACAGAAAAGATGGCAACCGACCAAGCACCCATCGAATCGAGAACGCCATGAAACCACGCGACCTGGCCAGCCTGCTCCTGCTCGGCGCCCTCTGGGGCGGATCGTTCCTGTTCATGCGCATGGCCGCCGACCCGTTCGGTGTGATGGCACTCGCCGGCATGCGCGCGATCGTTGCGGCATTGTGTTTTGTACCCTTGATGGCGTCGCGCACGCAGTTAGCCGAATGGCGTGCGCATTGGCGACCGATCGTGGTCGCCGGCATCACCAATTCGGCGTTGCCGTTCGTGCTGTTTGCGTTGGCGGCGCGTCACCTGCCCGCCGGCCTGTCCTCGATCTTCGATGCGATCACACCGCTGCTGGTGGCCGCATCGGGCTGGCTGTGGCTGGGCGAGAAGCTCGACTTCTGGCGCACCTCGGGCCTGATCGTCGGCTTTGCCGGCGTGCTATGGCTGATCGGCGGCAATACCGGCAGCGGCACCGTCGACGCAGGCTCGTTATGGGCGATGGCAGCCTGCGTGGGCGCGACGGTGTGCTACGCATTCTCCGTGCATTACAGCCGCTACCGCTTGCGCCACGTCTCGCCGATGACGTCGGCCGGTGGCAGCCAGATCGTCGCCGCAATCGTGCTCGCGCCGACCACGCTGTGGGCGTGGCCGGCGCAAAATCCCTCGATGCCGGCGTGGCTTGCCACGATCGCGCTGGGCGTCGCCTGCACTGCTTTCGCGATGCTGCTGTTCTTTCGCCTGATCGCGCACGCCGGCACGTCAAGGACGATGACGGTGCTGTATCTGATTCCCGTATTCGGCGTGCTCTGGGGCTGGCTGTTTCTCAAGGAAACCGTCACCGCCAACATGGTGATCGCCTGCGTGGTCATCCTGCTGGGCGTGGCGCTGACGACCGGCCGCTCCAGCGAGCCGTTGCCGGCGCCCATCGCCGACAAAGCCTGAACCGGGTAACCGAAAAGACGTATCCAGCGAATAGGTCATAATCACCGCTCCACGCTGCCTGGCGTGGTCCCCACGGTTGGAGTTGCAATGCGTTTCCGTTCTTTTGGCCGTCTGGCCGCCCGTCTCCTGGTTCCCTTGGCGCTGCTGCTCGGTGCGACGCACGTATTTGCGCAGGACACCGACAACCTGCTGCCGGTGACCGAGGCGTACAAGCTCAGCACCGATACCAACACGCCCGGCGTGCTGAAGCTGCACTGGACGATCGCGCAGGACTACTACCTCTACCGCGGACGCATGAAGTTCAAGGGCGGCGACGGCATCACGCTCGGCGAAGCGACGCTGCCCGACGGCGAAAAGCATCACGATGAATACCTGGGCGATGTGGAGACCTATCACCACAACGTCGATGCCAGCATTCCCTATACGGTGGCGCCAGGCACCACGCGCCTGAGCGTGAGCGTGCAGTACCAGGGTTGCCACGAAGTCGAACCGAAGATCTGCTACCCGCCGCATACCGAAAAACTCGATCTGCCCTTGCCGGCGGGCGCCGCACAAGCCGCTCCGGGCGCGCCAACGCAAACCCTCGGCAGTGCGCTGAGCCAGCTGGGCGGGAAGTCGGCCGCAAGCCCGGGCATGGATGCGGCACCGCTGCCCGCCGAACAGGCCTTTCGCTTCGAGGCGCTGGCACGCAAGCCGAACGAACTGTTGCTGCGCTGGACGATGCCCAAGGGCTACTACCTGTATCGCGACCAGACCGTGCTGCACGCCAAGAACATCGACGGCGTAAAGCTCAACCCGCAGTGGCCTGAAGGCACGAGCAAGGACGATCCGCATTTCGGCAAGGTCAACGTGTATTTCGACCAGCTCGAATTGCCGGTCACCATCGATGGCGACCTGGCCGGACGCAAACAGCTCGACGTCGAGGCCAGCTTTCAGGGTTGCCAGGACGGTGGCCTGTGCTATCCGTTGATGACGCGTGCCGTATCGGTCGACCTCTCCGGCGGCAGCGTCTCGACCGGTCAGACCACCGCCGGCCCTGCACCGGAAATGCCGCCAGCCTCGCAAAACTCACTCGATGTCAGTCTCTGGTATGCGCTGTTGCTCGCGCTCGGCGGCGGCCTGGTGTTGAACCTGATGCCGTGCGTGTTGCCGGTACTTTCCATCAAGGCGGTCGGCCTGATCGAGAGCGGCGAGAACCCCGCGCGCCGCCGCGTGCATGCCTTGATGTACACCGCCGGCGTGCTGGCGAGCTTTATCGCGCTCGGCCTGATCATTATTTCCTTGAAGCAGGCCTGGGGTTCGCAGATGCAGAACCCCATCGTGGTCGCCGTACTCGCGCTGATCATGCTGGCGGTCGCGCTGTCGATGTCCGGCGTGGTGCAGTTCGGTACCTCGCTGGGCAATACCGGCAGCTCGCTGGCGAACCGCTCGGGTCCGGTCGGCGACTTCTTCACCGGCGTGCTTGCCGTGGTAGTTGCCAGCCCATGTACAGCGCCGTTCATGGGCACCGCGCTGGCTTATGCCTTTGCCGCGCCCACGGTGAATGCTTTGCTGGTCTTTGTCGCGCTTGGCGTCGGCCTGGCCCTGCCCTTCCTCGCGGTCGGCTTCGTGCCGGCCGTGGCCCGGTTGCTGCCCCGCCCCGGTGCCTGGATGGAAACGCTCAAGCAGGTACTCGCCTTCCCGATGTATCTCGCCGCGGCGTGGCTCGCCTGGGTGCTGGCCAACCAGCGCGGCTCCGACGCCGTCGGCCTGCTGCTGGTGGCCGCGGTGCTGCTGGCCATGACGTTGTGGTGGTTCGAGCGCAGTCGTTCGCGTGGGGTCATCAGCCGCGTATTCGTCGCCGTGCTGCTGGTGCTGGCGATTGCACCGGTCTACATGCTGGCCAAACTGCCGGCCGGTACGAACCGTGCCGCAACCGCCGAAGGCGTGGTTGCCTTCACGCCGGCCAAACTCGCCGAGCTGCGCAAGGCCGGTACGCCGGTCTTCGTCGACATGACCGCCGACTGGTGCATTACCTGCAAGGCCAATGAGCACACCGTGCTGGACACCGACGCGTTCCGCGCCCAGCTCAAGCAGACCGGTACGGTCTATATGAAGGGCGACTGGACCAACGAAGATCCGGACATCACCGCCTTCCTGCAGCAATACCACACGCCGGGCGTACCGCTTTACGTGATGTTCCCCAAGAGCGGCGGCGCGGGACGTCAGCTACCAACAGTTTTGACTGCATCGCTGGTCGAACAGGCGCTCGCCGAGGCAGCCAAGAGCGAGTAGTGAGTTAAGAGGAGTGAGGAGTAAGAGAGAGCTAAGAAGAGCCGGAACCTGCTTTCTCTCACTCCTCACACTCCTCATCGAAACAGCCAAAAGCTAAGTTAGCGAGGGACCGGGAGTGAGAAACGAGTGGGTATACCAGTACCATCTCTCACTTCTCACTCCTCTTAACTCACTCCTCGCTCTCGATGCTAAGCCGAAGCAACACCCTCATCCTCGCCCTGGCCGTGGCCGCTGCCGGCGTCGGCGGCTGGTTGCAGCATGCCAGCCGGCAGGCACACGTTCCGGATGGCGTGCAGGTGGCTGCCGTGGGCGACATGCGCCCCGATCTCACACTGATGGATGTCGAGGGCAAGCCACGCCGACTGTCGGAGTTTCATGCCCGACGGGTGCTGCTCAATTTCTGGGCAACCTGGTGCGTGCCGTGCCTGAAAGAAATGCCGGCGCTCGCGGAGGCGCAGGCAAAGTTCGGCGAAAAGGAGCTGATCGTCGTCGGCATCGCCATGGACGACCCCGAACGGATCCGGCCATTTCTCGCAGCGCACCCGGTGCCCTACCCGATTCTGGTCGGTCAGATGGACAGCCCAAGTACCTCGCTGCAGTTTGGCGATAATGCGCAAGTTCTGCCGTTTAGCGTGCTTTTAGATACCGATGGGCGCATCTTGGCCGCGCAGCGCGGGGAATTGCCCATGGAAACGCTCGACGAGTGGATGAAACGGCCCTAGAGCCGCTTTCGGGCAACTCGATACGCCCGCGCACGGACTTCTTCACAGTTCTGCACCAAACATCGTCGATCTACGCCGAACTGGACAACATTGCCGAGTGCGCGCACACTCCGCCCGGTCCGCACCTGCCGAGGTGCCGTTTCAGGATCACAGCGTGGCGAACATCCTGGTCCTGCACGGACCCAATCTCAATCTGCTGGGTACGCGCGAGCCGGAGATCTATGGCCGCCAGACACTGGCCGATATCGATGCCGCGCTGATTGAGCAGGCCGAAGCCGCAGGGCACAAGCTGACCGGCTTTCAGTCGAACGCGGAGCACGAGTTGATCGAGCGCGTGCACCAGGCACGCAAGGACCAGGTGGCGCTGATCCTGATCAATCCCGGCGCCTTCACGCATACCAGCATCGCCCTGCGTGACGCCCTGCTGGGCGTGGCGATCCCGTTTATCGAACTGCACCTTTCCAATGTGCACGCGCGCGAACCGTTCCGTCGCCACTCCTACCTGGCCGACGTGGCCATTGGCCAGGTCTGCGGGTTCGGACCGGACAGTTACCGGCTGGCGCTGGACGCCGCCATCGCGCGGCTGGGCCGCGCCGCCTGACCCGAACGACATTTCTTCTTCCATTCCAGCCGCCCTGTGCGGCAGCAACGAAAAGGTTTGACCCATGGACTTGCGCAAGATCAAAAAACTGATCGACCTGCTTGAGGAATCCAACCTCGCCGAACTGGAAATCAAGGAGGGCGAGGAAGTCGTCCGCCTGTCGCGCGTACCCAAGGGTGGCGTCGCCGTCGCCGCGGCGCCCGTTGCCGTTGCCGCGCCTGTAGCTGCTCCCGTGGCCGCTGCGCCCGTCGCAGCGCCTGTCGCCGCCGCACCGGCCGTGCCCGAGGGCCATGTGGTCAAGGCGCCGATGGTCGGCACCTACTATGCCTCGGCCAGCCCGGGCGCACCGGCGTTCGTCAAGGTCGGCCAGCAGGTCAAGGCCGGCGAAACGCTGGGCATCATCGAAGCGATGAAGATGTTCAACCAGATCGAAGCCGACGTCGGCGGCACCGTGCAGGCCATCCTGATCGACAACGGCCAGCCGGTGGAATTCGACCAGCCGATGTTCGTGATCGCCTGATATGCATAAGCTCGAGAAAGTCCTTATCGCGAACCGCGGCGAAATCGCCCTGCGCGTCTTGCGTGCCTGCAACAGCTTAGGCATCAAGACCGTCGCCGTACATTCGACCGCCGATCGCAACCTCAAGCATGTCGGCCTTGCCGACGAGGCGATCTGCATCGGCCCGGCGCCGTCGGCCGAAAGCTATCTCAATATCCCGCGCATCATCGCCGCGGCGGAAATTACCGACGCGCAGGCAATCCATCCGGGCTACGGGTTTCTTTCCGAGCGTGCGGATTTTGCCGAGCAGGTCGAGAAATCCGGCTTTATCTTCATTGGTCCGACCGCCGACGTGATCCGCCTGATGGGCGACAAGGTCGAAGCGATCCGCGCGATGAAGGCGGCCGGCGTTCCGTGTGTACCCGGTTCCGGCGGCCCGCTCGGCGACAACGTGGATGAAAACATCCGCATCGCCCGCGAGATCGGCTACCCCGTGATCATCAAGGCCGCCGGCGGCGGCGGTGGTCGCGGCATGCGCGTGGTGCGCACCGAGGCGCATCTGGGCAACGCCGTGACCATGACCAAGCAGGAAGCGAAAGCCGCTTTCGGCAACGATCAGGTGTACATGGAGAAGTTCCTGGAAAACCCGCGCCACGTGGAAATCCAGGTACTCGCCGATGGCCAAGGCCAGGCCATTCACCTGGGCGAGCGCGACTGCTCGATGCAGCGCCGTCACCAGAAAGTGGTCGAGGAAGCGCCCGCACCGGGCATCACGCCGGAACTGCGCGCGCAGATCGGCAAGGTCTGCGTCGACGCCTGCCTGCGTATCGGCTATCGCGGCGCCGGCACCTTCGAATTCCTGTTCGAAGATGGCCGTTTCTACTTCATCGAGATGAACACACGTATCCAGGTGGAGCATCCGGTGACCGAGCTGATCACCGGTGTCGATCTGGTACGCGAACAGTTGCTGATCGCTGCCGGCGAAAAGCTGTCGATTCGCCAGGAAGACATCAAGATCAACGGCCACGCGATCGAGTGCCGCATCAACGCCGAAGATCCCGACACCTTCATGCCCAGCCCCGGCGAAGTGAAGCGCTTCGAAGCACCGGGCGGCCCGGGCGTGCGCGTCGATACGCATCTGTACGACGGCTATCGCATTCCGCCGAACTATGACTCGATGATCGGCAAGCTGATCGTGCACGGCCCGGATCGCGAAACGGCGATCGCGCGCATGCGCCTGGCGCTTGCCGAAACGGTAATCGAAGGCGTGAAGTGCAATATCCCGCTGCAGCAACGCATCATGGCCGACGTCGGTTTCCAGCACGGTGGACAGAACATCCACTATCTGGAAAAGCGCATGGCCGAGCAGAAGGAAAAGGCCGCCAGCGGCGGTTGATACGAACCTGCCCTATCGTCATTCCGGCGTAGGCCGGAATCCACTCGCTCAGTCTGCATTTCACGAAGCTCCGAAATGCACCGAAGTGGATTCCGGTCTGCGCCGGAATGACGGATAGGAAGGTCTACGGAACACACATGTCCGAACTGCTCACCCTGCGCCAAACCATCGAAACCATCGTCGCCTGCTTCGACGATGGCGACGTGTGGGACCGCTACGCCTGGGTCTATACCGATCGCGACGGTCCGCTGATGAGCTGCCGTTTCTATCTGTCGTCCAGCGATGAAGAAACCGACCTGCTGATCGACGAGGACGGCGAAGGCTTGCCGCTGGTGGCCGCCGAACATGCGCTGTCGCATTACCTCGAAGCGGTGACGTTCGCCGACGTACTCATCGTGCAGAAGCGGCAACGCCCATTGTCGAGCCTGGAAGACTACGCACGCGCCCTCGATCACTACGTGCGCATCGATGCCTTCCTGGAACTGGGCGAGGCTTCTGACGCGGACGTCGACGCCGCGCTGCAAGCCAATCTCGCCACCGGCCTGTATACCGAATACGACCTGGTCCTGGCCGAGTGCCCGGCCAACAAAGTCGGCGAAGCGGCGCGCGCCGTTTCCGCATTGTTCTCGCTATCCATTGCCGAATCGCTTTCCCTATGCCGCCAGCTTCCCTTGAGCCTGGGACGGCGAGTGAATGCGCTCGAATGCGGCCAGATCGAACGACGTTTCGCCGCGCTCTCGCTGCCGCTGCAAAAAGTTACGCATAAAGCGCTGCCCTGGCAGTAAGAATGCGGGCGACGAGCTTTGCTCTTACTCTCCACTCACTCCTCTTCACTCACTCCTGATAACCATGCCCTGGCTCGAACTCTCCCTCACCGTCCGCGCCGAGCAACAACCCCGCGTGGAAGAAGCGCTCGACGACCTGGGTGCGCTATCGATCACCTTGCAGGATGCCGACGCGGAAACACCCGACGAGCAGGCAATCTTCGAGCCGGGCGTCGGCGAGCTACCGCTGTGGCCGACGATCACCTTGAATGCCCTGTTCGACGTCGACACCGACCGTCGCGGCCTCAGCGAAGCGCTCGGCGATCTGCTGCCCTGGCTGGAGCCAGACCAGATGCTGTTTCGCGACGTCGCCGACGAGGACTGGGAGCGGGCCTGGATGGACCAGTTCAAGCCGATGCCATTCGGCCGCCGCCTGTGGATCTATCCGTGGAACATCGAGCCGCCGACCGACGGCGATATTGTCGTGGTCCGGCTGGATCCGGGCCTGGCGTTCGGCAGCGGCACGCATCCGACCACCGCACTCTGCCTGGAATGGCTCGACGGCCTGCAGCTGGCCGGAAAGACCGTCACGGATTTCGGCTGTGGCTCGGGAATTCTCGCCATCGCGGCACTGAAGCTCGGCGCCTTGAGCGCGGTCGGTGTGGACAACGATCCCCAGGCGCTGATCGCCTCGGCCGATAATGCCGAACGCAACGGCGTGGCTGAACGCCTCGCGCTGTTCCTGCCCGAAGACCTCGAGGCCGAGCCGGCGGATGTCTTCATTGCCAACATCCTTGCCGGCCCGCTCGGCGAGCTGGCACCGCAGTTTGCCGCCGCGGCCAAGCCTGGTGCGCCGTTCGCGATCTCCGGCATCCTGCAGGGTCAGCAAGACGAGCTATTGGCGCGTTATGGCGAATGGTTCGAAGGCTTGCAGGTGGATACGCGCGAGGACTGGGTCCGGATCAGCGGCTTCCGTCGTTGACCCCATCTTGCGCGCCCCTCCCTAGCTTGTAGGAGCGACTTCAGTCGCGATAAACCTATACGCAAGACCAAGCGTCAACGGCCGACGCGATGCTTGTCGCGACTGAAGTCGCTCCTACAAGATAGGTGGCTTTTCGAGATAGCGTCACAGCAACGCCGCAAACCTCTTTACTCATCCGCGCCGCTCGACCACTCTTGCCCCATGTACACGCAATGTCCCAAATGCATGTCCGTGTTTTCGCTCGATGCGCGCACGCTCGCGCAGGCGCACGGCTTTGTCATGTGCGGACATTGCGGCGAAGGCTTCGATAGCGTCGCCACGCTGGCGGACGTGCTGCCGCCCGAGCCGTTCACCGAGCTGCCGATCAACGAAGCGGGCATCGAACCGCCGCATCTGGAACTGGTGGTTTATCGCCCGAGAACGGCCGAGCCGCCGGCAGCGACGGAACCGACGCGCACGACCTTCGACGATTTGCTGCCGAGCGATTTTACGCCGCGTTTCGCGCGCCAGCATGAGCCCAGGCCGCGTCGCTGGCCGTGGATCGTGATCATTCTCCTCTTGCTGTTGCTGCTCGCGGCACAGCTGGGCTGGGCGCTGCGCGATCAACTGATCGCCGACCCGATGGTCGGCCCATGGCTGCGCCAGGGTTGCGATGCGATCGGCTGCCAGCTGCCGCTCGTGCAGGACGTAAAGCAACTGAAGCTGCTGGCACGTGACGTGCAAGCACACCCGTCGGTACCCGGCGCACTGCTGATCAGCGCGACGGTTCGCAACGATGCGTCGTTCGCACAACCGTACCCCGTGGTTTCGGTCACGTTGTCCGACGTCAATGGCAAACGTATCGCCATGCGTCGCCTGCGGCCATCCGAATACGTGGCCGACAGCTACGCCTTGCAGCATGGCTTGCCAGCCGGTGCCAACACCGCGCTGGTGCTGGAAGTGGAAGACCCGGGCGACAAAGCGGTGGCGTTCGAACTCGGTTTCGAATGAGACCCGCGACCACCGATGACGCCGTACATGACAGTGGTCGGCTTGTCCATAAGCCGATCGCATGGCTCGCGAACCATCCATAACATGGCCCAGGGCTCTTAAAATTCTTCGCGGTCGCAGGTACACTCGGTCCCTTCGTCCCATGCTGCAACCGGCGTTCCATGCGAGCCGCCGCCCGCGGTGTTTGCCATAACCATCTGCGGTAGCCTAAGTAGCCGCCGCTATAGCGAATGTGAGAGGGATTGCCATTGAACGTGGTCAGATTGCCTGCTACCGAGGCCGTAAAGGAGTCCTCGTCGCAGAGCGCGCTGAGCGAGTGCGTCAGCCGCACCGTTCGCCGTTATCTCGCGGACATCGGTGATACCGAGTGTGACGAGGGTCTGCACGCACTGGTGATCCGCGAAGTCGAAGGCCCCCTGCTGCGCGAAGTATTGGCATTCCACGACGGCAACCAGAGCCGCGCTGCCGCGGTGCTGGGCATCAATCGCGCCACCTTGCGCAAGAAGCTGGCCCAGCACGGGCTGCTTTAAGACATCCAGGTCGGCGCGCTAGCGCCGCCCTCGCCCCCCGCGGGCTATAATCGATGGCTTTCGTATTCCAGGAAGCCGCCATGTCCCACCCCGCCATCACGCCCATCCGCAGCGCGCTGCTCAGCGTGTCGGACAAGACCGGACTGATCGAGCTGGGTAAGCGCCTCGCTGCGGCAGGCGTCGAGCTGCTCTCCACCGGCGGCAGTGCCAAAGCACTGCGCGAGGCGGGCATTGCGGTCAAGGACGTCAGCGATGTCACGGGTTTTCCGGAAATCATGGATGGCCGCGTAAAGACGCTCCATCCGAAAGTGCATGGCGGCTTGCTCGGCCGCCGTGGCACCGACGACCAGGTCATGGCCGAACTCGGCATCGCGCCGATCGATCTGCTGGTGCTCAACCTCTATCCGTTCGAACAGACCGTGGCGCGCGCCGATTGCACGCTGGACGAGGCGATCGAGAACATCGATATCGGCGGCCCGGCGATGCTGCGCTCGGCGGCGAAAAACTGGAACGATGTCGGCGTACTCACCTCGCCCGATCAATACGACGATGCGCTGGCCGAAATCGAACAGCACGGCGGCCTGAGCCGTGCCACGCGCTTCAAGCTGTCGGTCGCCGCGTTCAATCGCGTATCGAACTACGACGCCGCGATCAGCGATTATCTTTCCGGTATGCAACTCAACGATACGCAAGATGCTATCGCCAGCCACGATACCTTCCCGGCACAAGCCAACGGCCGCTTCGTCAAGTTGATGGATCTGCGCTACGGCGAAAACCCGCATCAACAGGCGGCCTTCTATCGCGACCTGTATCCGGCGCCGGGCACGCTTGCCACGTTCCGCCAGCTGCAAGGCAAGGAACTGTCGTTCAATAACATCGCCGATTCCGATGCCGCGTGGGAATGCGTGCGCAGCTTCAAGAAGCCGGCGTGCGTGATCGTCAAGCATGCCAACCCCTGCGGCGTGGCGGTGAATGTCGAGGGCATCGCCCAGGCGTATGACCGCGCCTACCAGACCGATCCCACCTCCGCCTTCGGCGGCATCATCGCCTTCAATCGCGAGGTGGACGGCGCCACCGCGCGCGCGATCGTCGAGCGCCAGTTCGTCGAAGTGGTGCTGGCGCCCGGCTATGCCGACGACGCGCTGAAGGCGTTCGCCAAGAAAGCCAATGTCCGCGTGCTGGAAATCCCACTGCCGGCCAATGGCGACCTGTACAACGCGCACCCCGGTAACGACGTCCGCCGTGTCGGCTCGGGCCTGCTGATCCAGACCGCCGACCGCGGCATGGTCGGCCCGGACGATCTCAAGATCGTCACCCGTCGCGCACCAACCGAGGCCGAGATCAACGACCTGATCTTTGCCTGGAAGGTGGCCAAGTACGTCAAGAGCAACGCCATCGTCTATGCCCGCGACCGCCAGACCATCGGCATCGGCGCCGGTCAGATGAGCCGTGTCTACAGCGCCCGTATCGCCGGCATCAAGGCCGCCGACGAAAAACTGGAGGTCGCGGGCTCCGTCATGGCCTCCGATGCATTCTTCCCGTTCCGCGACGGTATCGACGCCGCCGCCGCCGCGGGCATTCGTGCGGTGATCCAGCCGGGCGGCTCGATGCGCGACGCGGAAGTCATCGCCGCGGCCGACGAGAACGACATGGCGATGGTGTTTACCGGCATGCGTCACTTCCGCCACTGAGCCACATCGTCGTCCCGGCGAAGGCCGGGACCTATTCCTCAGGGTGCATGCTCGCCAAATGCTTTCTGACAAGCGAAGACTGAGGAATGGGTCCCGGCCTTCGCCGGGATGACAGGCAGGAAAAGCTTTAGAGCACTGTAAAAACCCTCCGCCACAGGCGGCGGTCGGCCCGAATTGAGGCAAAAATCGGGCATCGCTAAAAAACCCGGCTTCGGCGTAAAAAAAATTGCTGATGTCTTGTGGGCGACGTCGCTACACTGCGCACGCCCTCCACAAACACTTCACAATCGAAAAGGCCGGAAGCCTCGCATGGAACGGATTTTCCCTGCACTGCACGACTGGACGTACCCGATGCCGCCCCACCCCACCGCTCACGCGGAGGGTTGAAGGCGATGCTATTTCCGACGGTCGAATTCGCCGCCTTCTTTCTGTTTACGCTCGCCGTTGCCTGGGCCCTGGTCCGGCAACCGACCTGGCACAAGCATTTTCTGCTGTTCGCCAGCTACGTGTTCTACGGCTGCTGGAACTGGGCATACGTCCCCCTGCTGTTCGGTATCTCGCTTGTTGCCGGCCTGGTAGCGCAGCGCATCCAGCGGACTGAAGACGCCAAGACACGCAAGCGCTGGTTGATCGGCGGCGTCGTGGTCTGCCTGAGCACCCTGGTCTACTACAAGTACACCGGTTTCCTGCTGCAGAACCTGCTGGACCTGTGGGCGCTGGTCGGCAAGCCGCCGGCGCTGTCGCTCGACGGTCCGATGTTGCCGCTGGGCATTTCGTTCTTCGTCTTCCACGCCATTTCGCTGCTCGGCGATGTCTATCGCGGCAAGCTCAAGCAGGCGGTAAACCTGCCCGATGCGCTGCTCTATGTCGCGTTCTTTCCGCAGCTGATCGCCGGGCCGATCCTGCGCGCCTCGGACTTCATGCCGCAACTGGCGACGCCACGCGACCCGCAAGCCGTGCACGTCAATCGCGGCCTGATGCTGATCGTGGCCGGCCTGTTCAAGAAGGTGATCATCTCCAACCAGCTGGCGGTCAATCTGGTCGACCCGGCGTTCGCCGCACCACAGTCGCTATCGGGCCCCGACATGCTGCTGGCGGTGTATGGCTATGCCGTCCAGATCTACTGCGACTTTTCCGGCTATACCGATATCGCCATCGGCTGCGCGCTGTTGTTCGGCTATCGCTTCCCGGACAACTTCGACCGTCCGTACACCGCCACCGATCCACAGGACTTCTGGCGTCGCTGGCATATCTCGCTATCGAGCTGGCTGCGCGACTATCTCTATATCCCCCTGGGCGGTTCGCGCAGCGGCAGCTGGTTCACCGCGCGCAACCTGATGATCACCATGCTGCTGGGCGGCCTGTGGCATGGCGCGTCGTGGACCTTCGTTATCTGGGGGGCGCTCCATGGCGGCTACCTGATCGTGCATCGCCTCTGGGCCGCACAGTCGTGGCATGCGCGCCTGCGCACATCCACCGCCTGGCGCTGGGTCTCGCGCGTGCTGCTGTTTCATGCCGTCTGCGCGGCGTGGATCTTTTTCCGCGCGCCTTCGCTGGACCAGGTCGGCGACGTTTTTGCCCGCTTCGCCGTGGCCGGCCCGCTGACCCTGGCCCAGACCGGCACCATCCTGCTGATTGTGTTGGGCCTGGCCGGACAATACGCACCACCGCGCTGGGGCGATGCCTTGGAAAACGAACTCGCACGCTGGGCGGCACCGGCCCGCGGTGCGGTGCTGGCGGTGTCGATTTTTGCGATCGAAGTGCTCGGGCCCAGCGGGGTGGCTCCTTTTATCTATTTCCAGTTCTGAGTCATGTCGACATCACGCACTCCTTCGGTCGATTCGACACGCAGCCTGGCCTGGCTGCTGGCAAGCTTTGTCATGGTCGCCGTCCTGCTCGAATCGGGCGGCCTGGCGACCTGGGCGGAACGGCTCGATATCGGCCCCTTGCGCAGCTTTGCGCAACCCACGACCGCCGCACTGAGCGAGCGGCTACGCTCATGGGGTATCGGCGAGCTACGCACCCGCATGTTGGCCGGTCTGGCGCGACTGCAACGCAACGAACCTCCCGCCAGGGCACCCAAGCTGATCGCAGACAGCCCGATACCCGCGCGTTGCGATGCACCGGTCGTGCACGACAGCGGCCTGGTTTCGAATTTATTGATGCTTGGACGACCGACGGTGCAGCCGCCGTTGCTGACGGGATGGCCTGCGCCGATCGTCGCCAAAACCAGCGGCCAGCACGATGGTGCTGCCACAACGATCGCCGCCAGCTTGCCGGCGGCAGCCACCCTGGACGCGCTTCCACCCGTTCCACCTGGCCAGACACGCACCGTGGCCCTGGTTGGCGATTCGATGATGGCGGTGGGATTGAGCGACAACTTGTTGCGCGGCATCGCTCGTCATAAGGAGCTGCATGCCATACGCGCATTCCGCGCCGGCACGGGCCTCAGCCGTCCCGATACGTTCGACTGGATGCAGCAATATCCGCAGATGCTCGGCGATAGCAAACCCGATGCCATCATCGTCGCGATCGGCGCCAACGACGGGCAGAGCTTTGTACAGGACGGCAAGGTGCTGGAATTCGGCAGCGAGGCCTGGATCGCCGCGTATCGCGATCGCCTGAATCGCTTCGTCGACCTGTTGACCAAGGACGGTGCGCAGGTGATCTGGATCGGCCTGCCGCCCATGCGCATCGCCAAATACGATGCGCGCATGAGCTTGATCAACCGGCTTGCTTACGACACGGTCAGCCAGCGCGAGCATGTGATCTGGTGGAATGCGGCCACGCTGATTGCCGACCCGCAAGGCCAGTTTCGCGAATACGCGCAGCGCCCCGATGGCAGCAGCATACGTTTGCGTGCCGGCGATGGCATTCATCTGTCCGAAGACGGCGCCGGCTTGCTTGCACCGCCGTTGCTGACATGGCTCGATCCGCCGACACCCGCGCCGGCCGTGGCCGCCCCCACCGCCATGGCAGAGGTCCACGTATCACTATGACTCGCCACACCTTATACAAAGTGCTTTGTGCTTCGGTGCTGGCGCTCTTGTCGTCCATGTCCTTGCACGCAAACGACGATCTGGAAGCGCATTTTGGCCCCCAAGCCCTGCTGGCACGGCAGCACCATGCCACGGTCGACGTGCTGACGGTTGGCAACGGTGCCGATCGGGTCTATGTGTTCGTACCGACGCAACCCGCATTGCATGGCAAGGTGCCGCTGGTGCTGCTGCATCATGGCTGGCAGGGCATGAATCCGCTGAACTTCGGCGCCTTGATCGATCACCTCGCACGCAGCGGACAAGTGGTGATCTATCCGGTGTATCAGCTTTCGGCCGATACATCGCCGCAGGTGGTCACGCAGAACGCAGCCCGGGCCGATCGTCGCGGCATCGATGCGCTCGAGCGACAGCGCGGTTTGCGACCGGATCCACAGCGCGTGCTGTATGTGGGTTACTCGATGGGCGCGGCGATCTCGCTGAACCTGGCGCTGAATCCCGTGCGCTATGCATTGCCCGCTCCGCGTGCGCTCGTGCTCGAAGCACCGGGCGATGCATATCACGTGGCGCACGGTGACGATGCCCGCAGCATCATCGGCGAGGTGGAGAAACTGCCTGCCGATTTGCCGGTAGCGATCCTCACCGGCTCGGCGGATACCTCGATCGGCCTGCCCACGGCACGCAAGCTCGCCGCGCGGCTATGCCAGATTCGCGCCGACCGCCGTGTCCTGATGGTGCTCCCCAGCGACGAGCATGCCGGCAAGACGGTGCATGCCGCGCACGGCTCGCCGGGCGCGCCCGATTCGCGCTATGACTTTGCCCTGAAGCGCAATGACATCCCGACGCAGATTCCCGCACGCGACGGGTTCGAACCGTCGGCGTCGCTCAACCAGTTGGACTTCTATGGCTATTGGAAAGTCATCGATGCCATGGTCGATAGTCTCCCCGAACGGAGTCTGCCGGATGCGGTATTTGGCAATGGCACGGCGGCACAGCGGTATCTAGGCGTGTGGCCGGATGGCACGCCGTATGCGGCGGCCAGCGTGGAAACGCTCTGTCCGTGATGTTCTCGCGAGCACCCAGCCCCCTCACCCCAACCCTTATCTCTTGAAATTCTGCCAAGGTAGGCGTCGAGAGCCGGCGCGCACGACCGTTTCAACCCTAGGTCCTAGCCGACCGCGGGAGAGCGAGGGTCTGCGCGCCGG
>Ga0105239_10001090_pt1 | contig 37547 bp, 30 predicted proteins | sample KBSC44metaG_FD_92761 | JGI IMG/M metagenome (GOLD analysis project Ga0105239, IMG submission 92761) | Corn rhizosphere microbial communities from Kellogg Biological Station, Michigan, USA - KBS C4-4 metaG | ecosystem: Host-associated > Plants > Roots > Rhizosphere > Soil | place: Michigan, USA... | reverse complement strand
TGCCGGCTTTTTCGGCGTGGTTCTGGATGATGATCTTTGTGTGGCGGGGCAGCTGGAGGCGGAGGAGGATGGTTTGGATGGGGAAGATCATGCCTTGTATAAGGACGATATCGGGGTTGAGGCGGCGGGCGAGGCGGTTGAGCCGCCAGGCGGAGGAGAGGCGGCTTGTGCCCGTGTCGGGGAAGATATGGCGGACATTATTGACTGTTATATCTCCGGTATAGTTGATGCGGTCGATGCTGATGACGGTGTCTGTTTGCGCCAGGGCTTCCAGCAGGCCGGCGTAGCCACGGACGCGGCGGAGCCAGGCCATCGGGTCGTTGAATTGTGCTTTACGGGTATAGGTGATGCAGACGAATTGCATATGTTTAGAAGGTGTCGATGTCGGCAAAGGTGAATTTTAGCTGTTGAAGGGGGATTCCTGATCCAAGGTCATTAAAGAAGGCCGGGAAGGAGGAAAAAGACGGGTATTTTTCGGCGGCAAACTGTTGGTGCAGGGATGTGCCGGGGCTGGTGTGGAAGAAGAGTTGTCTGACGCCGAGGCGGGCTGCGAGGTTTTTGAGGCGGTGGAGGGTTTCTTTGAGTGGCTGCCCGGCGGATTGGATATCGCCGATGGTTATAGTGTCTGATATGGCGATCCATGCTTTGGCTTTGCCGAGGCGGACGACCCATGTTTTGCTATAGGTCTTGTAGTTAAACCAGGCTTCGTCGCGGTGGATGCCGCCATAGTTGTTGTGTGGGGTGGTGGGGTTGTTGTGTGGGGCGCTGCCGGGATTGTTGCAAGGGGCTCCGCCGGGCTCGTTGTTGGCGAGGGCGGAATTTGGGATCCCTTTTTCGGGGAGGAGGTATTTTTTCAGCAGGATTTCGGAGTATGTCTCGTAGGCGTTCCTCAGGAAGGGGAGGCGTTTGGTCAGGCCCTGGAGGGGGAGGGTGGTCACCGGTATCCGGAAGCCTTCCAGGTTGCCTGTCGTTGTCCAGCCGATCTGACCATTAATTCCCCTGGAGTTCTGATTGGGGAAGCCAAAGATCAGCAATATGTGCTCCTGGCGGCAGAGTTCGATGGTCTTCAGGCAAAGGCGTGCGAAGAGTCGTCTATTTCTGTGATCGGGGTGGGTCATGGTATCTCCGGACTGAGCCACCAGGATAAGGTTGTTATTGTATTGGATAAAGCAGGGCATTACGCCGTAGTAGGCGGCTGGGGTTCCCTGCTGGTCATAGGCGAAATAACCGATGTAGCTGGAGCCGGTATATGCTGTAGCGTATTTCTTTTGAAAGTCCGGGGCTATGCGGTCGTGGCCATAGACGGCGTGGTAGAGCCGATCCAGGTCGCCCAGGGTCTTTTGGCTTAGCCTTTCGATGCGGTAGTCTGCTGTATCAGAATGCATAGGTCTTCTTTATGGTGGCGATCATTTGGTTGGTTGTCGAGATATAGGGGTTTATGACAAATCGCTCGCGAAGGGTCGGGTCGGAGCTGTCTTCGTCGAAATAGAAGTCGAGGGCCAGCAGCTGGTCGAAGCCGATGTCCCTGGCGGCGGTGACGAGGTCGCGGGTGTAGGAGCCATAGGGGAAGGCCAGGGCGTTGATGGGTTGGCCGGTCACCTGTTGGAGCCAGTGGCGACATTTTTGGAGTTCGGCGGCCGCTTGGGGAAGGGGCATTTTTGCCAGGTCTGTGTGGTAATAGCCGTGGCAGCCGATGGTGATCAGGGGGGAGGCGGCCATTTGTTGTATCTGGTCGGGTGTCAGCTGTTGCCAGAAGTCGTCGTCGGCGGGGTTGTTTCGATAATCGTAGAAGTCTGCCATGGTCCCGATCGCCTCTGCCTTGTTGTCGAAGCCGCCTTCGCGGAGGATGTTGGTGAGGCGTTCGTTGTTGGTTTTTGATCTGGTAATATATTGACCGTATTTGTTGATTATATAGCTGGTGTTTTGAAAGTGAAATTCTTTTGGGCCGTGTTTGCTGAGGATGGCGATCGCGTCATTCCACAGGATGTCGCGGCCTGCGTCGCGGATGCCGGTGATGAAGAAGGCGGCGGGCATGGAGTATTCGCTTAATAACGGGAACGCGTATTTGTAATTATTGGCGTATCCGTCATCGAAGGTGATGCAGATGTTGAACCGGTCGGGCGACCATTTTTGCTGGAAGTAGTCGTTCAAGGATATGACGTTAAAGTAGCGGTTATAGTATTCAAGGTGTTGCTGAAAGGTTTTCCGGGTGATGAAACTGTTGTTGTAGCGGAGGTGGTCTTCTTCGCAGATGCCGTGATAGACAAGGATCCTGGCGCCCCGCGCTGCATTGAAGAAACGCAGGTTCCTACCCCAAAGGTTGCCCAGGTCATTGCTTAAGTAAAGAAATTTTTTGCGGATCTTTTTCAATAGCATGGCTGGCATATTCCTGATGAAAGTAGTAATTTTATGATGTATGATAAAGAAACTTTTGAGCGCGGGATTGCGTCGTCTGCTGGTTGGCCGTACCGAGGTGAAGGAGTTCTCCACGGTGGGCATTGGTGATGTGGTCGGTGAGAAAGTGTACCTGCAGGCGGGGAAACTTTTGATCGACGTGACCACGAATCAGTGGATGCTGGGGCTGGAGCCGCTGACCTTTGGCGTGTGGATAGAAGATGCGTCGCAGGGGGCGGTAATGGATCAGAGCAGTGGGTATACCATATATTTCCGGAGGTCGGCGCCGGCGCGTGGTGAGGTTGCAAGGGGGGCGCTGGCCGTGGCGGAGCTCGTCTATTTTGATCGTATCGATGACGAGCGCGGCACGCTGTTCCTGTTGCAGGTCAGCAACAGTCATATCCATCATGTGGACGGGTGGAGGGCGAGGCTGATCTATCAACGGTTCTATCGTAAACCCAATTTGTCTTTTGAGAAGTTGAAGGCGGTGGTTACCGCTTACAGCTATCCAAGAAGGGTTAGGGTTATTTCTTTCCAGGATGGACCCGACTACAATTATATTTTTCCGATGGATCTTTTGGGGGATATCCGGCAGTCGGGCCGGTATCTGCTGGGTATGCGGCATTCGAATCAGGTATTGAAACGGATCGTCGACGTGAAGAAGATCGTGGTCTCGGAATTCCCTGCGGAATATAAGCCTGTTATTTACAAGTTGGGGAGGAATCACAGCGCGAGCCCGCCGTCTCTTGCAGATCTGCCGTTCGGCGTGCTGCAGACGCGAAAGTTCGGATATTTTGTTCCTGAGTGGGTGGAGAGTTATAAGGAGGTGGGGGTATTGAAGGTGTTGGATATAGGGAGTCATATGCTCTTGTTTGGGGAGTGGACTTCGGAGGAGGTGTTGAGGCCGGCGACCCCGAGGCTCCATCATATCCATTTTTTGCATTTTCTTCAGCAGAAGAGGAGGGGGGAGGCGTATCCGTTGGTGTAGGTTCTTATCTCCTGCATCAGGCTGGTGATGTCGCCGGCGACGTATTTGCCGTTGGGGCTGGTTTGGTGGTGGTCCCGGGAGGGTAGTTTGTCTTTAAGGCTGGGGTCGAAGAGTACGATCTGACCCTGGTGGATGACGAGCAGGATGTCGTCGGGGGTGAGGGTGGAGAGGCTTTTGTTTCGTGTTATAAGGAGGTCTGCGCGCAGGCCTTTTTCTATTTTTCCCCGGTCGGTGAGACCCCATGCGGCGGCGGGATTGGTGGTGAGCATGGGCAGGAAGTCTTTTTCTTCGACTTCGCGGAGGGCCATTCTTATCTGCGCCCAGGCATCCCAGGGCGTAGTGAGGGTGCTGTCGGTGCCGAAGAGTATCTGCGTGTGCCGGCTTAGTTGCTTTATCGGGGCGGTCTGGTCGAGGAGGAAATAATTGGAGGCGGGGCACCAGACGAGGGCTCTGAAGCGGGTGGCCTGTTTTTCGGTCATGGCTACGCCGTGTATGCCGATGAGTGGTTTTTTGAATATGTTCCAGCGGATGAGCCGGGTTATTTCTTTTTGTGCTATGCTGTCGGTGCCTTCGCCGACGTGGAGGACGATGGGCCAGCTGTTCTTTTGGGGGCGGTTGAGCTTCCATCGCCAGTTATGTTCAAAGCCTACGGAGTGCAGGCTGTAGCAGTTCTGGAAGACGGTGATGGGTGCGGGTTCGGCGACGGGGAGGTATTCTCCGTGGTTGACGACGGTGGTAAAGCCGTTGAGCAGGTTCTTATAGATGCCCCACCGGGTGCGGAGGTGCTGGGGGATCTTCAGGATGGCCTGGATCTCGTCTTTATTGGTGGTGTGGATGTCGTGTCCCCATTGCCGGTAGTTGGCGTAGCGGGTGTTGGCCAGTGGGGGGAACAGGTTGAAGTCGAGGTGGTCGTGGGAGTTGATGAGGCCGGGCAGGGCGAGGGCGCCGTTGAGGTTGATGGAGTGCCCGGAGGGAGTGTCGGGGGTGAGGGTCGCGATCTTCCCGTCCTCTATCCCGAGGGACCAGGAGCCTTGTTTGTCGGGCAGATGGAGGTTGGTCAGCCACATCTAGTTAATTCGTTTTAATTGCATGCCGTATATGATGGGTACGCCGAGGAAGCGTTCGAAGATCGCTGACGCGCCTTGTTTTTCGTACCAGGGGCGCATGGAGGCGTCGATCCTTCTCTCTATGACGTGGAGGGGCGCGAGGTTCAGACGGGTAGCGAGGTCGGTGATCCGGGTGAGGGGATAGACGTGATTGCGGATGGCGATGGTCTTTTGTTCCCTGTCCCGGAAGGTCCGTTGTCCGCCGCGTGCGAGCGCTTCAGGGTGATAGTCGGTGATGATCAGCTGTCCGCCGGGTTTGAGGACGCGGGCCCATTCGGTGAATGCTTTGCCGATATCGGGGATGTGGGCGACGGTCAGGGTTGAGAGGAGGAGGTCGCAGCTGGCTGTGGGTAGCTGCGGCAGGCTGGCGTCTTTAAGGAGGTGGGTTTCTGCGCGCGGGTATTTAGCTTTCAGCTGGTGAAGCATGCCGGGGGAGACGTCGAATCCGACCAGGCGTGCCGGCTGTTTTTTGTATAGGGTTCCCCAGTGCCGGCCTGTGCCGCAGCCGATGTCGGCGACCGTGCTTCCGGTGACCGGGGCGGTAGTGAGCAGGTCGGCGCAGAGCTGTCCGTCCAGCATCAGCATCAGATTATCTGGCTGATTATCATACTCTAAGGCCCAGATATCGTAGGCGGCGGCGGGGTCCGCCTCTGGCAGGCGGCCCTTGCGAAAATACTGTTTAAGCTTGTCGATCAGTTGAGGCATCCTTTGGTATAAAACGGTCGTTTATCTTAATCGGATGCCTAAAGAGTCGACAAAATATGCATAAGATACTATTGTTCAATCCGAGAAGCGCTACGTACAAGTTCCGTGTTCCCAACTCCATTCTACAGATAGCCGCCAGTATCGATCATATGGCCGAGTGGGTGATCGTGGATGGAAACCGCGAGCGTGATCCTTACCAGAAGATATGTGCTCTGTTGGAGACTGGGGAGTTCAAATACGTCGGCTTCACGGTGATGCCCGGGCCGCAGCTGAAGCAGGCCATTCCTTATGCGCGCCGGATCAGGGAGGAATTCCCCGGGACGGTGATGATCTGGGGCGGTTATTTTGCCTCCAACCAGTATAAGGTCGTGCTGAATTCGGGGTATGTGGATTTTGTCATCAATGGTCCCGGGGACAGGGCCTTTCCTGCGTTGATCGAGGCGTTGGAGAATAACAGGCCTTACGAGCTGATCAGGAACCTGATCTTTTTGGATGGGGCGCGGATCATAAAGACGGCGAAGGATGATCTGGTCGACCAGTCAACCCTGCCTTCATTGCCTTATGATAAGCTGGACCGGCTGTATCCGATGGTCAATTACCTGGGGAAGACCTATCTGGGGAACAGGACGCTGGCGTATCATTCGAGCATCGGCTGTCCGTTCACCTGTTCGTTCTGCGCGGTGGTCCCCATTTATGAGGCCCGCTGGAAGGCCAAGCCGGCGGGTCAGGTGTATGCTGATATCCGTTATATAAAAGAAAGGTGGGGAGCGGATTCCATCGAATTTCACGACAATAATTTCTTTGTGTCGGAGAAGCGGACTGTGGAGTTTGCGAATCTGGTGCGGAATGAGGGGATGGTCTGGTGGGGAGAGGGGCGTATCGACACCATCAACAAGTACAAGGACGAGTCGCTGGCGCTGATGCGCGAGTCGGGCTGTAAGATGATCTTTTTTGGCGCGGAAACGGGGAATGACGAGATACTGAAGCGGATGGACAAGGGGGGAACGCAGTCGGGGCAGCAGATCAGGGAGTTTGCCGCCCGGATGAAGAAATTCGATATCATACCCGAATATTCGTTTGTGCTGGGGACGCCTGCCGAGACGCCGGAGAAGGTGATGCAGTATATCGAGCAGGACATCGCTTTTATCAAGGAAATAAAGGAGATCAACCCGAGTACGGAGATCGTGATCTATACCTATAGCCCTGTGCCGACGGAGGGGTCGGAGCTTTTCAAGAAGAGCCAGGAGAGCGGGTTTAGATTTCCCGAGACGCTGGAAGACTGGATCAGTCCCCATTGGGAGAATTTTGACCTGAGGAAGAATCCGCTGACGCCCTGGCTGACGCCGGAGATGATCGACAAAATACGGGATTTCGAGACGGTCCTGAACGGGTATTACCCGACAGTATCGGATATTCGGCTCAACGGATTGAAAAGGAGGCTGATGCACTGGGTTTCGGGGTTGCGTTACCGGACGAGCCTATACAAATATCCCTATGAGATCAAGCTGATGCATCGGCTTTGGAATTACAGGCAGCCTGAAATTCAGGGGTTTTAGCAGGTGGGGCATCCTTTAACAAAGAAATAGCGTTTAATATGACCGGAGGCCCGGTAGCCCGGAGGTCGGGGATGGCTCGCCGATGATGGACCGGAGATCGCTGAAACTATGGACAACCCGATAAACCGCATAAAACAAAAACAATGTACCTGCCTGATTCTTCCATACTAACCAATATTGAGGTTCAGGGTCATCCGCGCCTGAAGGAGATCCTTTTCGAGAAAAAATACATCCTTATCCGGACCCTGGAGAACAGACTTTATACGGATGATGAGCTGGCGAAGCTGCCGGAGATAACTGCCACCCATACCCATTACAAGGAATGGCGGGTCCGGAAGAGTTCGTGCCAGCGTCTTGTCCGTTATCTTTCGACCCGGAGGCGGTCGCCGGAGATACTGGAGATCGGCTGCGGGAATGGCTGGCTGAGCCATCAGCTGGCGCAGATACCGGGGACGAAGGTGACGGGGATGGACATTAATTTTACGGAGCTACAGCAGGCGGCGAGGGTATTCAGCAATGATCCGAACCTCCGTTTTATTCACGGGGATATTGATTCGGGGATCCTGGGGGAGAGGCAGTTCGACTGTATCGTTTTTGCTGCGTCGATCCAGTATTTCCCTTCGCTGAAGAAGGTGCTGTTCAAGACGCTCTCCTGTCTGAAGTCCGGGGGTGAGATCCATGTGCTGGATACGCCGTTCTACAAGCCCGAGAACCTGGAGCGGGCCAGGAGAAACACCATGGCCTATTATACGTCGTTTGGCTACCCGGAGATGGCCGACTACTATTTTCATCATTCCATAGAGGACCTGCGTCCTTTTCATCATGTGCTGCTGCACAACCCCCATTCCGTCAAGAGCCGAATTTTGGGCATGAAGAGCCCTTTTCCGTGGATCAGGATCATGAATTGATATTATGGCCAGCACCTCTTTGATACATACATTTCAGCGTTATCGTACGCTGAAGACCGACAGGATCAGCGCTTTGCCGATCGTCATTCTTATGCCGCACAGCGCCTGCAACTGTAAGTGTGTGATGTGCGATATCTGGAAAGGTAACAGCCATCTCCGTCAGCTGAGGGAGGAGGACGTAGCGGGCTTGTTGTCGACGCTTCGCCGGCTGGGGACGCAGCAGGTGCTGATGTCGGGTGGGGAGGCGTTGCTGAACACTAATTTTTTCAGGCTCTGCGAGCTATTGAAGTCTGCCGGTATCCGGGTGACCTTGTTGTCGACGGGGCTGCTGCTTGCGCGGCATCGGGATAACCTGCTGGAGTGGGTAGACGATATCATCGTATCGCTGGACGGGGACGGGGAGCTGCATGACCAGATAAGGAATATTCCGGGGGCGTTTCAGAAGATGAAGGACGGGATACAGCTGATCTATGCCCGGAGGGCGGATTACCGGATAACCTGCAGGACCGTTATTCATAAGCTTAATTTCAGGAGGTGGCCGGAGATCATCCGGGCGGCGGTAGACATGGGGATCCGGCAGATCAGTTTTTTGCCGGCGGATGTCACGAGCGAGGCATTTAACCGGGCCGGGCATCCCTGGGATGAGCCGAGGCAGTTCGAGATATTGCCTTCTTTAGACGAGCTGCCGGAATTGGACCGGATGATCCGGACGGTTGTGGAAGAGTTTGGGCCGCTGTTCGAGAATGGCTATATCGCGGAGTCGCCGGCCAAGCTGGCGAAGATCGGGGAGTATTACCGGGCGTCGCATGGGCTTTGTGCCTATCCGTATAAGAAGTGCAATGCACCCTGGGTGTCTACGGTGATAGAGGCGGATGGGACGGTGAGGCCTTGTTTCTTCCTGCCTGCGATGGGTAACATTCATGAGGAGCCGTTGGATGCAATACTTAATTCGCCTGGGGCTGTCGCCTTCCGGAAGTCGCTGGATATGGAAAGGAATGAGACCTGTGTACGGTGTGTCTGTTATCTGAATCTTCAACCCCGTAATAATTTGAATGGATAGGCCTTTGTCATTTTCCGTCGTGCTTCCTCTGCTGGCCGTGTATATATTGCTGGCTGCGCTGGGTTTGCACTACCATGAGCTTTGGCTGGATGAGTCGCAGCATTTTCTGATCGGCAGGGACAGCGACTCACTGGGGGCGTTGTACTGGAATATGCGGTATGACGGGCATCCTCGTCTGTGGAATATTATGATCTTTTTTGTCACGCATTTCATTACCCGAAGCTATGTAGGGATGCAGGTGCTGCACCTGGTGATCACGACCTTTAGCGCGTTCCTGCTGTTGCGTTATGCGCCGTTTGGTCTGTGGGTAAAGATACTTATCCTTTCGGGGTATTATTTTCTGTTCGAGTTCTCGGTGCTGAGCAGGAACTATGCGCTGGGGATCTTTTTGTTGTTCCTGGTTTGTATGTTGTTGCGTGAGTCTCGTCGGCGGCTGGTGTGGATAGGAGTGTTGTTGCTTTTGCTCTGTAATGCCCACCTGTTCTTTGCTTTTGCGGCGATGGGGGTGTTTGTATTTCTGGCCATGGAATATCGTGGGGAGTGGTTTTCGTGGCGTTTTGGGTTGTTGACGCTGCTATTCGTTGCCGGTCTTGTCAGCGTCATTATCCAGACGCGTACTCCTTCGGAGGAGAGCTTTCATCAGGTACATCCCGGGGAGTGGCTTTCTGGGAAAAATCTTTCGTTTGCAGCGCTTGCGGTCGTTCGTGGCTGGCTGCCTGTTCCGAGGGTGAGGGAGCTGATGGGCGGGCATTTCTGGAACAGCTATCTCTTCAGTCCGCAGCATGTGTCTCCGTTCTTTCAGGTGCTGCTGCTGTTGGTGTTGTTGTTATTGCCGGGGATGGTATTGCGGCGGGACAGGAAGGCGATGGTATTCTACTATGTCTGTTTTTTCTGGATATGGGCGTTCTTTATCGTAACGCAGCAGACGGCCACGCGCTATTTTGGAATGGTGTATATCTATTTCCTGGCGGCCTGGTGGCTGGCGGGGGGTGAGCTTTTTCGCGTGCCGCGGCCAGCGCGGCTAGCCTTGTACGGGATACTGTTCGTGCAGGCAGGGGTCGGGCTGATCGCCTATGAGCAGGATCTTATCCGGCCTTTTTCGTCGTCGAAGGAGGTAGCGGATTTTCTTTTTGAGAAAGGGTTGGACAAGCAGCTTGTCCTCGTGGATGGGTACAACGGGGTGCCGATGCTCAGCGCCTACCTTGGCCGGCAGCTCTATTGTACGACGGCGGATATTTCGGCCAGCTATGTTGTCTGGAAGGCCCGTTACTGGCCCAGGCCGCGGCCGACGATCGGAGAGGAGATCGCGCGTTCGCCGTATCTGCAGGGGCTTGGTCGCTATTTGCTGGTGTCGAATCTCAAGCTGGATACGGGAAGGATAGTAGTTGGCAAGAAGTCATGGACGCTGGCCTGTCTGGCATCGTACACGAACAGTGTGGTGAAGGAGCATTATTTTATTTATCAATCACAGGAAAACCAGTGAGTCATGGATAAGGTCCTTTTTTCACATTCCTATTTCATGCGGTTCGATCCCAAGCAGTGGGCGACGGGTCAGCCTTATCCGCCGCTGGCGACGATCGGTGCCGCGGCGTTGTTGCGGTCGCAGGGTTTTCGTGTGGGTCTTTTCGATACTATGTTGGTTGAGAGCCCGGAGGAGGTTCGTGTGTCGCTGGAGGCTCAGCGGCCGGATTTTTTTGTCGTGTACGACGATGGGTTCAACTATCTGACGAAGATGTGTCTGACCAATATGCGGGAGGCGGCTTACCGGATGATACAGATGGCGCGTCAGCAGGGTTGTGTGGTGATCCTGTCGAGCTCGGATTCGACGGATCACTGGAATGAGTACCTGGAGAGGGGGGCGGATTTTGTGCTGTTGGGGGAGGGGGAGCAGACATTGTTGGAGCTGGTGAGGAGTATCCGGGATGGGGTGGATGAGGGGGATCGCCTCGCGACGATACCCGGCCTCGCGTGGATGAGGGATGGGATGCCATTTAAGACGGCGGCGCGGCCGGTGATGCGGGATCTCGATGCCCTACCGTTGCCGGCCTGGGACCTGGTGGATATTGAAAGCTATAGGCGGGTGTGGTTGCAGCATAACGGGTATTTCTCGTTGAATATCGGCACGACGCGGGGTTGTCCGTTCAAGTGCAACTGGTGCGCCAAGCCGATATATGGCAACCGGTACAATGCCCGGTCGCCGAAGCATGTAGTGGGCGAGCTTCAGCTACTAAAAGAAAGATACGGGTTGGATCATGTCTGGTTCTGTGACGACATTTTTGGCCTGAAGCCGGGGTGGGTGAATGAGTTTGCAGAGCTGGTGGAGGAGGCTGGATTGGTGTTCCGGTTCAAGATACAGTCCAGGGCGGACCTGCTGCTGCAGGAAAACTATGTATCTGCGCTGGCGAGGGCGGGTTGTGATAATGTATGGATGGGTGCGGAGAGCGGGTCGCAGAAGATACTGGATGCGATGGACAAGGGGACCACGGTGGGGCAGATCATGGAGGCTACGAGGCTGGTGAGGAAGGCGGGTATGCGGCCGTCGTGGTTTATCCAGTTCGGGTATCCGGGGGAGACGAAGGAGGATATCGGGAAGACGGTGAAGATGATCAACCGGCTGTTGCCGGATTCTTTAGGCGTATCGGTCTCGTATCCGTTGCCGGGGACCGTGTTTTACGAGCGGGTGAAATCGGATCTGAAGGACAAGACGAACTGGACGGATTCGGACGAATTGCAACTAATGTTCAGGAATACCTACTCACCGGCATTTTATAAGCAGCTGCACCGGTATGTGCATAAAAGTTACCGGTGGCATCTGGCGTTGAAGCAGATTCGGGACCTGCTGGTAAGGCCGGCGCGAGTGTCAGGTGTTGCGTTGAAGAGGGCGGCGAGCCTGTTCTTATACGGGCCTGCGGCAATTGTTGATCGAATAAAATTAGCGCGATATGAAGCCATTGGACATAATAAATGAGGTCGAGGCGGCGAAAGCGTTCAGCCGGCAGTCGCTGGTATTTGACGAGTATGATGCGGGGAATACGATCATCCATTATAAGCGTCAGCGGGTACGGGAGCACGTGCTGCGTCATATGCCGGCCCGGGGCGCTATACTTGAGCTGAATGCGGGGACGGGGGAGGATACTGCGTTCTTTGCCCGGCGGGGGTACAGGGTGCATGCGACGGATATTGCCATGGGGATGCAGCAGCAGCTGAGGGAGAAGATGCAGCGGCTGGGTTTGACGGAGAGGGTGTCGACGGAGCTGTGTTCGTATAATTCACTGGAGCTATTGCGGGAGCGGGGACCATTTGATCTTGTCTTCTCCAATTTTGCGGGGCTCAACTGTACGAGCAGTCTGGATAAGGTGTTGGGCTCGTTGTCGCCGCTGGTGAAGCCGGGTGGGCAGGTGACGCTGGTGATATTGCCGCGTGTATGTTTGTGGGAGCTGTTGCTGGTCTTTAAGGGTAAGTTCCGGACGGCGCTGAGGCGGCTGGGTTCGACGGTGCGCGGGGCGAAGTCACATGTGGAGGGGGTATATTTCCGGTGCTGGTACTATTCGCCGTCCTATGTTCGCCGGCACATGCCGAAGGATTTTGATCTGTTGGGGCTGGAGGGCCTTTGTACGATAGTGCCGCCTTCGTATATCGAGCATTTTGCGGAGAAGAGGCCGGGGTTGTACGCGTGGCTGCGGAGATTGGAGGACAGGTGGAAGACGGGTTGGCCGTGGAGGGCGGTTGGAGACTATTATATTATAAGCTTTCGGAAGAAGGGGTGAGGGACCACTTGCTTTGCAGCTCGTTGAGTCGGCGGTTGTAACGGTCGAGGACTGATTGTTGAAAATTTTCGGGGTTGGGGCGGGAGAAGTGTTTGCCGTTCTGGAGGGACATGCGGTCTCCTTTTACGTTGCGTTCGCCGCGTTGTTCTTTTTTCTGCCAGCGCTGACTGGTCCAGCGTTGGAGGATGTCGTCGAGGCGGTCGCCCCATCGGTTGTTGAGCAGCTTCTCGAGGGCAGTCTTGATGAAGGAGGCGGGGAGGGGGCCTTCGGCTTCTTTCGGGCGGTTTCGATAGTGGGGGAAATAACGTTCTGTCCAACTGTTGGCGTCGAAGAATCTTACAAGCCCGCCGTTGCCGCTGGCGGGCAGGAGGGTGATCATTTCTGTGGCGGTGAAAATATTCTTTTCTTTTATTTCAAGCGCGTCTTCGTCCACGTAATAGTTCATGCAATACCAGTGTTGCCTGTTTGTCAGGTAGGTGAATTTTTTGAAGCAGTGCATGAGGGTTCTTGCTATCCAGAGTCTGTTGCGGCTGGTAATAATAAAATAGTCGATGTCGGCGTGTTCGTCTGCAAAATGTTTGGAGAGCGAGCCGGAGATGCCTACTCCGCGGACGTATGGAAAACGATATAGCTGACGGGAGATACGGCTGGCTATTTTGAGGAGCTCGTCGGCGTGGTGGTTGCCGCGGGTGCGCCGGACGGCCAGGGCGGGGTCATTCCGCAGGCTGTAGAACTCTCCGTCCCGGAAGAGCAGCCTTTCGTGGGTAAGGTTTTCGAGCTCTTTTGCCAGGTCGGCCGGGGAGACCTCTTTTTCCAGGAAGAAGAGTATTTCGCCGGGAGTGACCGGGTAGCTGAAGAGGTCAAAATAGGCTAAAACCTTTAGTATGCTTGGTCTCATTGCTAGTTCAATAGAAAAACGGTTTTTGGGGTGCAACGGTTGCCTGGGGTTGAGGGGGGGATCGGGGGTGTTTGGGGTTTTGGGTGTTTTGTCCTGGGGGATGGGTGGGCATGCTGCTCGAGGGAGTGGACCGGGTTGCCGGTGGCTGAAGGATGTGTTTGTGGCCGAAGGATGGTTGCGTCCGCCGTTGGGAAGTTGTAGGCAACCGCTGTATTTGTACCTGCGTTTGGTCTTTATAGAATGGGCTATTTCTTTTTTAAAAGAGTTTTCGATCTGTGGTTCTCGGTCCTGGTCATTGTCTTTGTGCTTAGCTGGGCATTGCCGTTGATGGCTTTATTGATCAAGCTGGATTCACCTGGTCCTGTATTCTTTTTTCAGAAGAGGATGGGTAAGGGCGGAAGGACATTTGTGTGTATCAAGATGCGGACCATGGTCGTCAATCCACAGGCTGACCAGTTGCCGGCGGGCCTGGAAGACGGGCGAATTACGCGTCTGGGGAAATGGCTACGAAGTACGTATCTGGATGAGCTGCCCCAATTCTTCAATGTGCTGATGGGTTCGATGAGTCTTGTAGGGCCGAGGCCTTATATGCTGACGGATAACCAGGTGTTCTCGCGGATCGTTGCCGATCACCCGATGCGGTATACAATAAGGCCTGGCATAACGGGGATGGCACAGATAAAGGGACTTCATGGTCCTTTTTCCAAGCGGGATGGAACCGTCGTCGTCTCCCGTCACCAGTGGGATATCTTTTACATACGGAATGCCAATTTCCTGCTGGACATCGATATTATCCGGCGGTCGATACAGCTTTTATTTACCCAACAGATGCACGCATGAGAGTAGCATTTATAACGAGATCGACACTGTATACGGTGGTAGGCGGGGATACTTTCCAGGTGGCGGAGACGGCGCGGCACCTGGAGAAGCTGGGTATCCGGGTAGACATACTGCTGACCGATGCCGTTATCGACTATGAGGAATACGACCTGCTGCATTTTTTCAACCTCATCCGTCCGGCGGATATACTCTGTCATATCAAGAGCGGGAAGCCGTTTGTTGTCAGCACCTTGCTGGTGGATTACAGTGGCTATGACAGGCATCACCGGAAGGGGCTGTCGGGATGCGTCTGCCGTCTGCTGTCTCCCGGCGCCATCGAATACTGCAAGACCATTGCCCGGTATGTGCTTGGCAAGGACAAGCTGATGACGAAAAGCTATCTGTGGAAGGGGCAGCAGGCGTCGGTACAGGAGATCCTGGATGGGGCGTCGTTGCTATTCTCTAATTCTATGCTTGAGAGCAGGCAGCTGGAAAGGCTTTACCAGGTGAAGGCGGACTGTGTGGCGATCCCGAATGGGCTGGACGCTGAGCTGTTCGCTTATGATGCCCTGCAGAAGAAGGACGACAGGCTGGTCCTGTGCGTGGCGCGTATCGAGGGGATAAAGAATCAGCTCAACCTGATAAAAGCGTTGAATGGTAGCCGGTATAATCTGTTGATCATCGGCGACCATGGACCGGGGCACGCGGATTACTATCGCGAGTGCCGGCGGCTGGCGGGTGGAAATGTAGAGTTCATGCGTCATATCCCGCAGCGTGAGCTGGTGCAGTACTATCAGCAGGCCAAGGTGCATATATTGCCCAGCTGGTTCGAGACCTGCGGGCTCTCTTCGATGGAGGCGGGGGCCATGGGGTGTAATATCGTCATTACCGATAAAGGATATGTCCGGGAGTATTACGGGGACTATGCCTTCTATTGCGACCCGGATGATCCGGCCTCGATCTTTAGCGCGGTAGATGACGCGGCGAGGTCTGGTTTCAGGATGGATCTTCGCAAAAAAATACTAACCAATTATACCTGGGGAAGGGCGGCGGCAAGCATTGCGAAAGGATATGATAAAATTATAGGTGCGTTATGAGTCTTAGAATAGCAATTATGGGAACGAGGGGGATACCCAATCACTATGGGGGATTCGAACAGTTGGCGGAGCACCTGGCGCCGGGGCTCGTGAGGGCGGGGCATGCCGTCACCGTATACAATTCGCACAACCATCCCTTTCAGGGGAAGCAGTGGGAGGGGGTGAAGATCGTCCACTGCTACGACCCGGAGTTTATATTCGGCAGCGCGGGACAATTCATCTACGACCTCAACTGTATCCTTGACGCGCGGGAGCGGCATTTCGATGTTATCCTGCAATTGGGATATACGAGTAGTTCGGTCTGGGGTCTTCTTTTTCCGGAAAATGTGGTGGTGATCTACAATATGGACGGCCTGGAATGGCAGCGGGCGAAGTATTCGAAGCTGACGCGGCGGTTCCTTCTGTATGCCGAGCGGCTGGCGGTACGGTTCAGTAATTTCCGGATCGCGGATTCTCCGGTCATACAGGAATACTATTCCCGCAAATATGGTATCGGGACCGAGTATATCGCCTATGGTGCGGATGTCTTTGCTTCTGCCGATGAGGCGGTGCCGAGGGGGTATGGAGTGGAGCCGGGGGACTACCTGCTGCTGATGGCGAGGATGGAGGAGGAGAACAACATCGAGATGGTGCTGAACGGGTTTTGTTCCAGCGGGACTTCGAGGAAAATGTTGATCGTAGGGAATATGTCTAGCGGGCATGGGCAGTACTTAAAGAAGAAATTTTCGGGGAATGGAAGGGTGATTTTTGTGGGGGCGATATTTGAGCAGGAGAAGGTGCATTCGCTGAAGGCGTTCTCCTTCCTGTATTTTCATGGGCACAGTACGGGTGGGACGAATCCGTCCCTGCTGGAGGCGATGGCAAGCAGGGCGTTGATCCTGGCGCACGACAATGCGTTCAACCGGAATGTGCTTGGCGGGGATGCTTACTATTTTTCTTCGGCTGCTGGTGTTCGGGAGCTTGTGGACAGTTGCGTGCGGGGTGAGACGGAGGAGGAGATGCTGCGGAGGAATTTTGAGAAGGTCGGTGAACGTTATAGCTGGCCGGATGTCATCGAGAAGTATGAGCGTTTTATTTTAAGAAGTGTTTTTGCATTCAGGAATGAAAGAAATCTTGTATATAGACGATACTCCCGGGAATAAGATCAGCTACTATCTGCTGCTGGTCTTTCTGGTGATGCTGCCTTTCGACAGAGTTTATAGTGAGCTTGCGTTGATAGGGTTGTTTTTGCATACGTTGGTGGAGAGTTGGCCGATGCGGCGGGGTGTGAGTGGTGGTGGGGGTGTTTTTGGCGCTGCTGCGGGGAGTGGGGATGAGGGTGCTGACGGCGCGGCTGGTGATGACGTCGTCGTGGCGGGGAGGGTGTTTTCCTTTCGTTGGGTGGGTTGGCTGGTGAGCTGTTTGTTCCTGATCATGTTGGTCGGGTCGTTGTATGCGCCACGGTGGAGTGATGCGGAGCGGCATATGGAGAAGCAGCTGGCGCTGGTGCTTTTTCCGTGGATCGCCTGGTATTCGCGGCTGGACTGGAACCGGGTGAAGTGGCCGTTGCTGAAGGCGTTTGCATTCTCCTGTTGCGTTGTCGTAGTTTATTTGTACGAATGTGCTATTATGGCGGCGCCTTCTTTGGGGGCGCTGTTCACGCCGGACTATCTCAATCACTCGTTCACCGCGCCGTTAGACCTGCATGCGACCTATTTTGCAATGGATGTGGCCATAGCGCTGGTGGTAGTGGTCTGTGTGGGGATAGCCGCCCGGCAGTTGTGGTTGAAGGTGGTATATGGTCTAATGGCGTTGTTGTTCATGTTGGCGATTGTGCAGCTGGCATCACGGGCAGTTTGTCTGGCGGTATTGGTCATCGTGAATGTGCTGCCGTGGCTGTTGCTGCGGGGCAGGCTGCGTCTTTTGGCGGTTGGGGGATATATTCTGCTCAGCCTGCTGCTTGCGACGCTGGTGATCCGCAACCAGGTGCTCTATACGCGTTATCTGGTCTCGCTGAAGCAGGATATGATGGGTGTTACCGGCAGGGAAGAGGACCCCGAGCCGCGGATGGTGCGTTGGGGCTGTGCGTGGGAATTGATCAGGAACTCGCCGTGGGTGGGTTATGGGACGGGTTCGGAGGTGCCAAAGCTGAAGGAGCGATACTATGCGCACCAGCTGACGATCTCGTATACCCATGATCTGAATGCGCACAATCAGTATCTCAGCTATGTTCTGAGTGTGGGATTGCCCGGGGGGCTTTTGTATCTGGGGGTTCTGGTGGTGGGAGGTGTGGTCGCCTATCGCAGGAGGGATGTTTTGTCGGGAAGCTTTCTGGCGGTGGTGATGGCGGTGTCGTTTTCTGAGAATATACTGGATACGAATAAGGGGATATTCTTTTTTAGTGTGTTCTTTTGTTTGTTGTTTTATCCGGTGGTGGGGCCGGTTGCGGCGCCGACGAGGGTTGGCGCGACGGGGCAGGTGGCGGGGGTTGGCGCGACGGGACAGGTGGGTGTGGCCGGCGTGGCTGGTGTTCCAGCGGCCGGTTAGGCGTGTTCTCTTTTTATGATCGTGTCGGCGAAGCGTTCCATTTCTTCCAGCTGCGGGCTGCACTGGAGGAGGAAGAAGTCGACGCCGGCCTGTTCAAATTCTCCGATGCGGTCCTGGACCTGTGCGGGTGAGCCTACGAGGCCGCTGCGGAGGCCGCGGTTGGAGACGGAGTAGTCTTCGAGGGAGACCTTCTGTTCAAGCTGTGTACCGGCGAGCCATTGCTGGTAGTTGTTGTAGCCGGGGCTGCCCGGCTGGACGTTGGTGATGCGGGCGAGCTCAGCCTTTATTTCACTATCGTTGTTGCGGATGATGCTGTAGGCGGCCACGCCATATCTCAGTGGCGGGAGGCTTTTCTTTTCCCTTCTTTCCTTCATGTCGTTGATGCGGCGGGCGATGGTCCCGGGTGTGTCGCCGTGCATGACATAGCCGTCGCAGGTAGAGGTGATGAGGTCTTTTGCCGCTTCTGACTCTCCGCCGGCGTAGAGCGCGGGTCTGGGCCGGGAGAGGGGTTTGGGCTGCAGGGTATTATTGGTCACCTTGTAGTATTTTCCCTGATAGGTGAAGCCGTCCTGGTTCCATACGCCGTTGAGTATGCTGAGCCATTCGGCCGTTCGGGCGTAGCGGTCGTCGTGCTGTTCGAAGGCGATGCCGTATTTGGTAGCTTCGTCGCGCCACCAGGAGGATACGACGTTGAGGGTGAGGCGGCCGTTGCTGATGTGGTCGATGTTGGCGGCGTGTTTGGCCAGAAGGGCGGGGTTGTGGAAGGTAGGTCTTACGGCAACCATCAGCTGTTGCCTGGTGGTGACTGCGGCCAGGGCGGCGGTTGTGGACCATGCGTCGAGGGAGGGCGCCTGTTCGCCTTTGATGTCGTTGAGATAGAGCTCGGCGATGAGGGAGAGGTCGAAGCCGATCTGTTCGCTGCGGATGGCAAGCTTTTTTACATAGTCCCAGGTGGTGGGCATGTTCTCTTCTTCTACGTTTCGCAGCCAGCCGCCGAAGACGGGCATCCAGTATCCGTATCTCATAACAGGTGGGTTTAGGAGTGGGTTAATTGTAGTTCTGCGGTGGTAATGCCGGCGCGTTTTTCGAGGTAGTCGACCAGCCGCTGGTGGGGGTTGAAGCCGATGACGTTGACGGCGTCGGCGACGAAGTTGGACAGGGCGTTGACATCATAGTACAGAAGCTCGTCGTCGCGGTCGTCGATGATGTATTCGATACCGCCTACGTCGATGCCGGATTGCTGGACGATGGTCTCTACTGCCTTGATGACGGAGGGGGGTGGAGTGTAGGCTTCGACCTTCAGGCCGTTCTTTGGCGCATCGAGAGCGCAGGCGTTGCGGACGAGCTCTACGCCGGTGTTGGTCTGGCAGATGACGGCGGGGCAGAGGTTGAAGGTTTCGCCTGTAAGATAGACGCGGATGGCGTAGAGGAATTTGCCGCCCAGCGTTTCTACGCGGGTGATGTAGCCGTCGCGCGCGGGGATGAATTCCTGGAGCAGGGCGGTGTGGTCGACGCCAAAGCTGAGGTTGCCTTCGGCTATGGCGGCGCGTAAGTCTGCCGGGGTCTGGTATTTTGTGATGCCGGCGCCGCTGCCGCCGATATTGGCTTTTACCACTGCGGGGAAGCGAAGGCCTTCAGCGGCTGCAAGCAGCTGGGAGGGGTGGTTGACAACGTGAGCCCTGGGATATTTGATGCCGAGGGACTGCATCAGCTGCAGCTGAAGTGCTTTGGACGTTTCGAAGGTCCAGGCTTTGTAGCCGTTGACGACGGGGACGCCGAGGGTCTCGAGGTGTTTCAGGTAGTAGCCTGTATAAAAGATCCCCTGGGTGCCTTCGCGGAGGTAGGCGGAGGGGCTCATTCTATTGAAGAACAGGGAGAAGTCGGGTTTGGGTGCTTCGATGGCGAAGTGGTGTTGGGCGGGATTGAAGCGGGTATAGGGAATACCCCGGCGGGTAAGTTCCTCGAAGAGGGGCTTGAACCAGTCGGGATGTTCGTGGTAGATTGCTATGGGTGACATACTATGTTATTTAGGTGTAGTAAACAAATATAACTGAAAATGGGGGAGTGTGGGGGGAGGGGGTTACTGCTTTTTTGCGGGGGGTAGGGGGATGATTTGACATTTAACTCTTATCTTGGGGCATGCAAAAGATTGGCCTGCCGCTCACACTTTTTATTGTTTTCTCGACTACTGTTGTTTTTGCTCAGAAGAATGTTACGGAGGGTTCCGCCGTGACGGGGAAGAATGTTCCGTTGCAGATGCAGGGGGATAGCCTGATCCTGATGCCCGGGAGGGAGGTATTGCTGAATGAGCAGGGATTCCCGCAGCAGATATGGATCGATTCGGCGGGGGAGAAGACAGCGCTGCTGGCGGAGAATGTGCATTTTCATTTTGTGAACCAGGTTGATGGGAAGGATCTTCGGTTGAAGAGTGGGGAGCTAAAGGTGACGGAGAAGGATCGGCGGTGCATAAGGTGGGAGGCTACGGCTATTGCGGACGTGTTGAGCATGGATGTGAGGGGGGAGGTGTCGGATAAGGGACAGGTGGTGTTGAGCGTTCGTGTGACGGCGCTGCAAGATATTGACATGAAGGATATCGTGATGCATATTCCGCTGGAGAAGGGGATCGCTAAATCGATGCAGGGATTGGGGAGAAGCGGAGAATATGCTTTTGACAGCATGTATCACTGGAAGTGGACGCCTGAGAATAAAACGGCGGAGGCATGGATAGGCAGGGGAAAGACGGGTTTGGGATCGGTACTGAAGGGAGCCGGGGAATGGTCGAATGGAGGGAGGGGGGGCGTGGACGTTGGTATCAAAGGAAAGTCGATGCTAATGAATAGTTACAGCGGCCCGAGGCATCTGGCGAAGGGAGAGGCAATTGATTACAAATTTAATTTGACCATAAATGAAACTTTATAAGACGAAAAAGGGGAACCTCCTGGAGACGGAGGGGAAGTATTACGGCGTGGAGCTGGAATGGGATGAGCTGATCAACCGGGAGAACCTGCATAGTTATTTATTATCGCTGGTGGAAGCTGAGCCGTCTTCCGCGAGGGTGGCTGTGGTGCCGGCGCATGAGGCGCAGGGTTGGGTGAAGGACGGGGTGCTTGCGCCGATCGGGACGCAGGAGGTGTGGGCTGCGGGTGTCACGTATCTGCGCAGCAGGGATGCGCGGATGGAGGAGTCGAAGGAGTCGGGTGGCGCCACCTTTTACGACAAGGTATATGAGGCTGAGCGGCCGGAGCTGTTCTTTAAGTCGCAGGCACACCGGGTGGCGGCGGCGGGGCAGGAGGTGTATATCCGCCGCGATTCCGGCTGGAATGTGCCCGAGCCGGAGCTGACGCTCTTCATCAACAGCAAAGGACAGATACAGGGATATACGATCGGCAACGATATGAGCTCGCGGAGCATTGAGGGGGAAAATCCGTTGTATCTGCCGCAGGCAAAAGTATATGAGCGTAGTGCGGCGATGGGGCCTTGTCTGTATGTTCCGGCGGCTCCGATAGCGGCGACAACGGTCATCCGTATGTCTATCCAGCGAGATGGGGTTTCGGCCTATACCGGAGAGGTGGCCATTAGCCAGATCAAGCGGAAGCTGACGGAGCTGGCGGAGTGGTTATTCCGGGAGACGGATTTTATTTACGGCTGTTTTCTGATGACGGGGACCTGCCTGGTTCCGGGGAATGAGTTTACGCTTCAGCCGGGGGATAGGGTGGAGATAGCTATTGACGGCATTGGGGTGTTGACGAATGTGGTGGCGTATAAGCCGTGAGGGGGTGAGGCGCGCTGCTGGTGTAGGGGGAGACCGGTGGGGAAGTGTGGGATGTGAACCGCTGGAAGAAGGGGGAGTGTGGCTGGGATGTGGTGGGGGTGAATTATATTTGCTTCCGATGGAAAAAATGAATTGGCAGAAGCTGTATAGTCCTGTTCGGACGGGAGCGACCAAATTAGGTATGGGGGGAGTGGCGGGCGCCGGGGGTAGTGGGGAGCTGGGTGGAGTGTCTGGTGTGGGGAGTACTGGGGTACCGGGGTCGGTGCCGGGAGGGGCGATGGGGGAGGGAGCTGTTCGAACATCTTTTCTGCGGGACTATGACCGCATTATTTTTTCTTCAGCATTCAGGCGTTTGCAGAATAAAACACAGGTATTCCCTTTGCCGGGACCGGTATTTGTCCACAATCGGCTGACGCACAGCCTGGAGGTGGCCTCTGTTGGGAGATCGCTGGGAAAGACGGTGGGGGATGCTATTGCCGGAAGATATACCGATCGGGGGGAGGAGTTCAAGGAGTTTTATAAATACGAGCTGCCTTCCGTTATTGCTGCGGGGTGTCTGGCGCATGATATTGGCAACCCGCCGTTCGGTCATTCGGGGGAAGACGCTATCCGCAATTTCTTCCGGGAGCTGACCGGGGAGGCGAAGAGTCGTTTTGAAGGGGAGCTGTCGCCCAATCAGCAGCGGGACTTTTTGTATTTCGAAGGCAATGCGAATGCGTTCAGGACGCTGACGCATAATTTCAATGAACGGGCGCTGGGGGGCTTCCGGCTGACCTATGCGACGCTGGCGTCTATCGTCAAATATCCATCTGATTCATTGAACGGGTTCAACAAGCAGCAGCTGGTGACCAAGAAGTCCGGGTTTTTTGATTCGGAGGTCGACACCTATAAAGCTATCGCGAGGGAGCTGGGAATACCGCGAAAAAATGGCGACAAAAATGTCTACGCCCGTCATCCGTATGTATACCTCGTGGAGGCGGCGGACGATATCTGCTATCGTGTCATCGATTTTGAGGACGCGCACCGGCTTAATATCATCTCCATAGAGACGATCCGGGACCTTTTCCTGTCTTTCTTTGATGATGAGAAGGGGTATAATTCGCGGGAGCGTGTGGAGAGGACCTTTCACGAGATCAATGACGACAATCAGAAGGTGCAGTATCTGCGGGCGATGCTAATCAATCTGCTCATTTTTAGGGTTAGGGATATTTTCATGGAGCGGGAGCAGCTGTTGCTGGAGGGGAACCTTGAGAAGTCGCTGATCGACTATCTGCCGGCGCGGGAGCTGGCGCTGATGAAGAAGATCGATGCTTTTTCTGTCGAGCATATCTACAACCACCGCTCGGTGGTCGAAATAGAGATCGCGGGTTATAATGTTATCGGCGGGATGCTGAAGGAATTTTTCGGTGCTGTGCTGAGTCCGCGGTCGGTCAAATCTGAGAAGCTGCTACAACTTATTTCCAAGCAGTTTGTTATTTCCCGGGAGTCTGGTCATTTGTACAGCGATATCCAATCGGTTGTCGATTTTATCTCTGGGATGACGGATCTCTACGCTGTTGACTTATACCGCAAGATCACCGGTATGGCTTTTCCACAGATCAGATAGGGGAGTGTGCATGCAGGCCGGTAATGGGGGTGTGCAGGGGTTATCCGCAGGCCGGTGAAGAGGTTGCGCGGCGTGTTGTCTGCAAGCCGGTGATGGGTGAGGCGCGGCCCGCAGGCTGGTGATGGGTGTTGTGTTTTGCACGTCAGCCGGTGTGTGATTGCCGCGGGAATTGCGCGGTAAATTGGCACGATTATTTTTGGTAGATCAGTAAACCTTGCGCCTGATTTTCTCGTCTAATATTGTAAACAAGTGGGCCTGTTTCACGGACAGTGCTTAAAAAAACTTTATTGTATGTTTAACAGATTTTCTATCAACTTCGACTATGACGGTAAGCACTACCGTGGTGAGATCAAGCCGTTGCAGGGTGGTCTTCAGCACCGGATGCCTACGACGTTCCAGGTGTTTCTGAATAACGCTTATTGCGGTTTGATCAAGAGAAGGGGAGAGGACTGGGAAACGGATTCCCCAAAGTGCGCGGTCATGGTGAATGTAATTGGGAATCGCATTTACGATTGGTATGAATAGGTTTCTTTTGAACTCGGTTTTCTGGATATTGTTCATTGGAATGGTTTGTATGCTGTTCCTGGGATGCATCCGAAATTTGTAATGATCCGGACCCGTTGAGTCGCGGGAGATGTTGGGTGATCTGGACCCGTTGAACTGGGGCCGATGTTGGTGATCCGCACACGCTGAACCGGGACCGATGTTGGTGATCCGCACTCGCTGAACCGGGGCCGATGTTGGTGATCCGGTCTTTTAAATAGTTGGGAGGATGTAGCGTGATCTTAACTTCGGATGAGTTGGGGAGATATTGCTGATCCGGCCTCCGGATAGGTAGGAGGATGATGGTGATCCGGTCTCCGGATAATTAGGAGGATATAGGTGATCCGTACTCCGGATGAGAGTAGGAGTGATATTGGGTGATCCGGACCCGCAGAATTGCGGGGATAATACATGGGGTTTGTGCTGAGCGCCAGCTAAGATTCGGGGTTTTCTTCTGACCGGGTCTGCTGGTTTTTTTATTTTTATAAGATAAGGTACCGTTATGGTGATAAGGCCGGAATGAGATAAATTTACAGTCCGATGAACCGATCACTACTTGCTGTTGTGTTCCTGATATTTGCCGGCTATGGCGTGGCTGAGGCGCAGCGCCCGGATCCGGTGAGCTTTTCCCAGGTGCGTATTACTGACTCATTCTGGCGGCCAAAGATGGATAAGGTATCGACGGTGACGCTGGAGGCCTGTATGGATCAGACGGAGATAAAGACGCCGCGTATCCGGAATTTTGAGAAGGTGGCGCGGCATCAGGGAGAGCAGCACGAGGGGATCTTCTATGACGACTCGGACGTATTCAAAGCGTTGGAGGCGATCGCCTATTCGTTGCGCAATCGTGGGGATGGTAAGGTGGGGGGAAGGACTGAAGCCAGGGTGGGGGCAAGGTTGGATGGCAAGGTGAGGGGAAGGACGGACACCAAAATGGAGGCGAGGGCGGATGCCTGGATCGACAAGATCGCGGCGGCGCAGCTGCCGGATGGCTATCTCAATACTTATTTTACGCTGCGTGGCCTGGACAAACGGTGGACGGATATGAGCATGCACGAGGATTATAATGGGGGGCACCTGATCGAAGCGGGGGTTGCCTATTATGACGCCACCGGCAAGCGGAAGCTGCTGGATGTGGCGATACGGTGGGCGAATCATTTCGACAGCCTGTTTGGGCCGGGCAAGCGGGACTGGGTCACCGGGCACCAGGAGCTGGAACTGGCCCTTGTAAAACTATACCGGACCACGCATCAGGACAAATATCTCAAGCTGGCGCACTGGCTGCTGGACGAGCGGGGGCATCGGCTGGCCAAGGGCTATACCTGGACAGACTGGAAGGATACGGCCTATGCGCAGGACCTTGTCCCTGTAAAGGACCAGAAGAGGATCACGGGACATGCGGTGCGGGCAATGTACATGTATACGGGGGCTGCGGATGTGGCGAAGTATACCGGCGACGCGGGGTATCTCGACGCGATGAAGACGGTGTGGGCGGATGTGGTCGACCGGAACATGTATATAACGGGGGGTACCGGCTCTTCGGGGAGCAATGAGGGGTTCAGCACCGACTATGACCTGCCGAACGAGAAGGCCTATTGCGAGACCTGCGCATCTGTGGGGATGGTGTTCTGGAATCAGCGGATGAACTCGCTGACGGGTGATGGGCAGTATATCGATGTGCTCGAGAAGAGTCTTTATAATGGGGCGCTGGATGGGCTTTCGTTGACGGGAGATCACTTTTTTTACGGCAATCCCCTGGCTTCGGTCGGCAACTATGGGAGGCGGGAGTGGTTTGGTACGGCCTGCTGTCCTGCCAATATCGCCAGGCTTGTCGCGTCCCTTGGTAATTATGTTTATGCGAGGTCGGCATCGGATATATGGGTCAATCTCTTCGTGGGCAGCAATACGACCATTTCCATGGGGAGCACCGATGTGGCGTTGCAGATGAAGACGGACTATCCATGGAGCGGGCGTGTATCGCTGGCGATCCTACCGGAGAGGAAGATACGTTATGCGTTGCATATTCGCATCCCGGGTTGGGCGCGCGGGTTTGCTTCGCCGGGCGGTCTGTATGAATACGCCGATGCGGACGTACAACCCTTTACTATAACCGTAAATGGCCGTCCGGCGGGCTATACGCTGGAGAAGGGGTATGCCGTTATCGACAGAAGCTGGAAGAGAGGGGATAGGGTCGAGCTGAATCTGCCGATGGAGGTCAAACGGGTGGAGGCCGCGTCGCAGGTGAAAGCGGACAAGGGCCGGGTCGCTTTGCAGCGGGGCCCGTTGATCTATTGTGTGGAGGGTGCGGACAATTACGGACAGGCCTGGAATATTTTGTTACCCGATGCAGCGGCTTTTAGTCCCGTACGTGATACCATTCTTTCTGAGCAGGTAGTTGCTTTGAAAGGGACGCTGCCGGTAGTGACGGTCTCCGCGGATGGTTATAATGTCAGGACAGAGCAAAGGTTAGTGACTGCTATTCCTTATTACACGTGGTGCAACAGAGGCAATGATGAGATGCAGGTATGGCTACCCCGGAAGATCACCGATATCAAGATCGATTATTGATATCTGGTAGGCGCTTGATCAGTGTTGAGACAGAGAGTTTGTGATGAACAAATTATTAAGTTTGAATTGCGGGCTTATAAGACCTCAGCTCTTTTCAAAAAATCGTCCAACTTAGGCTTTCTATAGCATAAAGTATGATTACTCCCACCGACAAAAAGGTATTAAAAAGATTCGGAGAAAATTTGAGAAAGCTCCGCAAGGACAAAGGTCTTAGTCTCCGTGAGATGTCGTATGCCTGTAGCATTGACAATAGCAAGATCGCGAAGATCGAAAAGGGAATGATCAATATTACCTTTACCACTCTCTTGCAATTGGCTGTTGCCCTGGAAGCACATCCAACTGTCCTGCTAGACTACGAGAATCAGGAGTAAGGCCTGGTTATTTTCGTCCTTCGGCCGTATTGAGGATAGTTATCCTTTCCCGGGTCCCGGAAGGGCCTCGTCCAAAGGATGGATATCTGGCACATTTAAACGTCCTGCAATGCTTCCAATCAAGCTGAATATTCAATCAGTTTGAAATTACTTCTGTATGGAGCAGGACGATCTCTTACACAAATTTGGACGGCGAATTGCCTATTTACGAGAACAACAGGCGTTGACGATCGATGAGCTGGCGGCCCGGTCGGGGGTCGAGGCCAGGGAAATTGCCCTAATCGAGAGGGGAGAGCTTGATTTTCAGGTGACAGCGGTCTATGCTCTGGCCAGGGGATTGGGGGTGAAGCCAGCTCAGCTGGTGGATGGGTTGTGAACCGCGGGGAGGGAAAGGGAGTGAACCGTGGGGGGGGTGAAAAGGAGTGAACGGTGGGGGGAAAGGGAGTGAACCGCGGAAGGGGAAACCGCTGATGGGAAATGTAAACCGCGGGACCGGGGTGAGGGAAAGGGAGTGAACCGTGGGGGGGTAAAGGGAGTGAACCGTGGAAGGAGGAACTGCTGAAGGGAAGTGTGAACCGAGGGACCGCGGGGAGGGAAAGGGAGTCAACCGCGAAAGGAAAGGGAGTGAACCGTGGGGAGGTGAAAAGGGAGTAAACCGTGGGGGGGAAGGGGAGTACACCGTGGGGGGTGAAAAGGGCGTGAACCGTGGAAGGGGGAACCGTTGACGAGTGGGGGGAGAAGGGGGAAATGGTGAGGGGGGGCCGGTTTGGGACGGGTGAAAGAGGGTAAAAATACCTGGTCATTTTCCTATTGTAAAATGGCGGTTGGGGATGTATTTTACCTATGGTATTTTAATCCTGTCCATGAAAAACCTGTTCAATTATGGCCATTTTTGCCGGGCTCTTTTTTTCCTTCATTTCGGTACTGTGCCTGATGAAGGGGAAGTCCAAACGTGCGCTTCGCCGCCTTGTGATTATCGCATTCTCCCTTTTTTTAGTGTTGGTCCAGGTGCTTTTTATCAATGATGTGCTAAAACTGGAAAGCAAGGATTTTATTCTGATATCCGGATGCCTGAGCGGAATAATCCTTATCCTTGCATTCCAGAAAAATGAAGCATGGTAATAAAAGGGGGAATTTTAACGATCGCTGCTTGTTTTTGCTTATTTATTAGTTGGGGACAAGAGAGAGGCAGGGGGTCGGTAGGGGGGCAGGGTGTTAAATCGATTTATCATGACGGGTGGATCGACTTCAACAAAAACGGTATAAAGGACATTTTTGAGGACCCGGCACAGCCCGTCGAACGGCGTATTCTCGATCTGCTGGGGCAGATGAGCCTGGAGGAAAAGACCTGTCAGACGGCCACTTTGTACGGATATGGCCGGGTATTGAAGGATTCGCTGCCTACTCCAGCCTGGAAGAATGAGATCTGGAAGGACGGCATCGCCAATATCGACGAACATTTGAACAGTGTGGCGGGGAATGCCGCGGCGCAAACGACGCTTTCTTATCCCTTCAGCCGGCATGCGGAGGCCATCAATACGGTGCAGCGCTGGTTCATCGAGCAAACGCGTATGGGGATACCGGTGGATTTTACCAATGAGGGCATCCACGGCCTGAACCATGACCGGGCGACGTCCCTGCCGGCTCCGATCGCCATCGGCAGCACCTGGGACAAGGCGCTGGTCTGGGAGGCGGGTGACATCGTCGGACGGGAGGCCAAGGCCCTGGGATATACCAATGTTTATGCACCGATACTTGATCTGGCCCGCGACCCGCGCTGGGGCCGGACACTGGAGTCCTATGGAGAGGATCCTTTTCTTGTGGCCGAGCTGGGGAAGCAGATGACCCTGGGGATCCAGGAGGAGGGAGTGGCTGCTACACTGAAACACTATGCCGTCTATAGCGTTCCCAAAGGGGGCCGGGATGGCAGCGTACGCACCGATCCGCATGTCGCCCCCAGGGAGCTGTACCAGCTGTATCTCTACGCTTTCCGGCGGGTGATCCAGGAGGCGCATCCCCTGGGTGTCATGAGCAGCTACAATGACTGGGACGGGGTCCCTATTACCGGCAGCTACTTTTTTCTGACCGAATTATTGCGCGAGCGGTTCGGGTTCGACGGCTATGTCGTCTCGGACAGCGACGCGGTAGAATATCTTTTTACCAAGCACCATGTCGCGGACAGCTATAAAGACGCGGTGCGGCAGGTCATCGAGGCGGGGCTGAACGTGCGAACGACGTTCACTCCGCCGAACGTCTTTATCGATCCCCTGCGCGAGCTGGTAAAGGAGGGAAGCCTATCGATGAAGACGCTTGACCGACGGGTCGCGGATGTATTGCGGGTGAAGTTCAGGCTGGGGCTTTTTGACCATCCCTATGTCGATCCCAAAAAGGCAGATGAGGTGCTGAAGCCTGGCCGTACAAAGGACTTTATGCTCCGGATGGCGCGGGAGTCGCTGGTCCTTTTGAAGAATGACAGCAGTCTGCTGCCGCTGGACAAGCAGCGGTATAAGAAGATACTGGTTACGGGCCCCCTGGCCAAAGAGACGTCCTATGCGATCAGCCGTTATGGGCCGTCGCACCTGGAGCCGATATCGGTGTATGAGGGATTGAAGGGGTATCTGGGTGTGGGGGCCGCGGCTAACCCGGGTTCGGGAGGAGCGAGCGGGATCGTGCTCGACTATGCCAAGGGCTGCGAGATGGTCGACTCCGCCTGGCCGGAGAGCGAGATCATTCCTACGCCGCTGACGGCTGCCGAGCAGTCGGGAATCGCCGCGGCTGTGGAGAAGGGGCGTCAGTGCGACCTTATTATCGCCGTGCTGGGTGAGGACGAGAAGCGGGTAGGTGAGGGCATGTCGCGTACCGGTCTGGACCTTCCCGGGCGTCAGGAGCAGCTGCTGGAGGCGCTGAAGGCGACGGGGAAGCCGGTGGTGCTGGTGCTGATCAACGGCCAACCACTGACGATCAACTGGGCGAACCGTTATATCCCGGCGATCCTCGAAGCATGGTTCCCCAATTCCGTGGGTGGGCAGGCCATTGCCGAGACCTTGTTTGGAGATAACAATCCGGGCGGCAGGCTGTCCATTACCTTCCCGAAGACGACGGGTGAGATAGAATGGAACTTTCCCTATAAGCCCGGGTCGCAGCCTTCGGGTCAAGACCGGCCACTGGGCCGGGCGGCCGAAGGCCAATCATTAGCCGCTGGGGCGACGGCGGGTATTTTGAGCCAAGGTCCCCCGAGCGCCAGCAAGAAGGAGAACAGGACCAGCGTGTTCGGGCCGATATATCCTTTCGGGTACGGGCTGAGCTATACCAGCTTCGCATACAGCAACCTGGTAGTCACTCCGGAGCAGCAGCGGCCGCAGGGGGATAGCAGCGTCTCGGTCGATGTAACGAATACGGGCAGCCGAAAAGGAGACGAGGTGGTGCAGCTCTATGTTCATGATGAGGTGAGTAGCGTTACGGTCTATGAACAGCAGCTGCGCGGGTTCGAGCGGGTGACGCTGGCGCCGGGCGAGAAGAAGACCGTGTCGTTCACGCTGCATCCGGACGACCTTGCTCTTCTCGACAAGAACATGGTCTGGACTGTAGAGCCCGGCAAGTTCCAGGTGATGACAGGGAGCAGCTCGACAGATATTCGTCTGAAGAAGGAATTTACTATCAGGTAATTTTCGCACATAAAAGATTAAGATCGATGAAGCACCGCAAAGCGGTGCTTTTTACATTTGGCTGTAACCAAATACAGTCGCAATGAGAAAACTGTTCAACTATGCGTCATGCATTGTCATGGCATTTATGCTATGCCTTGATGCGCAAGCACAAAGAAGGCCCGTGTCGGGTACGGTAACTGACTCTGCGGGCTCGCCAATTCCCAACGTGAGCGTCCGGCTTCGGGCAACAAGGGCCGGTGTTGCCACCAACGAAAATGGGAATTTTACAATATCTGCCTCTCCATCCGACGTACTGCTGTTTAGTAATATTGGCTTTTCCGACGTCGCGGTCAGGGTCGGGAACAGGGACCGTATTACTGTGGTGATGGGAAAGAATGTGCAGTCGTTGAATGAGGTAACCGTTACAACGGCGCTGGGTATCAAGAGAGCAAAGGGCACTCTGGCTTATGCTACCCAGCAGATATCGGGGGACCAGGTAACCAAGACGATGAATACGAATTTTGTGGACAATATGTCCGGGAAGGTTGCCGGTCTGCAAATCACCTCGAGCAATACCATGGGAGGATCGAATAATGTGATCCTGCGGGGGATGAAGTCGCTGACGCAGAGCAACCAGGCGTTGTTTGTGGTGGATGGCGTTCCCTACGACAATACGAACCAGTCGATCAACAACACCGGCGGGCAGGGCTATTATGACCTGGGGAACGGGGCTTCGGATATCAACCCGAACGATATCGAGTCGATCAGCGTTCTGAAGGGGGCGGCTGCGTCGGCGCTTTATGGTTCCAGGGGGTCGAACGGCGTCATCCTGATCACGACCAAACGGGGTTCACGGCTTAATAAAGGACTTGGTGTCACAGTCAATTTTGGGGTTAATGTCGGGACGCCGGACCAGAGTACCCTGCCGCAGTACCAGACCCAGTATGGGGAAGGATATGGTGCGTCGGGCGGGGGCACGGGGAATCCCAATCCCTATTTCTACTATCAGCCGACTTTTAATAGCAACGGAAACAATGTGCTGATCGTGCAAACCGATGTCGACCAGATGACGGGGCCGGCATACGATCCCAGCCTGATGGTGTATCAATGGGACGCTTTTTCGCCTGGCAATCCCAACTATGGGAAGGCGACTCCCTGGCAGCCGGCTGCGCATTATAAGCCGACGGATTATTTCGTTACGCCTGTGTCTACGAGCACCAGCGTATTTGCGGATGGCGGCAGCGACAAAGGGACCTTTAAAATGGGTTTTACCCATAGCAACGACAGGGGTTATCTGCCCAACGCCAATGAGGCGAAGAATCTGCTGACACTTGGGGTGACCCACAATCTGCTGCCCAATCTCACGGTCGGCGGGGAGTTCAACTATTCCGATATCAATGCCACAGGCCGGTATGGTTATGGCTATTATGGCGGCAATGGTACGCAGATCAATCCGATGACCGATTTCCGGCAGTGGTGGGAGACGGGGATCGACCTGAAGGCGCAGAAGGCGGATTTTTTCCGTACGCAGAGCAATGCGACGTGGAACTGGCTGGGCGGCTATACGACCAATGCTCCCGGGAATATCGTCAAGCCGGCCTACCATGATAATATTTACTGGGTTCGCTATAAGAATTATGAGACGGATGGCCGTACGCGCTATTTCGGGAACGCGTTTGTCAACTATAAGGTTACGCCCTGGCTGAATATACTGGGCAGGGTATCCAAGGACAACTATGACCAGATCGTGGAGACCCGATATGACATAGGCAGCGAGGGCACGCCACAGTATGGGAAGACGCTGACGTCCTACAGCGAGACGAACTACGACCTGCTCGTCAATTTTGATAAGAACATCGGGGCGGACTTCAACGTGAAGGCGCTGCTGGGTGGCAATGTCCGTCAGAATACTACCAGCAGTACCGTGGCTACGACGAACGGGGGGCTGGTCGTGCCGGGCTTCTTTGCGCTGGCTAATTCGGTGAATACGCCGAATGCGCCTACCGAGTACTACTACCGGAAGGAGATTGACGGTATTTTTGCGGGGGCTACGATCACGTATAAAGAAATGATCACGCTGGATGGGACTCTCCGCAGGGACAAGTCGTCGACGCTGCCTGTGGCAAACAATTCCTACTACTACCCCGCCATATCGGCGAACTGGATCTTTTCGAAGCTGATGGATGCGCCCTGGCTGTCGTATGGTAAACTTCGTGCGAACTATGCGTCGGTGGGCGGCGACGCGCCTTATTTCAGTCTGCAGAATACCTATTCTGCGACGGCGCCTTTCAATGGTCAGACGGTGTTCAATCTGCGTACGACGAATAACAACCCGAACCTGGTGCCGGAGATGAACCACACCTATGAGATCGGGGCTGAGCTGGCTTTCCTGAGGAACAGGATTGGTCTGGATGTGACCTATCATCATGCGCAGTCGATCAACCAGATCATGCCTATTAATGTATCTACCTCCAGCGGGTATTCGCAGTTCTATGTGAATGGCGGTACTGTACAGAACCAGGGTGTGGAGGTGTCATTGAACCTGACGCCTGTGAAGCTGCATGATTTCTCCTGGGACATGAATATCAACTGGGCGATGAACAAGAGCAAGGTTTTATCGCTGTACCAGGACCAGCCGTCCTTTATCATCGCAAAGTATCAGAACAGCGTGCAGCTGGTGGCGGAGAAGGGTCAGCCTTATGGGGTGCTCCGGGGAACGAACTACACTAAGCTGAACGGCAAGCCGCTGGTGGATTCGAACGGTTATTATGTCAAGCAGCCCAATGCTCTGTCCGATATCGGCAATATCAGTCCCAAGTGGATCGGCGGGGTGAACAATACTTTCCGATATAAGTCTGTCGGCCTGAGTTTTCTTATCGACGTGAAGAAGGGCGGGGATATCTATTCGCTCGACCTGGACTACGGGGCCTCTGCGGGTTTGACGCCGCATACGGCCGGTTATAATTATAAAGGTAAGCCCGTGCGGGCGCCTCTGGCGGATGGCGGCGGTTATTTGATGGAGGGCGTCACTGCGGACGGGAAGCCCAACACCAAGTTGGTGGACGCGTCGGATATCAACGCGAAGAAGTTCCCCTTCAGTTCGGATAACCAGGAGGTGGCCAGGGAATATGTCTACGATGCGGGGTATGTAAAACTTCGAGAGGTGGCTATCACCTGGTCGGTGCCTTCGGCGGCGATCAGCAGGTGGCATTTTGTGAAGGGGATCGACCTGTCGCTGACGGGGCGGAACCTGTGGATCATCCATAAGAATCTGCCTTATGCCGATCCGGAGCAGGGTGTTCCGGCGAGCGGGTCGTATGGGGCCAATGCATCGATGGGTTTTCAATCGGGGTCCTATCCGGTGTTCAGGACCTTTGGGTTTAATCTAAAAGCTAAATTTTGAGGCCCTGGAAGGGACTCGTCCGAAGGACAATCATTAGCGGTTTTGCCGGGGACACGCTAATTTTTGGAAAGTGGGTCCCCGGCAAATGTAAAACTAACAACATGAGAAAATTACCTTTTATTATAGCTGTTTTGGTTGGAGCGTCGGCCTGCACCAAGAATATCCAGGACCTGAATGTGGATCAGAAGTCGGCGAGCACGGTACCTGCTACGACCGTGTTTTTAGCGGGGGAAAAGAACCTGGTAGACGATGTTACTTCGACCTCGGGAAGCACCGCTCCGTTCAGGAATTTTGCCCAGACCTGGACCGAGATCACCTATACTTCGGAGGCGCAGTATATCCTGACGCAGTACAATTCTCCGGACAACTGGTGGAGCGAGCTGTATGGCGGCTACACGGCGGGGGGGAATGTGCTGAGCAATCTTTACAATGCGAAGGCGAATTTTGCGGCGGTGGCGCCGACGGCGGCCATATTAAAGAATGATCTGATCATTACCGATATATTAGAGGTCTATGCCTACAATCTGCTGGTGACGACTTATGGCAATATTCCTTATACCCAGGCGGTGAACAGGACCGTGCCCTTCCCAAAGTATGATGATGCGAAGACGGTCTATATGGATTTGTTGACGCGGCTGGATACCTGTATCGCGGGTCTGGATGTTAATACGCCTGCCATGGGTTCGGCGGACCAGGTGTATAGCGGAAATGCGGCGTCCTGGAAGAAGTTTGCTGCCACGCTGAAGCTCAAGATGGCGATGCTGTTGGCGGATGTGGATGCGGCTACGGCGGGCAAGAAGGTGCAGGAGGCGGTAGCTGCGGGTGTGTTTGCTTCCAATTCCGATAATGCGATCCTGACCTATCAGGCTGCGCCGACGAATAATACCAATCCTATCTGGCAGGCGGCGGTGAACAGCGGCCGGCACGATAATGTGCCTGCCAATACGCTGGTCGATCAAATGGTGGCCTGGAATGATCCGCGGCTGCCGTTGTATTTCACGCAGGTAAATGGTGCCTATAAGGGCGGCCAGCCGGGAGCGGGGAATTCGTATATCGGGTTTTCTACTTTCTCGGATCAGATGCTGCAGCCGAAATTTCCCGGTGTGCTGATGGACTATTCCGAAACGGAGTTTTTGCTGGCGGAGGCTGTGGAGAGGGGATTCCCTGTAGGGGGTACTGCGGCCGGCCATTATAATAATGGCGTCACGGCGGCGGTCGAGTATTGGGGCGGCAGTGCTTCCGATGCGGCTACTTATCTGGCTCAGCCGGCGGTGGCTTATGCGACTGCGGCGGGGGATTTCAGGCAGAAGATAGGGTATCAGCACTGGATCGCCTGTTACAACCGGGGCTGGGAGGCGTGGACGTCGATACGGAGGTTGGGATATCCCAATATCAACGCTATCAATCCGCCTTATGGCGCCATAACGCCGATGCCGCTGCGGTTCTACTATCCGCTGGCTGAGACGGCTGCCAATTCGATCAATTATAATGCTGCGGTTCAGGCGATGGGTGGGTCGGACCAGGTGACCACGAAATTGTTTTGGATGAAATAAAATTGCGCGGTAAAATCAGAGTATGAACATAGTACGTTATTTTGTTTTTGTTTTGTTGGTTGTGCCTACTGTGGGGTATGGACAGAACAAGGTCTTTACGCATGCGGATACGCTTAGGGGTAGTATTACTCCTGAGCGGGCCTGGTGGGATGTGCAGCGCTATGATATTACTGTGAAGCCGGATTTTCTGAGCAAGACGGCGCCGGGCAGCGACCTTATTACCTATAAGGTGATCAGCGAGGACCAGCCGGGGATGCAGCTGGACCTGCAGGCTGCGCTGCATATCGATAGTGTTGTTTTTAATGGAAAGGAGAAGCTCTCGTTCACCCAGGAAGGGAATGTCTGGCATGTCCGGACGCCGAAGCAGAAGGTGGGTTCTGTGAATACGGTGCAGGCCTATTTTTCGGGGATCCCGCATGAGAGTGTCCGGCCGCCGTGGAGCGGGGGGTGGACCTTTGCCAAAGACTCGCTGGGGCGTCCATGGATGACCGTCACCTGTCAGGGCATGGGGGCGTCGCTCTGGTATCCCTGTAAGGACCTGCAGTATGATGAACCGGACAAGGGCGGAAGTGTGACGATGATCGTGCCCGACACGCTGGTGGGTGTTGCCAATGGCCGGTTACAATACAGGAAATCCAATGGTGACGGCACGACGACCTATAAATGGGCGGTGGTGAATCCAATCAGCAACTATTGTCTGATCCCGTATATCGGCAAGTACGTCACCTTCCATGAGGACTTCCAGGGGGAGAAGGGGCATCTTGACCTGGACTATTGGGTGCTGGACTACAACCTTCGGCGGGCGAAGGACTATATGCCTGAGCAGGTGCACAATATGCTGCATGCGCATGAGCATTGGTTCGGACCTTATCCTTTTTATGAGGACACCTATAAATTGGTGGACGTACAGCATACGGGTATGGAGCATCAGAGCGCCGTGGCCTATGGCAACAACTACGCCTTTGGCTACAGGGGGCGTGGGTCGAAATACGGCATGATGTACGATTTTATCATCATCCACGAGAGCGGTCACGAATGGTTCGGCAACAATCTGACGACGAAGGACCTTGCCGATATGTGGGTACATGAGGGATTTACAAATTACAGTGAAACCCTATTTGTAGACTATATGTGGGGTGCAGCCGCGGGCAATGAATACAATATCGCTACCCGCCGGGGGATCAGGAATGACAGGCCTGTGGTCGCCCGGTATGGGGTCAACGAGCAGGGCAGCGGTGATATGTATCCGAAAGGGGGGAATATGCTGCAGGCTATCCGGCACAGCATCGATGATGATACTCAGTGGAGGCAGATCCTGCGTGGGCTGAACAAAGACTTTTATCATCAGACTGTTACGACGCAGCAGGTGGAGCACTATGTCTCGGCAAAGGCTGGGTTTGACTATGGGAAGGTCTTTGATCAGTATTTGCGGACGACGCAGATACCGGATCTGGAGTATTATTTTAGTGATGATCGTACTAAGGTGACGTATAGATACAGCAACTGTGTGGCGGGTTTTGACCTGCCGCTGGTGCTGAGGAATGGCGGGACGCGGCTGCGGTTGCTGCCGACCGACCAGTGGAAGACGACGGAGCTGAAGGGAGATGAGGCGGCGCTTGTTAGCGAAGAAGGTATAAAAAATATGTACTACATTGGGGTCAAAGCCGATGCGGCACATTAATTATAAAATATGAGTAAGATATTTGGTTATTTTTTGGTGGTATTTTTCTTTTGGTATGGGACGTTGAACGCCCAGCGTGGCGGGGGTGGTGTCAAGTGGGACCCGGATGGGAAGAGCTATTATGCGGTGGAAGAGGGGGCGATAGTGAAGTATGATCTGCCCACTTTTAAGAGGGTGGTAGTGGCGGATGCGAAGCCACTGGCTGTGCAGAGTTTCAGCTTTAGCAATGATGGTCAGAAGCTCCTTATTTATACCAACAGCAAGAAGGTATGGCGGTTGAATACCCGCGGAGATTATTGGGTATTGGATATGACATCGCATGCGTTGAAGCAGGTGGGGAAGAGCAGGCCTCCGGCGTCGCTGATGTTTGCCAAGCTGTCGCCCGACGGGACGAAGGTGGCCTATACGAGCGAGCACAATGTGTATGTGGAGGACCTCGCTTCGGGTGCTGTGACTCCATTAACTACAGATGGAACGTTCAGGCTGATCAACGGGACGTTTGACTGGGCCTACGAAGAGGAGTTTGGCTGCCGAGACGGTTTTCGCTGGAGTCCGGATGGCAAGAGCATCGCCTACTGG
>Ga0105239_10001088_pt1 | contig 37661 bp, 38 predicted proteins | sample KBSC44metaG_FD_92761 | JGI IMG/M metagenome (GOLD analysis project Ga0105239, IMG submission 92761) | Corn rhizosphere microbial communities from Kellogg Biological Station, Michigan, USA - KBS C4-4 metaG | ecosystem: Host-associated > Plants > Roots > Rhizosphere > Soil | place: Michigan, USA... | reverse complement strand
CATAAGTGTGGGTTCCTTTTCGATCAATCTGGACTGTTTGTGGCTTGAACCTCAAACTATTTGGCTGTGGTGTCTTCAATCATTGAAGTTCTTCGAAACCTTCTAAAGTTCTGGCACATCCGAAGGACGAGCCCGCCCGAGCTCGAATCTCAATCCTTGCAAAAGACCAAGCATCTTCACTAGCCAAAGCATGTTCTCAGGAGCCATGTCGAATTATTGAAACGTTGCAGGGTGGCACCTCTATCCCACATGCTTCGTTCTGCCCTGACTTAATGAACGAGGCGATTCTAGACCCAAGGTCCGCGAGCTTGCAGCCATTGAGCTAAGGTTTCAAAATGTGGGCACTGGATTAAACTCCCCTTAATCCTATCTCGGTACGGTACGGAGTAATACCGGATTTGAGATCCACGGCGGCGGCTGTTTGTGGAACTCAGAGATTATCGACAGGATATCGGTCCGCTGCGGTCCGTGCAAGTAGTAGTAGCCTAGACTACTCCAACTGGTGCATGCACGACATGTATCCAGATTCATCAAAGCGAGATCGGTTATTTTCACTGCGGCGATTCCACTCAACCGAATCCCTCCCAGTGTTCCTCATTTCTTCCTGGTTGATCCTCCCGCTTTGCTCGCATGTTTTGCTCGATAGCGCCACGCTTTCGGTTGACTTCTCGCCTCTCAAACCCACTCTGAGTCCCAATTCTCGCTTTCCGCTTCATTCTTTTAGTTTTCTCGTCATCCTCTGCATGTATCGCTCGACGTGACTCTACTCCGTGGAGTTTGAGATCTTTCCGTGTAGATTTTGACACGTCTGGGAGAGCATGCAGCAACCAAGGCTGGATGCTATTATCCACCACGGATCGTGCTGAAGACGAGCCATTCAAGTCGGTCTCTGCGGCTACGTCTTGGATCTTGGGCTGTGTCTTCTGACTTGCAGCAATAACGTTTGCGATGCCTTTGACATATCGAATATCTTCCTTGGTGTAAAAACTAACGCAGACACCTCCCTCCCTGCCCGCTCTACCGGTCCTTCCAGCACGATGCACGTATCCTGCTACAGTCGTCGGTATGTCGTAGTTGATCACCACATTGACTCCTCGGAAATCAACGCCCCGTGAGATGAGATCGGTGGTGATCAATATCCATATCTTTCCAAGTCGAAAGTTTTGCATGATCGACGAACGAGTATGCGTCGGAAGAGAGGAATGGAGGACCGCGATACGTGAAGAGCCTCCAGCCTCTGAAGGAATGTCGTACTGTAGCTCCGTATATAACGATTGCGCTCGTGCAATTGTTTGGGTAAAGACAAGGAAAGGAGGTCGGAGTGGTTCAGCTTTGTCCTTCTCGGATTTCGAGGCGGGCGTCGAGCGCGAAGGATGGAGTAATTGTCGCATCCCCAAGAGTTTTCCCGATTCTGTTGCGGTGTAGGTAAGTCTGTGAGATATTGTTGGTAGGCTGATATCCTTAAGCCCTATGATAGTTCTTATCAGAGGAGGTCGCTCGCTTTTCTTCATCTTCAGCTTCTTCTGGCGGGAAAGAATTGTCTGAACTGCAAGCTCCTCGATATTCGAGCCTATCGTAGCAGACCACATACTGACTCGGAGTGTGGGTGATACGCACGCAGACCAAATAGCAAGAGTCTGGGCGCGGAAGAGAGGGTCGAGGAGAACATCTGCCTCGTCGAAAATGAGCGTCTCAATCCCAGGGAGTGGATGTGGAGGGTTTGACTCGTCGTCTTCCCAGGATGGGCAAAGGATGTGAACAAGGCTCAAGGGTGTCGTGACCAGAACGTCAGACTTGACGATAGGTACTCGTTTCCCTGGTTTTGTGGTCTCATGCTCCTCTTCGCTGTCATTGTCAGAGTTGGATGAAGTATCGCTTGCCCCATCATGTCCATCGTACAATCTCATACCCTTTTTCATTGCCGTTATTGTGACACCGGTGTTGACTGTGAGTTTCCGGCCCTCATTCACAATTTGTGAGACTAGCTCCTTGGTGGGGACTAGAATCAACGCGCTGACATGCTTCTCGAGGCCATCGTCTTCACTCCGGTGGCTTTTGGCAATTTTCTCGATCAATGGTATCAAGAATGCCAGCGTTTTCCCACTGCCAGTTGGTGCTACGGTCAAGAGGTTCGGTTCACTTTCCCCAGGGCCACGCGTTCCTTCAAGAAGTAATGGCAATGTCGCGACTTGAACTTCGCTCGGTTCAAGGTATCCCTGGTCAAACACATTGCGAGATAGAGAGGCATTGATATTATGATGGCAGCGTAGTTGTGGAAAGTTTGTAAGTGGCTGTGGGAAGATTCTCGAGCTCTCCTTCAGTGACTTCTTGGACTCTGACACGTCAGTGGCGGCCCGGAATAGATTCAAATCGACAATCTTGATGCTTTGTTTCTTCTGTATCTGTCGGATCTCCTGCTCAGAGAGTAGTTGCTTCCTTTGGTCTGTATCAACTTCAACATCTGGCCCCCGTTTCCTTTTTTTGCTATTGCCAGTTATGGCACTGCCATCGGGCTTGTTCTCCGAGGTAAAATTTTGATTCGGCGCAGATTTTGACGGCTTTGCCTTCAGCCCGGTTGATCGGGAGAGAAGTTTCAATGCATCCATTGCAAATACAAAATGTTTATAGCATAGCGCATCAGGAATAAGACATCGCTCCTACAGGTTCAATTGCTGTTTTAATGAAAATAGAAATTGCCAAAGATGAAGTCTGGGAAGAAAGAATCTCGGACGTTTAAAGTTTAATGCCAAGATCTTAGGGGAAATAGTTTTTCCGTCACCGCGACACACTTGCCTGAGCACTTCCAAGTTGCCACATATCAGTAGTCGTGAATTTTAGATTTTCACCACTCCAAGCAACAATCGTGCCCTGATGAACCGGCCGCACCAGACTGGGAAGCAAGTTCGTCATGATAATCTTCTCCAACAGACCGGCGAGGGCGCTACGAATTGGCTGATGATTATAAGGGCTGGCTTCTGAAGGTTGGAGATATTCCCACGGAGCTCGGCTTCATACTTTGGCTTCTTACCGCATCGCCAAACTACCCTACATTCTTGAGTGGTTCCAGAAAGATGACTTCTCCATCCCAGTTGGTACACGTAACTATTATTGGCATCCGGGCGGTTGAAACCCTATTGCCAAAGCCAAAAGATGAGCTTATTATCATTCACTGGAGTGATGCGAGCATTTATCGCCAATCGTGGCGAACTTTAACGCACTGACGACCATCACAAGGACATTTGATTCCCAGCCATCAAAATATTCGATGATGAGGTCACTGATCTTGTAGCAATGTTGATCAGGTTCGAAGGTGAGACTGTGTTGACGTTTTGATGCCCATTTATCAACCGTATTACAATCTCAACAGCAAGATAAGCTAGACGATGATTACAACTCCTCTCCGATCAGCACTCCTCCCTTTTGGCTTCATAGTCCATGCAAGAGCCTGGTATCCATGGAACCCGAGCGGCGAACGCGTTGGGGTGAAATGTTTGACAGAATCGCAAGCAGCAGACATCGCTAGCTACTACGTATCCCGCTACAACACCGGTGCGGTCACCACACTCGCAGACTTGACTGGAATCGTCACGACAGACTTCACCAGCTACGATGAGACCGCCACCGGAGGCTACAGCAATGAACCGGCAACTAGTGGGATCGACGAGTTCTTCGCATCGCTGACGGCGAGCGGTCCATCTTCCTCCACGAACGCCGTGCAGTATCCGCTATTTGTGCTGAACGATTGCAATACTATCTCTTATCGATGGCAATTTGAGGGAATTTCGACGGGATATAATGCGTAAGTTGACTCGCACAGTGGATTCTCCTCTCGGACCGAATAACTGACTTGATGACGTTAGCACCGTTCCTGCTGGGAAGCTCCTGAAATTCAAGGGGACCGATATTATCTCAGTCGACTTGGAAACTCTGCTGGTGTACAATGCTACTTCGTCTGGCGATTGGATCAATCTCGCTAGAGAATTGGGCCAAATAGGAGATTACTTCCCTTAGCTGGTCTCGCCTATCGTCTATGAATTTGATGGATCTGCAGTAGATATTAGACGAACACACCGTACTTCAGCAGCGCCCCATGGTTGTTGGGAATAATAACACTATAATTCGATCTGATTTGCATATTGTGCTAGTCCACTTCGCTACGGAGGTCCACCACGGAAAGTGCTCCACTCGCGTGCAAGGTGCCAATTAGATGACAAAGTCTTCGCCGGGAATTCCATTAGGGCATGAAACTGCATCAACTCTGCGACACTCAGGCTATGCCGTGTTGACAGTCGCTTCTGCGGTAGCCTAGTGAAGGTAAAGTATGTTAGCGAATCGCTTGCCTCACAGTTGAACTCAAAGAAGTATTCAGAAAGATACTAACCTTCTCATCACCCCATACCTGTTCTTCAGTGCTCTGCCTCGCAAGCTTGGTCTCTAGAACCACATTCGCTCCCACGCATTGGTATTTTCGGAATTTCCTGGCTGCCAATTTGGCCTCGAACTGAGCCTCCAGTTAGTATTGTCTAGCTTGTGGGCAGAGTGAGGAACACAAACCATTTCGTCAATTTCCTCCAATGTTCGTCCCTTGACCTCCGGAAGGAAGAAGTACACCCATATGGCAGAGACAATGCATGATGGGAACCAGATGTAACCGTATCTCGGACCCCAGTCCAGGGATGCCGGGTTGATGAAGTATGGTGCAGTGAAAGTGGTAAGCCATGCCCCAAAGAAGCCAACTGCTGCGGCGAGGCCGAACGTGTAGCTTCGAAGGCGCTGGGTTGGAAGCTCGCCGCCAGATAGCCATGCATATGTGGCAATCATTCCCTAGTGGACCCGATTATGTCAGTATGTATGCCCTATACTACGCATAATACCCAGACCAGGAGGCAAGTACTCACATTGTAGCTCATCATGTACAAGCATGCAAGGCCCACGAGAACTTTTCCTGTGGTCTTGGTGCCAGGCTGCTTGTCATACACAACAGCCGTAATGAGCTGAAAGATTCCACACACAACGAGGCCACTCATGAGAAGAACTCTACGGCGACCATACCGGACGACTATCGCCGAGTTTGCCAAAATTGCGACCAGGCCTAACGTGCTCAGCACACAGCTCATTCCAAAGGGATTGTCGACATGGGCCATCGTGAAGAAATATGCCTTGTAGGCAATAATGAACATCGATCCGGAAGCAGCCTGGAGAGTTACGGCACAGACTGAAAGGAAAGTTCGTCGACGATTGACCGGATCTTTGAACATGTCCAGTACTCCAACACTGCTCTTCATCTCACGTTCTCTCTCGATAGCATCACGGATCACGTTCGCTTCAGACTCAACGTCCGCGCCCTCAGGTCTAAGCCACCGGAGTGACTTGACTCCGTCTTCATATCTTCCCTGGAGAATAAGCCACCTAGGCGACTCCGGAATGAACCACATGGCAATCGATAAAATTGCCGGGACAACGTAGATAATGCCAAGTGGGATCAGGTAAGCAGATTTATCAGGCCGTTTCGCGGTCGACCAGTCTATGATTGTTCCAATCAGCGTTCCCTGAAAGTATCAGTCAATAGATGTCAGCTAAATTGCGAGACTGGGCCTTACAAATGAAGTGCAAAATTGGAAAGTTGACAAGAACAGTCCACGGTATTTCGCAGGGCTACTCTCCTGGATATACAGCTGAGAGAAGGTCATGAAGTATCCATTGGCAAGTCCGATCAGAAGGCGGCCGGCATAGAGAGCGCCAATAGAAGTAGTGGTCATCATTATGACATTCGAGACGCAGCACAAGATGCATGCCAACCATAAGCAGTGTCTTCTTCCTAGTTTGGTAGCTGCGAAGCCAGCGGCACCCGAGGAAACGAATGCACCGAGGGTCATCAGAGACGAAATCATTTGTTGTCTTAGTGGGGTGATGTTCCATCCGATCACACTCTTCTCGGATCTGTACCCATAGATCTTTACATATTGGTCAGCCATGATAGAGATGAAATCCTCTTAGATCCACGGACCTGTAGGAATCCTGGCATTGCTTGCAGGCCACCGATTAACCCAAAATCCACCCCATATTGAAATGGCGAAAGAGATATGAGACCGCAGGCGACAAACACACGCCAATTAGCTGCAACAGTATCCTGCCTGCTAGGAGCCATTGTTGAAGGGCTTAGGGAGCAAGGATGGGTTGTTCGTCAGCGGTGTTTCAAAGCCAGCCCGGGCATCTTTATATGAAGGACACCTCACTTCCTTTTTGCATAGATCAATGGGACGACGAGTTCAATGCAGCGATATTTCTGTGCCCATATTTTGAAATGCCGAACAGCCAGAATACCAGGGACGCCCGTAAACGATGCCAAGCAAATCCCTTAGCCATGAGCGGAGCGGCGTATGCAAGTCGAATGCCCATTCTAGGAATAGATTGTCACAGAACGACAGAATATCCTCATATAAATCAGCTTGGCACCACTCCAACAATGTGGAGGAGGCGGGGAACCCCACAGGGATGGTAGGGGATGTGAAGGCATGATCGACTGTTTTGTAGAACTGCCGTTGGTCCACGAGCGATAGGGCGTGATCTCTTCCATGCAAAACAGCACCAAAATCACCTCGAGATATTCAGATTGGCGTGGTGCTCGTTCCGACATGTCCATAACAATTCACGTGGAAGTGGTCAAGACCTACCAGATTTCACCTGCATCCATGCGGAAGTTGGGGTTACTCAGAGGTGACAGGCATTGCCATGTGCTGACCCCACTACTTCGCCAGCATGCATAAGCCGTAGCTTCGTATAGTTAGATAGTCCAGACTGTTGACCGACGACTAAGTTCGCAACGATCCGGGGCTTACTAAGAGAATATTGATGCTGGCAATGTAGAAATGGTCTTTTGTTTGAGAAAGAAGTAGTTCATGCTGCCCATTTCCCATTTGATGTCCAGTCTATCCGACCTCTAACCAAGTTGATCAATTAATGAGGCTGCCTTTATCGCCCACTCCCCAAAGGCTCAACTGCCAAGGCAGAGCCCCATGCTTGGCATATTTGACATGGTCCCCTCCCGTGTCTTGGCATATTTGCTCTTTCCAGTAGTATCTCAGAACAATTGTGACGTTCATTCTAAGTTCAAGATGCTTGCAGGTGTCGCCGTCCATCCTCGAAGCCATGCACGCAGGCACAATCAACATGCGTTGTTACAACCTACCTAGGTAGCCATTGGATTATCACCCGACCTCCACTGCCTGCGCCGAACTCGTGGAAAACCCTGACTGGTCTTGACCAACAGTCAAAATGGTCATTGGTCTTATGATCCTCACATCGATCCCTACCATCACTGGTGTTGGACAGGCGTATTCCGCGCAAAAGACTCAAGAGGAGCGCAAGAAGGATGAAGTGCGAATGAAGAAGTTTCATATTGACGTCTTCTGTGACCCCAATAGCTCGCGGGCTCGCGACATTCATGCAAAGCGGATTGTATTGAAGGATGACCGTGTGTGGGTTGGACCAGCTGAAGCAGTGAATCCATGTACACAGGGCTATGTCGCAGAGTCATTCTACATCGAATACCCGGATAACGAAGTAAGCGATCCGAAATTGAAGGACACACTTCGATGAAAACCACGGGCCATTGTCCACTGACAAGTTATGCACATATAGAGATCTCCAGTTCCCCTTGGCCTTGTCAGCCAAACAAGGGCAGATCCACCACTGCTCAATTGGATATATGTTGACAAGGATACGATGGAATTAAAATATGGAAACAAGAGTGCAAGCATCGACCATCATGTCGGTCCCTGGGATTGGACAGCAGAGGAACGGGTGATAACGTTTGACGATGCAGATGTATTCACTGTTGTTGAAGACCCGAAAACACGGCGCTGGCAGCTGTACTATGACATGAATGATGACGGACTGGAAGGATACGTGCCGAAGAAAAGAAACAAGGTTCAGGTCAATTTAACAAGGACGCTGATAGCAGAAGCGGCGACCTGAATCTAGCCAGAGGAATCCGGTGAACTAATAAGCAGCTTAAACATTCCGTCACCACAGAGAAACATGTTCCTGCCTTCACTCTGGATATTCCTAACCTGAACTTGGTTGCTCCGTCAGGACTGGTCTTCGGCCAGGGTAAAAGTGCCCGCAAACATTATTGGCGCACGGCCAAGCAGCACCCTAGTCGCGTCTACCAGGATCTACGGGCTGACAAAAGTTTATAATCTGTTTCAAAGTATGACGTTGACGTATTTTGGGATGCTAAAATGGATACGAGTGGGTGGCCTGCATTCCGAGAGACATCTAGTCTATTTCCCAAATACTTGGATAGGCTATTCTAGTGGGCCGATACCCGAGCCCCTTAGTCATTCCCGACACCCGCATTGCATGCAGACTTGAAGGAGCGCTGTTATGTAACGCAACCAGACATCGAGGTTGGAGCTATCTATTTAGGAAAGGTCTGTAGTTAGAATGACTCCGCACTTTTAAACATGGCACATTGTGGTGTCTGGCGATCGTGGGTTTCTGATAGGCTCAAGCGGAATAGACTCTGAGTGTTCTCGAAGAGAGCCAGGGATATAAATAAGACTCGGTACGCCTGGAAGATATCTGTTGCTAACTAACAAAGCCGATATTTGCTCTTCCCAGTGCCTTGCCGTCAGAAACCTTGAGTTGTCCATTCTACCACCTTCGTGCTCAGAGTCACAGAACTGCTATAAATAAGAGATCAAGCAGAAGGCACTCGTTACCCATTCTCTTAAGACACAGTATGGCACCCGATATGAACGCTCGTTGGCAAGACCAGAAAGTGGTGAAAAAGGACGGCCGCTGGACGGTCGACGGGTATGCATATCCAAACATGATCATCACTACTAAAGCAATATGAAAACTCACCTCTGTCTACAGGCGACCCATTCCTACAATCGCACCAACGTTCCAAGAGAACCCTTCCAACATTCCCAACCACTACTACTTGGGTCTGATGGTGACCTCGCCGCCAAACTCAGCAACACCACCTCACACCCACGGCGGAGCAGCGGTGGTGGCGACCATGATCAAAGGGCAAATGTTGAACCAGATGGTGTGTCCTCACCATGATCCGGACTCCCAGGGCACAGGTCCGAAGATCTATGGGCCCGGAGAAAGCTGGTACGAGCCACCTGGATGTCATCATGTGCGTTCGGAGACCGTGGGAGACGAAGAAGCACTGTTCCATGCGGTGTTCGTCGTGGAGAAGGAAAAGGTTGACAAGGAGGGCCTTATGAGCCTTGTTGTTATCGATGCTGATGTCGAGGAGGCGAAGCAGGCTAAGTAAAAAGAAGTAGTGTGGTTTATGGTTTTGGCTGGAATCATTGAGAGTTCTGGTTATAGCAAAAATATGCATTCTTTTCTCTCCCAATTCGCATCTCCCTATCTGTCACAAGGCAATATGATTATGTACTGTACAGGATCCGCGCAATTTCTCAAGTCTCCCGACTTAGGGTCTCAGCTGAATGTATCTACATACTGCTGTATTGAGAAATGGTCCGAAGCAGCAGGCGATTCGTATCTTTCTAAGTGAGGCCCAGGATACTGCGCCAGGCAGCGGTCACAGCGGTCTGCTACGCCATAACACCTGCACCCTAGTTGTTGAAAGTCCGGAATGGAGCAATATACCGATCTTGTAGGTGCTCTACGTGAGCATTGGCTTCTACATTATCGTGTCTCTCTCAAACCTGTGCGCAGTTTACTATGGTCCAGGCGCTTGCCAGGGAAGCATTGTGTCAAAATGGAGTCGTTTCAACTAGCATGTCTAACAATCATTGCAAGTCTCGCAAGCTCAAGTCAAGTGAAGGGCGACTAAGCTGCCGCCTTCATATCCTCCAAAGATCGGAGTGGATTGGTAGGATGAGCAGTAGCAAAGGCTACCGCCTCATCGTCCAACGTGGGGATTGGAGTTGCAGGGTCAGCAGCAGCAAAGGCTGCGGCCTTGTCTGCCTCGGGAGGGTAGATCAGACAGGAATTGACCCACTGCTTTATTGGCTTGGCCTTTGGACCAGAGATGATGACACGGCGTTCCCATCCTCCACAGACAACGGCTCCCCACGGTCCAAGATCAAGACACGTTGCATAGCCTGGCTGAGAATAAGGCAGAGTCTCAACTTTCAGGAGATCGGCTGCCGCATTGTTCCCGGCTGAACGGCCTAGACGTAGTGCGTGCTGGCACGACATCAAGGCATGGTTTCCTTCCTCGTCGGTTTCCGCGAAGGCGGCATCACCCGTCGCAAATACCGCTGGGCTCGAAGGCACTCGCAGATCGCGGTCAACGTGTAGGCGCCCAAGTCTGTCCTTCTCGCCAGCGATCTGGCCTGTCAGTTCGGTGGCTTGCATACCGCCAGTCCAAACGACGCTGAGCGCTTCAATGCGCTCTCCACTGGCGGTAAGAACACCACTCGCGTCAATCGATACTATTGCCGCTCCAAGCTTCATCTCCACTCCAAGATCACTGAGCGCCTGCGTAATGACTGGACGTGGGCCTGCTCCTAATTCCGGCCCAATATCATTTGCCCGCTCGACGATGACAACACGGACATCAACATCCTTACCAAGGACGAAGCGCAGTCGTGAAGGCAACTCTGAGGCGATCTCGATCCCGGTGAAGCCACCTCCCACGACAACGACCGTGTTGCGAGCCTTTGTGGAAGGAAGTGAGGCCAAGCCTTGTAAATGCTTCTCAAACATTGCCGCTTCCTCGATTTGGTCGATGTTGAATGAATGCTCTCGTAGTCCGGGAACATTTGGACGAATCAGCCGGCTGCCAGCGGCCAAAACTAGCCTGTCGTAGGATAGCTTTGATGACGTACCAGCATTGTCCACAATCTCCACCTCCTGTTCTGTGGTGCTGATCGTATTGACACTGCCTTTGACGAATCGAATACCGGTGGCATTGAAAACATCGGTCAACGAGGCAGCCATATTTTCCGAATCCTTTTCATACAGTCTTGGGCGGATGACGAGCCTAGGTTCAGGTGCGACAACTGATACTTCTATCCCGCCGTCATGAATGTCGATGAGCCGCTTTGCTGCCAGAGCACTCCACAGGCCCGCGAAGCCAGTGCCGACGATCACTATTCTTTGTTGCATTTTCTGATACTTGCTTGCTGGTTTTGGTTACGATGTTTGATTGCTGAAGATTTCGAGTCGTTTCTCACCTCTCCTAGGGAGTGTATTCCTTTATATGGTCTGAGCATCTGAAAGTGGCCTCATGTTGCCCCTGACATCAGAATTGCACTTACATACCTAGATGAGTCAGTATTTTGCTCAGTGAGAGGAACAGATAGCCGTTTGCAGCGAATGGGAGCCTCTCTTGCAAGTTCACGCTGACTTCATCGGGATGCGGGCTATTGAACCAATTTGTCGCTCCTTCCATCTCCGCCACTTGACGGGTAGCCATTTTGCAACCATTGTTCAGAATACGTGACCATAAAGATCCTTGCCTCGACTCGACCCACATATTTGGCAGAGGCTATCTGATTCAGAGTGTAAGCGCAATTGGTGCATGTGACATATGAGGGTCTTTCCATCCCCGCGGATCCAAGTCCTCAGCCTCGAGAACACTGATATCGACAGTGCTAGGGAGAGGTCTAGTGGAGCTGGTGAGTAAGATTGTGAAGGCAGAGGAATTGGTTCCGGGCTTGAGCCTCTCCATAGAAGGGGATACCCGAGAGCCCGAGTACCCGAGGACCCGGCACTCAGCCTCTCAGCAAATAAGAACGGGTTCCCGGAAAGCCGCACCTCGAAGTTTGGGATCCTTTGATACCCTTGGGTATGGATCTCATGCAGAAGGCACAAAATTTGCATTCGAATCGTGAATTCGGTCTTTCTGAGAATGGACTGTGGAAAGGATGGTGCATCTGTCCATGGTGGAGCCAATCGAGTTTCTCTAGCATGTGTAACATGCCGCGCTCGACACGTTCGATGCGATGCCAGCAAGCCCGCTTGCCAGCGCTGTGTTGCCAATGGCAAACAGTGTCGCTATGCGGAATCTCGCCGAGGAGGTCTCACCCGCTCTGCCCTAGCAGCTCGTCGTATTGCTGCAGTCACGCCGAGCCTAGGCCGTTCATCTGATTCGACTTTCTCGTATGCAGGAGAGATCAACAGTGAGGTGGGTGGGAGGCATTCTTCTCGCTCATTTGAAGCTAGCAACATGTCCCAAGTGACGAGAGCCACGCCTTTTCTCGATGGTGTGAGCCTCGTTGAATCTGCAAATCCGGAAACCCCATGGGCTACAGACCTTCTCGATATTAGCAGAGACCCATGCATCGATCTATACTACAAACACTTTCATCGATTCCATCCATGCGCGCTGCCAAGACAATTTCTAGAGAAGCAGATTCAAGATACGACCAAACACCCGAGCCTACGCCCCTTGGTAGCGGTTATGCGATATATCGGATCCATGTACTGTCAGTCAGAGCAGGCCGATCGACTGAGAGGGGCCCCAGCAAGCTTATGCATGAAGGCAGGGCAAGACCGGCGGGATCCCTTCATCGTGCAATATCACCTCATCAACTCAATAGTCCAGTACTGGTGCGGTGAACTTGTCCAATCCCGGGATGCGATGGATCGCGCAATATGCCTTGCTCTAGACCTCAACATGCACCGCCAGGAATTTGCTCTCACATATGGGCAGGGAGATCCAGTGGTACAGGAAAGTTGGAGAAGGACGTGGTGGCAGATTTACATTGTGGATGCCTACTATGCGGCGATGAAGAGTGCAACCACTTGTACAACTTCCGACGTTGATGTTACGACCGAGCTCCCTTGTGAAGAATATGAATATGAATCTGGAGTAAGTATTTGACCTACCTATTTTGCGGCTCCCGGGTAGATTTTTATTTGTTCGTCGTCAACTTCCGCTCACAATGAAACCTCCACTCGCAGGAAATTCCTGATCCAAAGACGCTAGAAGACTTTGATTCCCGGGAGTTCTCAGCGGACAATTATGTTTACTCATCATTCTCCTATCTCATCGGTGCCGTCCGTGGCATATCTTCAGCGCTTTCTAGCTGTCATTTCGAGATGTTGAGTGGGTCCTCCCCAAAAGTCCTTGAGACGGTCGACGCTGTCATTGATGGCTGGATGCTGCTTCTGCCTAAGTCGAAACGCCAGATTCTCTCCAAAACTGGCGAGTTCGATGAGATTATGTTTCAGGCGAATATGGCACTTCATGCGTAAGTTTGTATCCCTACCAATTTGGTTTTCTCGAACCGTTGCCAAATGATCATATATCCCCACCACGTCCTTCACGTCAATGAACCGAAGCGTTTGTTCTCATCATCTGGTATTCCAAGTCTGATCACTGACCTACTACAGTGCCACAGTGGGAATCCACAGACAGTTCTCTGAGCTCTCATTTGATCCGCTGGAGATAATTTCGAGTTGTGCGCCAACACCCCCACACCCATGCAGCCGGCGTCCCATCGAGTCCGAAAACATTCACAGCGCCCGTTGTCTAAGAGCCATCGAGGCACAAGTTCGGCTTTTAGCCCTACCGATGCGGCAGGTTAATCATACACCTTTTACCGTGTGCATGATCGCTACTGGCACGATTTCGCTTCTTGCGGCGTGCAAGTTTCTTCTCACTGGTCAGAAATTGGCCATCGCTAGACATCAAATCCGAATGGGTATTGGTCACCTTAAGTCATTTGCAGCTGTGTGGCCAAAGGCAGAGAAAAGTCTGCAGGAGATTCAAACCATTGCCCGCGAAGTATTAATTCGACCATCTTCGCAGCAGACTCCAGTCCGACCAGTCGAAATCGCATCCAATAGCGATGGTAGTATGCCAACCTTGGATTCGGGGGTCTCAAGTACTTGTGGTCTGTCTCCATCCTCAATGGAAGGCCTCCAAGCTTATCTCGACTTCAGCAACCTATGCGCTGATCTGACTTGGCCAGTTGGCTATTAATCGAGTTCTTGGACGTGAGAGTCCTAGCAGTGCAGGTTACTTACTGCCCTGTCTAAGTCTCGGTTTTAAAGTGGAACTCTCTCGCATCGAATTTGGCTTCACCAATGCAATTCGCGCAAAAGGCCAAAAATTGATCTCTGACGTGCGGTTTAGCACTAGTCCTCCGATATCACGGTCAATGCGAGAGCCAGCTTGCGACACAAGCTTCAGCCCGTTGCTTTCATCGAGTCTTGCGGCTTTGGTGCAACAAGGCGACAGGGCTTCGAGCACAACGTAGTAGAAGCGGCGTCACCATTGTCGGACTGATTACAAGGTCTCGGTGGACTTCATATTCTCGGAGGATCGCTCTCCAGCGTTTCCCGGTGAATACCGCACACAAATCAGCTACGGTTGGTGACATTCGCCGCTAGCAGCATCTTGGGGACCCTTCCGCTCTCCGCGAGTGAGGCAGACACAGCTAATCCAGTTTTCAGATGCAACGCGGCGCTATCATCGCCAGAGGTACCCTTGCAGGCAGAGGGGCGTACCGAGGATGGTCCGGTCTGGTGGTATGAACCTGATCAAAAACTCGGGATTTCTTGGTTGCTTCTGCAAACCCTGGACACGGTGAGGTCGACCCGAAGCAGACGGCCCTAGTTTAGGGTAGTGGTCTTTGCCCGAAAACTAAAATTTTCCCCCATAGTTTCAGATACATATCCAAGGAGGGTAGGTTGTACATACATACTACCATGGTGTGGGAAGGGGTTGTCGCTTGCTGGGCTTTTTGGAAACAAATCTTCTCTGTGCACTAAGTTACGGCGGAGCATAGTGCGGATGGGAATCAAGGGCTAATAGCGGCGGCTGCCGATGACTAAAATGGTGAACTACGTCTGGCCCAATAAATATCAACTCAGGAAGGACTTTCTCAAAATGCTGAGTATGTAATCACTCCTTTCCTGTTTGCCTTTGGCTGCCACGAGGTATACTGTTTGAACAAAGACACTTGCCGGTGAGCGCAACGTGGGGCAGGCGGATCCTGGGAAGTTCAGCCTATCGAATGTACGCGATGGTGAAGTGAGCGCGTCGACCTGTTGAACTTCACTACCAGTTCACTTCACCACACGCTCACTCACCCTTTTAATCAATCATTGCAGCACAGACAATGCAGGTCCTGAAATTCTCCATGTGAGACATACTATTCGCAACTCGCTTTTCTAAGATGGCGAATCCAGGAGGCCCCTTCCACACCATTGGGCGGAAAGGCAGATGGCAGGTTCGAGCCATCAATTCCGTTAGCGATGGAGACAAGCGACATTGGCCAGGCAAGCCTACCTACCGACCAAGTAACGAAGAGCGCTATTTGATATTGTTGGGAGATGCCTGGGTGAAGAAGGACGGCATCCATAGAGCGCAACCTGGTAAGTCTCAAAACTGCTGGTAGAGCCAAGATCAACATAGGAACAATCAATAGGATACATGAATATTGTTTCGCATCATCCCCTCTATCTAACATCTGCTTCCTCCGGTGAATTCAACCATTACCATGCTCATGGGCTAACCTCAGCTTAGGTGTCCAATTCTACATTGACAGACTACCCGATGGCTACGGTCTGTTTGAAATGGACCAGCCCGGAGGAAGTGGCACTCTCTACAAACGATTATTCGGACATCCTTCAGGTCGATATTATGACTCAATACCAAGATTCGAACCTCACTTCTTATGGCTCATGTCGGGGATGCAAGGCCAGTGTGATTGCGTCTTGTGTAACAGGGGAAAGACTAGAGTAGCACCTGTCCAGCGGAGGCGAGCGATCCTTGATTCCTCCCTACTTATTACAGAGAGAAGAAATCCCACTAGAGGTCACGGTAGTGAGTCTTCAAGCAGGTCAGAGTCGGCTGCTGGCCGTATCGGTGGCATCTCCACCAGACCCCAACGTCAAATCAGAGCTGCAGGTGCGCCGTACGCGACGGATGAGCATGGGGATGAGGACATCTACAAGCTGCTGATCAACAGATTATACAAAGCCAAAGATAGCAGGAAAGGGATTGAGGATGACATCGTAGAACCAAATCATATGGATTGGCGAGCTACACACGATCACGGTGGCTATGGCGAGAATGTTACCTTACGACACTTAACATCGATCGGGCTCCAACATTCCTTCATCCCTCGGATTGGCGAGCTCGTCATGTGGATTCCTAATTTCTTGCACGAGCACTCGCTCCTTATCGACGAGAACTCCGAGTACAGGTATTACTCTTTTGATCAAGAATGCTTCCATGGTCACCCCGACTGGAGAGCTGGTGTTGTTGCCGAAGTGCCTACGGCCAAAACTGCCAATGGCCCGATTGACTTCACTGATATTCAAAGTATCCCAAAGAAGGCCACGTCTTTGAATACTGCAGGTTTCCGGGTCGAGACACTCCCTGATCCAAACAACGAGGTAGACAAGTCAGCTTCAAAACAATACCGATATGTTCCTTTGAGGAACATTCGACCGCTCTCTCATTGGCATATGCTTCTCCGTGGAATTCCAAAAGACAGATGGCATCAATCAATCGAATATGCTCTCACTTGCATGACCAGTATGTCATTGTTGGAGAAATTCTGGTTCCGTGGCGACTGGCCCAACGCCCACATTCGGTGCAAAGGCATATTTCTCGGTCCAGAATTGATCATTGTCGGCGATACTGTCCGTATTCGACCAGATAAGTCTGCATCTAGTGCAAGAAAAAGGTGCACAGATGTCATGGTGGTCGAACAGATCCGTTTGAACCTTCTAAATATCCAACCAGAACATACTCTACCAGACTCCGAGCATCTAGCTTCTTCCTACACGGTCACGCTGAAGGGAAAAGGCTATACTCTTGACGTACGCCGCTCCCATGAAATTCAAACCCAAGGCGCTGATGCTGTGCGGACTGTGATACCTGCGGCGGTGCCGTTAGAAGAAGTCAAGACGGTATTCAACTGTGTTGGAGCAGCTGATTATGGCTCTTGGTTCCATCTCCATCATCCAACAAAGAGGTATGAAATCTCGCACGACATGGTTCTTGGTAGAATGTATGAGGCAGGCGCCGTACAGCTGTGGAGAGGTCAGCTTCAGACACAGGAGGCCCTTGACGAAGAGCTTGTACCAAAACTTGATTTCGACCTTCAAGCTATTGAAGCCGGTCGTCGGTTCGCGACCCAAAACGACATGAGACTAGAAGAAGCTCCTGACAACGAAATCCGCTGGTACTTTGGTGACCACCGGGCTGATGCTCTTGATCTCGAGCTCTTTAATGGGCAGAAGATTGGAAGATATGAGGAATTTCGAGACAAAGCAACTCAAGAGCAATGGCGAAACCATCTGAGGCTTTTGAATGGACGGACAGTGACTCCAGATCTATTCAAATACACTTCGTTCACTGAGTTTGCTCTCCCGGGTACACGAGGTCGCAAACCCGGCTCAAAGGTTATCAACGGGAAAGTCGTTAGGCCCGGGCAGCCGGGATATGATGACCCTATTTCCCCAGACCAAATTGAGCCTGAGGGCACACCAAGGCACAAACAATACAGTCAACTTGCTAGCGCAGTGCTAATATCCTCAGATGAGGAAGACGACGAGGATCAGGGTGAGGACGATGCTGATGACGGGGCAGAGACTTCCGAACGAGAACTTGACCACTACTACTTAGCTCAGGAGGACCATAAAGGTGGCGGAGGGGTTCCTGGCAGCTCGATATTTGAATCAAAATCAAAATCAAAGGAGCCCTTGACAAAGACACAGATTATGGCTGGCATTGAGCAGGCAGACTTCGATGACGACTACTCTTCGGAGGAAGATTGGCTGGACGCGCCAATGCCATTAGCCAGGGGAGGTACGGAAGAGTCGGAGGGTGGTGACTACCGTCCCGAACCCGATTCACAAAGCCAGGAAAAGTATTGAGGAATCAGAAGGGGGTGCTTATTGTCCCGAAGACTGAGGCATTGAAGCCCAGAGTAATGATATTATGTTCTACGGCAGTGAATGGATATCACTGCGCATACGTTGTCTCAGGAAGCGGGAGGGATTGTGATTGCAGCCGTTGGTTGGGGATTTCACGACTAGAGAAATGGATTTGCACATGTAGTACTACGATCATGACCTGTGATGGATGATGACCAGCAAGGCTCGCTTAGTTTAGATCAAACTTGCATATTACATGAAGATGGATTGATCTGACATAAATTCAGTAGAGAGTAAGCGGATATGGCTGGCAAGTCGAGAGCGGTAGGACTATGGCGTTTGACTATGTAGAGACAAGGCTGCATTTTCAACGAGGCTGAGGCATGAACACTGCCAAGACCTGACGCAGAACTTGGTTCATTCCACTTGGGGTTAGATCACTCGGCCAACTTTCCTCTTCAGCCACGGTGAAAACGCAGTCTTGGCGACACACAACCAAAATTCTTAGCCGCAAGTGCGTGCTCAAACTTCGAGATAGGATTGACAACGACCAAATCAAGGACCATTCTTCTTCCCTCTATACCCCCGACAAGATGGTACGTCGCCCCCTCACTCGATGTCGATGCGAAGCCCTCTTTGAGATCGTTCCGAACTTGCAACTGAAGTAATGAACTGACGCTTTGGCAACATGCAGGTCCGCTACGCCCCCGCCGACCGTATCCCCAGTGCCAAATCGGCTCGCAGCCGTGGCAGCTATCTTCGTGTCAGCTTCAAGAACACCCGTGAGACTGCCCAGGCCATCAACGGCTGGAAGGTCGACCGCGCCATCCAATACCTCGAGAATGTGCAGGAATTCAAGGAGGCCGTCCCCATGAGACGTTATGCTGGAAGCACTGGTCGAAGCGCACAAGGTACGCAGATTTGAAAATTCAAAATTCAAAATTGTTACAAAGGGTGGAAATTATTCTGTATCGACAATGAATGAAGGGCTGAAAACACAATCCTTTTTGTATTCTTTTTGGTCTGGGGGGAGAGATGGACGAACAGTATTCACCAGGCATTGGGACCTCCATCTATGATACGTTGCAATTTTTGGAAATGAGAGCAAAAACTAACAATCCCCCTCTCACCAGGCAAGGCATTCGGCGTCTCCAAAGCCCGCCACCCTGTCAAATCCGCCGAATTCCTTTTGGGACTTCTCAAGAACGCAGAGGCCAACGCCGACACCAAAGGTCTCGATACCTCCAACCTGATCGTCAAGCACATCCAAGTCAACCAAGCGCCCAAGCAGCGCCGCCGAACATACCGTGCCCACGGTCGCATCAACCCCTACATGTCCAACCCCTGCCACATCGAACTCATCCTCACCGAGGCCCCCGAGGAGGTAAGCAAGGCCGATGAGTCCGCTGTCGTCGGCAGACTCAATGCCAGACAGAAAGGTGCCCAGAGACGAAAGGCTATCACTTCATCGTAAAGGAGAGAAAGCTAGTCGGCCGATGAGATGAGTGATTGGGTTCTTTGCGTTTAGATGGAAATGGAGATCAAGTTTTCCACAAATGCGGGGACGGCACCTGGGCGATGTGATGTGATGTGATGTGGTGATGATGGCGCATTCTGCATGCTGGGAGCGAGCAGAAAGAAATTCGAAATTCGAGCGGTCATTGTCGAGAGAGGGCGAGGCAGCGAGCGGCCTCAATCATCCTCAGCTCTGATTGACCTCGAAAACGTCACCAAGCAAATTCGAAGGAAGGGGCGTACCATACCAACTTCAGCATGTAGCAGGCTATGGCCGGCCACAAAATCAAAAAGACAAATTCCTGATACACAGCTTCCGTTCACCATCTATTTCTCCATTCAACGTCGTGATAGGACTTTCTTCATTCTCTCCTTATCGTGCTGACCCCGCGCTTGCTGATTCATCCAGATGAAACCACTCGTTCTTCACAGCGTGATTTCCCTTTCCCTGTCGCACATCAGAGGTTTCGAAGAACTTGGAGTAATGCGGACTCCAAGGTTCCCTTTAGGGCCATGCCTTCAGTACCGATGATAAGATCCGACCGGGTCCTCGCTCGATGTCGACATGGCAGCTACGACATCATGAAAGGCCTGGTAGGGGAGACTTCATCACCGATCATCAGCAATACGCTCGCTCGCAAGATACCACGAACGCAGCAGGCAATGCAAGATCCTACCTATCTACAATTCATGGGCCAAGCCACCTGGAGAAGCACCATACATACATGTATGTATACCTTTAAGCCCACCACGCCATACTATCAACTCTAGAGCCCCCACCTCAGTCATCTTAGCGATAGAGTCACACTAGTAGATATATCTATACAGGACACTACTTATTGCTCTCCTCCTCCTCTTCCTCTTCCTCTCCTCTGCTCCGGCATTCTGGCCTCATAGGAGTCTACCCACCCAGTTCGACATGGTAGTAACAGTACTCGTGTTCCACTGCACTACCCTTGATCCGCATTCTCGCAGAACAATTAAAGCTCAGCTAAATAGGAACCACTGTTTAGACCCCATGCATACATAGTACAGGCTTGGGCGGAAATAAATACCAGCCAATCCTCGGTCACGCTACTCCTGATCTATGCTAGCTCCGTCGACACAAAACACCATTTTACGAAATAATATTAAATAATTACACCCCGTACTGTTAAATACTGTACATACTGACTGCATCAAACACTTTCCAAAGGATACCTACGCCTGCCCGTCGAGAATTTTCGTTATCCTCGAGCTCAACACATCTCAAGAACGCGTGGTAAGGGATGAGGTCTGATTCAGGGGAGCTAGTGTGAGAAATTGCAGGTGCACGAGGACTTCGCGAAGCCGGAAGCTGCAGTCCTTGAATGAGTGGACTGGCGGAGGATCAATCACCTGCTACATACTTTGGTCAGTATCCTCATTCCCCTGCTATCACTCTGGCTTCGCCATACCACAAGTCACTTATGACTGGAAGACGGAAGGGAGGGCGACCAATTCTGTTGAGGTTTTGAAGTGTGCATTAACTATCTAGGACTCACATTAATGTGGTGTTCATATTCGCCTTTTTGAACTATTGTGGCCTTCCAGGATTTAGGTGCTCAAGCATACCCAGGGACATCCCATAACGCCCTTTCCTAAGCCCGTCCTAGGATTCCGTGACTTTTGACTGTCCCCAAGGCCTCATTCATCATTACCCGCCTTGATTCAGTATCTATTATTGGAAGTAATCTACTTTTGATTTTCGCCCTGTGTCATTTTGGTCCATCCCTCGTCTTTTATTTCTCCCTCTCGAGCTATATCTGCGAATGGATGTGTTTTTGTATGTTTGTGTGAGACTGTTCTTCAATTTCCGACCTTCAACAGGACTGAAGCCGGAACCACAGTCGCTGAACTGACGTGTCCACCGGGGCTAGTTTTCCTCACAGTGACATGGGGTGAAATGCTCAGTCTGACTAGTGCTCGCTCTGCCACAAGCTGGTCTTGCGATTTGATGTTTTGGTATGTGTCCCTGCACACCATTGTCTTAGGTTCGAAAAGTGTGCCAGTTACGGGCAGCTCAAATCGATATTCTTCCGACCCAGAGAACATGAGGGCTGCAGCATTATGTGCTTCAACCATGAGCAAATACAAGTCATCCCAATCTCGTGAGGTTTTTTGGTGCATCATGGGTTTGATAATGGCCCAAAGCTGATTGCCGCGTTGATGAGCAAGGACCCCACAGTATTGCTCAAAGTCTGGTCGCTGTCTGAGCTTGAGCATTTGCTGGCCAATGTTGTTCAGGATTTGAAACTTGACCTGGGCTGGAGTGGTTTGATAAATGGAAGCTCTCAGACCATCAATTGTGCTGTCGGTATCAGGGTCCATGCCTCTGAAACTATCGTACTTGAGAACATTCTTGATGAGCCATTGAACAATGAGCTTCGTGACTAAGAAGAATCTGGTATATGGGGATGACATGAACTGGAAGGCAGTTGTCATTGATGCAGCTTTGAGAAGGCGATCTTTAATTGCCTGAGGCATCTGGTTGTCCTTGAGCGTGCTGGGGGTGTTGACATGGGAAAATGCGTACTGTTGAGACATGTTGACAACTTTCTCAAAGGCAGCTTTGAAATGGTCAATGCCGACACCAGGTGAAGCAGGGACCATACTCGTAGAAGTGCTCTGAGGATTCTGCACATACATGTTCTGCGTTTGAAGGTTTTGCATTTGAGGATTTTGCATGTAAGGGTGATTCATTTGAGCGTTCTGCATGTGCGGACTCTGAGGGGTTTGCAGGTAAATATTCTGCGGGTGTGAAAATGGATGGGGGGGAGGAGGTGGTGGTGGTGGTGGATGTGTTTGAGATTGCGAAGGCGACGGTGTGTGTTTAGGGCCATACATTCCCATGGGCCGCCTCGGGTCAGATGCTGGACCTGAGAGACTGCTGCGGCTGGAATGCTTACTAGGAGGCTGAAATCCACCTGTAGCACTATGTGATCTTGGCTCAGGGGATCCAAAGGCGTTGACGCTTGTGTGCTGGCTGAAGAGAGGTTGTGGAGGAGGTGGTAGCATGGCATTTTGCTGGAAACTAGGAGCGTTCCATTGTTGTTGGTTTTGAACATATTGAACTGAATTCCGAGGCCCTGTTGGTGGTTGATATGCGAGACCTGTCGGTGTCGGGTTTGCCTGTTGCTGAGTATTCACAGATCCAGGTCCGACGAGAGGCCCAGGCACGGGAGGATAGTTTGGCTTTGGCCCATGGAAACTTCCTGGTTGTATGGAGCCTTGTCTGCGGCTTGGTGTTTGGTATGGCTGTTTTGGCTGCTCAATAGCCTTGCTTTGTTGGGCGATTGTGACCTTTTGCCTTTCTACCAACTGCTTCAGTTCCCGCATCTCTGTCTCTTGGGCTTGCAGGCGAGCCTGCAGCCCCTGGATCTCTCTGTTTGTGTTGATGCTCTCCGCCTGGGACATTGGCGTTTGCGAGCGGGCTATGAGCGAGCTCAGCTCCTGGTGGGTCTTGGAAAACCCCCTCTCCGTCTGCTTGAGCCGAAGCTCAGCCTGCTCCAAGGCAGGAGATGTGACAGAGGCCCCGAAGGGCATGTCCATGCCGCTATTAAACGACATGTCTGCCTATAGTTGCTGGAGAGTCAGAGAAAGTTGACTTGAGTGGCTCACGGACGTGAGATGGAGAGTGACAAGTTAGAGAACAGGAGTGCAATTGTGCTTCAAAAAGACCAGATGAGGTGTAACAGGTTGTGATTCTTGAGACAGGAATATATTTTGAATGCGACCAGTGGCGTCGGAGTGGTGAACAGACAGCGTGGCCAGATTAGACTTGTGCTTCTGAAAGAAATGTGTGTGTGAAGGCTGCTGGTCCTGGATGCTCCCCGTGTGAAATGACGGTAAGAACAAGCAGAGACATCAACCAACTCAAAGAGAGAAAAGATGAGGTATGACAGGGAGGTACAGGATTGAATCGAGGGCTTTAGAGCGAGTGAGAGCAGAAAGCTCAGATCAGGTCGACTCTATAGTTCAAGACCACTGAAGAGGAAGAGCAAGGACAGCACAGCACAGGACCGAGATCTGTTCAAGGGATGATAGCAGACAACTGTGATCATGCGGGATTCGTGTGTCAAGAGAGGAAATATCTGACCAACCGACTGGCAGCTAGAAGCAGAGACAAGAGAGGGCAGTACAAGAATTAACAGATGTCTTTGGGAATAATAAGAAGAGAGAGCAGAGAACCGTGATCATATCGACCCTGTTGCCCTCAAGATGTTTGACGACTGGCTGACAGGGAGACGCAGAGGAGGAGGATGGCGAAGAGGGAGAAGAAGAAGAGCAGAGAAAAACAGAGTGGAAGGACGTACCGAAGCAGACGGCTTCTTCACCTTTTTAAAAAGGTTTCTGAAAATTTCTTTAACTGGGAAAGAAGTCAGTGACTGCCTGATGAGCAGCAAAGCACGCCAAGCCAATCCTGGACAACGACGTGAATTTCAACGCACAATCAACCATGGGGACCCTGTTGGTGTAATGGCCTTGTTGAGGTTTATTATCTTGGTTTGGTGTGGAATTGTTTGTGTTCTGTTCAATGCAGGTTTGATATTGTTTGCTTGGGCTTTCTAGTAGTGGACCTGATGTCGGTTCGAACCCGGGACGAGCAAGGGCATCAAGGGGAACTAGGTCAGGTGATGAGGCAAGTCCGATATTGGGATAGGGCTGGGTGGTGGTTGGTGTTGCAATGTCGATATCTCTCCAGCATGTGATGAAGGACGAGCAATTCAGAACTTCAGACCACATTCAGCTGAGCACCAGAGTCGTCCATGTGAGGTAAGCAGGAGATCTTCCCCATACAGAGCTAGGAGTTGGGGGTGATAGAAGTTACCCTGAGAGTCTGAAGGCTAGCTGTTAGCATATCCCCTTCATCACGGTGGCAGGCTCGACAATATCCTCCAACATGTGGATATGAACATACCTGGTGTTCCACCAAGAGTCTGCCAATGACTCAAGTCCGAACAGCCGATGCAATCTCCTGAGTTGCTCAACTGATGATATGATATATTCTCAGAATGATTGAGAGCGAGAGCAACAACAAGGTCTGATGGTCTGGCGAAGACTCCAGGAAGGCATTCATGGACCCTCAACACCCAGATCTTGTACCAGTGATGAAAGACTGCCACCGCCTCTCAAAATTGTCTCTGATCCTGCTTGTTGTGTTGTCCTGTGTCCAGGGTTTGGCCATATGAAACATAGGGTGCAACAGGGTGTGAAAGAGGGTCATCAATGGTATCCCCAACACTTCGATAATGGCATTGTCTCCCTTATTGCTATTGAGCAGCTTCTTGTCTTGGGTGGCCACGGTGGCAGAGACCTTGGATGTGGGTGGTGCCCTTGGGCCTCATTTTGACAGATCTGATACTCATCGAGCAGTGAGGGAGTAACAATCAACGGGGTTTCCCTCATTTCATTGCCAGGAATCGTTGGCATTTAGAGGAACGCTTCCCTAATCCAGGTAAGGAGACTATTGATGGTTTTCTTGTGGTTGACTGATTCTGCTGCCCTCCTCTTCACGTCGTTGTCCAGAAGCGTGATGAAGGCCGAAAGGGGAAGGGAAAGAAGACAACGAACTAAAAGATTGCTTCAAGACTTGCTCTTCCCCTCCTCTGTGGGGAGGAGCAAGTCTATGTCTATAAGAAAGAGACTATTGGATGTCAGTTTGTTTGCCTCTCATTGGTGAATTTGTTGGTTTCGAAGGATCTCTTCAGTTCTAACATCTTACCATGTAGAGGAGCGAAAATACCAAGCTGAGCTGGTCAAGGTGAACATGAAGATCACCACAAGGGCGTATTGATGGGAGAAGACAAGGGGATCGTGGTGTTGATGGAGAGGGAGCGAAGAAGGGGAGGAGGATGGCGAAGCAGAAGGAGGAGAAAGAAAGAGCAAGAGATGAGCCTCCTTCGTGGGATCTAACCCGTTGTGGCCGCATCAACACTCACCAGCAGCGCCCCTCGAGGTGATTCCTTGTCACCGCGGCTTGATCTTCGTGCTTTGAATGATGTCGATGTGATCTTTGAGCAATTGCGGCTTGCACGGCGCGGCTGAACAGCCAAGGAGACCCGGAAAGCCGGCTACAGCAGTCACAATTCAGTCACAGAACAATCACAGAGCGATAATATATCCCTCCTCTTGTGCATCTTATTGAGGAGGATCAAACCATCAGATTGTTTGTTCGCTCCTTTCTTTGATCTGCATGCCATATGTGCTCTTATCCTGGCCCTGTTCGCCTTGGCCCAATAGCCCTTTCCCAGCTTCTATATCAGCGCCCTTATCTTGGATTTCTTCATTTCCTTCCCTATCCTCTATCATCTTCCTCCATCCAACGGATCTATCATCTGCCAGCTTCAGAGCAGTGAGCAGGGCATCCTAATTTCACTCCTCGCCCAGCTGTTGCCCTTTATCAACCAATCTTGCTTTGGACATCCTCCCACAACCCCGTCAGCATCGTCTCCTCGCTCTTTGCAACTCATCAGGGCCCAACAAACAGGATTAGCGTGGTAAGTAGATGACTTGTTATTGCTGAACCCCATGAAGATCCACTACTAATTCCCTCAATTCAATTGAAGGCTCCTTGTCGCTGAGCGAATCAACCTGAACAGAGCAGCCTTGCCCTGATGCTTCATATCATATCAAACAACAAACTGGTGTTCAAACCCTTCTTGTACAGGTCACCTCCCGGGACACCATCAAGAGTACAGTGAGAAATAAGCCTTTCCAATCTTGAATTATAGACTAAGACCTTTTGCACAGAATCTTGCACCTTACAGCACGAGAGTGGATCTTCCAGATAGCCCACATCGGTGGTGAGTCTCGGTGTTCGATCTTCAATACGGTGTCTTTTGGTCACCGATATGAACACCAAGAGCTTCAGCACCAAAAGAGCATCTGCGAATCATCACTGGTTCTGGTGAACCGCCTTGCATTAGAATGAGTCGATGGGGGCATTGCGTGGCACAACCGTCGAGATACCGTACTGTCAAGATCACGACCTTGCGCAGAAGAATGTTTTCCCCTCTTCTGTAGCCAAAGTATTGTCCGATCTAGCTTTGATCACACAGTTTCCCCATCAAATCGACAGCTTCTATCTATGGATGCCTTTTTGCTTCATAATCACCAGCAAGATGATAAAGAACCCCAACATCCGGCAGCAAATGTGGGAGGCTTAACGATATATCATATCCGCACAATACGATAAGGCTGCGTGGGCCAGGGGCTCAAGACACCGTTCGCTGAGGGACCTACTCCTGGTGTCTCCGGCTCTCCATCAAATATGTCAAATGAACCATTACAATAGCAATCAATCGCCAGGAGGGATGGCGGAAAATCCCAAGGATTGGCAGTACTGGGCCTGGGCCAGCTACAATCCAGCTGGCCCGGGCCTGTCATCGCAATATCATTTGCTCCCTTTCTGGGTCCCCGCGCAGTGCCTAGGCACCTGGCTCGAAATTTTGGGGTAGGTGTGAGACCTCGGTGTGGACGGGGCCATCACACATTCGGAGAACATCTGATGGCCCCGTCCACACTCACACCTACTTCAAAATTTCGAGTCATTGCATCTTAGGCCCTTCGGCCCGCTACCTGGAGGGGACAATCCCTGTCCTCATTCAAATTATGTCCCCTCAAAAGTAGCGGGCCGAAAGGTATAGCAGTCGCAACGCTGCCGCAAGTTGCCGCACATTCACTCGAGGCGCTCTCTACGGCTACGGCTGCCGATATTTCCTACACGCCTCAGCAGCCCCAGCATGCTGCTTATTACACGTAGAGAGCGCCTCGAGTGAATGAGCGGCTCGTACACGCCCCAGCAGCCTCATCATGCTGCTTATTACACCGCAAACGCACCGAGCGCCTCTCACCCAGAGTATCGCTTCCTACAGACCGAGGACGTTCTTAAAACTGACCGTGAGACTGAGTGGCTTGAGTGAGCAGCGGTATATCCTTAACAGCATTCGGAAAGGTATATGGGTACGGTTCCTGTGCTTGAAGGGACACGAAAGAGAGAATGGCGATGAAGTTATGCAACCGATAGCCGAGTGGTTAGCATAAATATGTTACCCTTTAAAAGGGTGAAAGATAGTGCTGAATTGAATACCCCAAACAACGATTGGTTCCAAAGGACTACAAATCTGCATGTGGCAGGGAGTGATACGGCCGACTATGGTCCAGGTAGCGACTTCAAAAGTTTCTTATTCATACCAAGAAGAAGCTTCAAGTACTTTTTATGTGGACTAGATTGTGCCTGAGCTACATCTCCTCGGAGACCATACAGTCGAAAGTTTTCCAACCACCCACCCTTCGTTTATGTGCTACGCACAGTTCGAGGGAAGACGGCCTCCGAATGGACAGAGGCACTCAGACGGAGCTGGGCTGGTGGCTGTTCAAGCCCTCTTCCTTACGTGATCTTTAACGCGCAATCCAAGGCAAAGGGCATTGAACGCCAGCGAAGAGGCGACAATGTGAAGACGATCTCATACGTGTCATTCTACCGGGCTTGGAGCAAGCCTCGGATTTCCCTAATATCAGCGATGCGTGGGGATTCAACTGCCATCCTAGCGAAGACATCTATCTGTTTGCGAATTACTCCTATTGACAGAGACCAAAGCAGCGACCAATCCCAGCACCCGGTGGAGACATAATCAGAACCGCAGATGTGGAGAGGTTGCGTCGCAGAAAAGAGACCGCAACAGCAAAGAGGATTGGGACAGCTGCAGAGAAATATGTCACAAGCAAGATCGCGGATACCGGGTTGTTAAATGAATCACAGGAGATGTGGAATACAGCGTAAGAAACAAACGCAGCGCCAGTACCTCGCATAACAACCTGGAACTGATCATCGGGGTGCTCTCCAATATGGTCAAAATCAACAACAATGGAACACTCTTGGGTCCCAGCCAAGTGTCATGCTGTGCAACCTTGTGCTAAATAAGATCACCCTTATTCGCCTGTTCCAATTGATATTGGGCTTTAGGCCCCGAGCGCATAGCCACAATGCGTTCAGAAGGAGCTTGTGCTGCGAAACAATGGAGCGGAAACAGGTTAGAAACCTGGGAAGCTCGCCGCAATCTTTTATCAAGGACACTTGAATTGTCGTTCGGACCATAGTGGACCTTGAAATTGTGGTCTACGGAAAGCTGGGTGGCTGGCCATACATCCCAGGTTCCACCGTAAACTATATCATTATAAATTCTATGTCAGCGACAGAAGCATGGATGAGGTATCGGCATTCTTCTAGCCTTCTTAACTTGGAAGTGCTATCCCAAGTCGATGCTCTCCCTTTGATGGTCGAAGCCGGGTGTCAGAAAAACCCAGGAGACCTACGGTGCAATGTCCCCAGATGCACCCTTGAAACACCCGGCCCAATTGGATACACGCCGAATCCTTGACCAGCTCCTGCAGAGCAACGCCATCACCATACAATATCACTAGAAAGAATGTTGTGACTCAAGAAGCTCATCTCTGCAGGCGATGAAGACCATTTCTCGGCAACGAAGCCTCAGCGCTAGGTATATTATTAGGGGATCGCAATGATTGAGATGTTGGGCGGCGGGTTGCCGAAGGTCCTAACTACTCCTTGTCCGCAAGCCTGGCTGGCTGCAGAAATAAGTTGGTCGCAGATCAGAGGATATCATCAATTGAAGAGTGACTATTCTACGTTCCAGGAGGGATACAGTATCGAGGTACTTACTGCTTGGGGAAAGTGGGTCAGAAGGGCATGGCTCATGGCGGCAACTTACCACATGTCTTCGCGCACTCAAGTCTGAGGACATGCGAATTAGGAAGGCACAGCTCAGAGATCCTAATAAACAGACGATGCTTCATGAGATGGTGAAAAGCCCCTATAACTCTTGGTTGTGCGGCCTTCTCGAAAAGACTGGGATAAATCGTGCTTCCCGGCTAACCTCGCCGATTGCGAACGACATAGTACTAGTATACAACCCAAGAATTGAGGTCTCTTTATTCCAAGCTCGCTGATACACCGTAGCTGCGACGTAGGCATGTTTCTAGAGAACAATATTGGTGAATTGTGCAGGTATTGGTTGACAGTTGTCGTTGACCGTTGCGTATTGAGCGGAGGTACATCGTAGAACTTAGTTGGAGCACACGCTTGCCTATCCAGTTAGGTAGTCTCTTGCCCTGGCGGTCACTGTACGTGCTTGCATCCATCTTAACCCTGGTGCCTCCTGGCGAGATACCTACAGTAGATAGATAGGTTGGCCATTTATTGCAAGCTGCTGATGTGGCGTGGCTGCTTGCCACTTGGCTGGAGCGGTCCGTGACGCACAACAGGAAGGCAGACGGCAAGTGGGAGTGAGTGGCGGTGCCTCCCTCAGTCAGACCCGCGTGCAGGACCCAGTTAGGAACTTGGGAAGCAGGAATCTCAGTTGACGACAATAAACCAAGGACGAGTGGAATTAGAAACGAACACGGCCTGGCCGAAAGTCTAGTACTAGTATTGATTATCTCTCGAGCATCACGTGATTACAAGTAACGAACTAGCTAACACAACAAACCTACCAGGGATAGTGGTCGTTTGGTTCATTCTTGTTCTGATCAGGAAAGACTTGGCTCTTGGGAGTTGGGTGACCTCGTGCCATCGAGAAAATAATTTCGCTTGGGGAGCTGAATCACTAGAGGCCATGTCAATAAGCGGCAAAGAACGCTCCCATGCTAGTACACAGGAAAAAACCACCCTCCACAAGCCTCACTGATGGCCAACCTCACTCCTGCTGATGACACGTCAATAGGACTGGAATGCGATCTCTCGCGCCATCGCCTCCCCATGTGCGCCTTACTGTATGTCGACTCGACTCAGACTCCTGCTCAGCCCACTTAGAAGTCCTCAAAGAGCCTTGGTTCTCGAGAACAAGCTGCTGTAGACAGCGTCAACAACGGGCTGCGCAGAGATTTGCCTACCGCCGAAGTAACGACCATTGAGCCCTTTGATGGCGTTCTCACCACCTGAGACCCGATCAAATTTAAGGTAAATATCGCCCTGCGTATTAGGGTCAAGTGAGATGTGGACGACATGGCCGTATTTCTCCTCGCATTCCGCCCGGACGTCGTCTTCGAGCTCTTTCACCCATGAGTCGCCTTCTTCTCTATTCAATTTGTTAGCATATGCTATTCTTCCCAGGTAATTATTAACGCGGGGAGGGGGGACATACTCTGCGGGGTCAAACATATTCCGAAGCAAAACACATCTGCTAGCCTGGCTGACGTTGACAGGTAGAGGCTTCGTTTCCCTTTTGGGTGCTGCTACTCGTTTCGGATCCGAAGCCGCAGGTTCATCCGTTCTAGCTAGTTTGCGCATCAATGCATCTCTGCTATAATTGCTGAAGTTCACACCGGCAACATCTGTGTCATCAAGAGCACTTGCACCTCCTTGGCCTTTATCATTGTCACGGCCGCCAGCTCGGTCGAAGGTGCCTGCAGCACCGCCCGCATGAGAGCCTCGGCCACCAGAGCCGGAGAAGGCGGATCCCTGGAAATTTCCAGGTGGACCATTTTGGCCTTGGAATCGCTGAAGGAGATTGGCTGTGGATTCTGGTGTGAACTTGTCGTTTCCAAGACCGACTCTGATCGGACGTCCTGCGAGGTCAAAACCATTCATTTTCTCAAGAGCCTCACGAGCTTGATTGGGGTCACGAAACCTGATGACAGAGTTAGCATGCTTGAGACAACCAGGAGTGAGAGAAACTTACTGGACAAAGCCATATCCTCGGCTACGGCCGCCTTCCTCCTTCTGAAGTTGAACAAACTCCAATTCGCCGAATGGTTCAAAAACATTCTGCAGATCTGTTTCAGTAATGCTGAAGTGAATATTGCCAACATAGAGGCGGTGGAAGGGAATGGAATTGTGATTCCCACTAGTAGCCTCGGGGTTGCGGGCTTGACGGTTCTTTTCTGCTTCGGTAAGCTGGGCAATGATTGGAATACCGAGCAATTTTTGTCCCGTCATCTGAATAGCAAGAGGCACGGACTCTTCCTTTTTGAATTCGACATAACCAACACTAGCAATCATGTTAGTAAGATAAACGACAAGTATAGGAGACTTGGCCAACGTACCCTTTTGATCGGCCGCTGACTCGATCCTTGACGATCTGCGCTTCCTTGACAGGCCCAACTTTTTCAAAGAAAGCGATCAACTCTTTAGTTCGAAGGCGTGCAGCAAGTTGCTGAACAAAGACGGTTCTCCTATCACGTTCATCCTCAGTAAGTTGTGGTTCGGGTGTCTTGCCCTTGGTAGCCGGTCTGGGACTTCCCGAACGGCGCCGTTCTTTTTCTCGTTCTCGGTCTCGATCACGATCGCGTCGATCGTCATCATCGCGTTTAGACCGGCCACCGGGTCGGTAGTAGCGGTCATATTCGGGTGATCGAGACCGTTTACGGTAAGAATCATCGTCTCGCTTAGAGCGTCTTCTCTCATCGTCACGACTACGACTGCGTCGTCTGCTGCTCCTGTGGCTTCCATTAGCGCTTCCATGGTCGCTGCGGGGACTGGTTATGTCGTTGTCTCGATCTCGGCGGTGTTCACGGCTGCGGTCTCGCTTCTTGCGATCTCGGTCCCGGTCACGAGATCCATCACGATATCTGTCTCTGTCACGACGCTCTGAGCGGTCGCTACGGTGTCGGTCCTCGCGGTCCTTGGGAGAATCTTTTACCACATCATTGGTGGCAGTGGAGTCAAGGAGGGCCTCGACATCAAGTCCTGACATTTTGAGTAGTGGTCGGCGGTGTGCTCGCGAGAGATAGTTTGATGCAGGAAGTAATCACTTGGACGATGGTCAGAGGAAGAAATGGAGCAAGGCGTGCGCAGGCAAACCCTTGCAATAGCTCTTCAACCGCGGAGGCCTTTTCGCAATCCTCAAAGCTTAATTTCCGAATAGGACTTGGGTGTCCAATATTGGTAGTAGAAGGGAGTCAGAACGTCTGTTCAATATGATAGTGAGGATAGAAAAGGGAGAGGGAGATTGAGTCATCAACCTTGAGATTAGATTGGGAACAGCGAAGAGGTTCAAGCCAAGTCATCCGAATTGCGAATTCCTTTGGCGAGGCAGGACTGGCCTTGGCATGATTATGTCATTTGATCACGTGTGCAAGGGGCACGAGCTGCTGACTAAGGTTCATATGCGCTGACACCTGGTGGGCTGCTTGTAAGCCACATCGCCTCAATTTCCTTGCTGGATCTGTCCATCCAGCTTCACACGATACTCTCACATCAACCAAACCTAAGGCCTAAGGTAGGTAGTAACCAGTTCGTGATATCGTACCAGTGGTGGTCATGCCTTTCAAGTTCAATATGTGTTCCGATCCAACGTTCCATGCAAGATCAACAGTTCCCACATCAATCCTTCATCTTGGTTATCTCAGCCTTGCTCGCTAATTCTTTACGCTTCCTCTGCTGCAATGTTGATGATTGCATCACCAGACAAAGAGACTCGTCTCTCTGGCAGAATGTCATTCCATCTCGAGACGCTGTTGACAGCTACAAAGCCAGATTCTGCGCCATTGCAGTCACAACTTTCCTCATATCCCTCAACACCCTTGGGATTGGTACAACAATGTTGCGTAGTATCTTCGTGATTCTCAGACTCTTCGTTGTCATCTGTCTCTGGTGACTCACTGCATGTATCACTAGATGCCATATGAACCCAGGTACGAGCTTGAGTTCGTGCTTCAAAGTTTTTCGCCATCCCTTCTTTTCCATGCATTTCGTCTCGGCAATATTGGCAGAAGAATATGTCCCCGTCATAAAGCATCTCCTCGAGATCGGTGCACTTTAAGTGGATTAATCCAAACATGCACTTGTCTGAGCTGCACTGAACAACCGGACTGCCATCCTCCGGTTGGGAGCAATAACAAGACACGGAATCATTTGGGATTGGCTGGTCAACAATAGCTCGGCCTGTTGGAGTTGTGTCATTCCTGGTCCGGTCACTCCATTCACGCCCTTGCTTCTTGTATCGATCGGAGTATGGAGGGAGATGTCGTGGACGGACCAGGACAAGGCTTCCAGGCTTACTGTCATTCCAGCTACCTGTCATGGCGAACTTGTCCTTTCTTACTTCCTGAAGGATGCGCTCAATCTCATACTGCTTCTGACGGCGCAGACGCAGGCCTCTCTTCGAGTTAGATTCTTTCCCTGCCTCCAATGGCGGCTCCGTCGGCAAATACATCTTCCAGAGCTCCTTATGTTTCAGACTAGGATGGAATTTCTCAGCCGCTTGAACCACCTCTACATGATCCACTGTTCCATCGACCGAAGCAGGGATCTCCTGGGTAGGGAACCCATCCAAATCAAACCCGTCCACGGAATCCTTCAAGACATAATTCAAGCAGCTCAAGCAATAGAAGTCCATCCAATGGCATGTCCTGTCTGTGTCATCTATCGTTCTGCTTCTGACACCAGTGAAGGAGTCGGTGGCCGGAATGATATGGTCCTGGAGCGAGCAATAGAGGAAGGTACAAGCAATTGCACAGTCGTCATGGTAACGGTGATATGTGCATGTTAGGTTCCCTGTGAACTGTCAGGCTGGCTTCTGGTCCTCATGTCTGGAACTCACCAATATCGATCGAATCCACGATGGTTAACACCACTTCGTTTTCGCGTTCGCGAAAGAAACCTGCCTCCGAGGTCTGGTCAAGATTCGATGGGGAAGCAAAAGGAAACCGAGAAGCTCCAGGCTCTATGCTGGCCGCCTTGGACTTCATCGACGTCGAAGACTCTAACAAGAAGTCTTCACGCGCCATAACCAGGACATCATCATTTTCAAGGGAAGAGCTTGCGACGGGCAAGCTACCAAGGCGCTTAAACAATTCAGGATTAGAACCACGGATGAAATCTGCAATGCCTGTCTCCGTGATGCAGAGTTCCTTGTTGTCGACAACCCCCGCCCAGCTCGAAGCGCATGCATTATTGCAAAAGTAGACTTTGTCATTGCTGACAGAGTATAGTTTTCGAGGCGACATGATGTTTCAACACTAATAGTAGTTCGATGCGTGGTGTATTTTTGTTGGCGAGAACATGGATCTTTGGGAAGAAAACGGACGCGACATAGATACTTTGTTTTGATTTGGCATCACAGCAGGAGAAATTCACTTTAAAGTGAAGCAGCAGTGAATTCTGCCAGCCTTCACGCGCACCCTGGCAGTCCTCAGATGCAGTGGTGGCGTGCACCAGCACCAGTCGACCGGGCGATATCCATAGGAGATTCCAGAGAATGCGGCTGCATCTGACACGATTTCTGAACTACATTCCCGTGGGCTTCTCGGCTCAGGCAGGCTGTGAGCTCATATTACAACAGACTATTTTTCTTTTATCCATATTACCCCGGGCCATTACAAGGGAATCCTCTTATTAAGTAATCTCGTAATATTAATCAGATTTTGCTAGCTAGCGGCCGCCATCCTGAGTTCTCAGCCTCGTCTTGGCATCAATTAAATCACGCCAGGAACTCTTTGATCCTCGTTTTGACAACCCCACATCAAAACTTTCCTTACGAGGTGCCATTTCCTGAATATCCTTCAAAAAGTGATTCCAAATATCACACTTTGCTATATACCCCTAGCTTCCCTTTGATATATTGGCAAGATGGTAATTTATCCAGCGCTCTAGTTGGTACCGGCTCGAGGTGGCCTCCGATTATCGCTCTCCAGCAAACATGGACTGCGGCAGGTCGCCGGAACAAGCACTGGACAGAGATTCCAACGATCAAGAAGGCCACGAAATGAATGCGCTTCACATTCCACACAGCACCGCAGCTGCAGAGCCTACTGCCAATGCGGAGCGTAGAGCGGGTCAGCCCCCCGCTCTCCTACGAAGTGTGCGTCTACGCACGATCATGGGCATGTCTCGCATTGATGTTCCGCTATCATCAGCGCGAGACCATCTTGCTAATGAACGGGTGTTTCTTGCTTACTTCCGGACATCATCCGCGCTTGCAACCTTCGCAGTTGTCGTGCTGCAGCTATACCGGCTGGGGCATGATTCGCCGCCACCCGGCGTTGTCAGCGACTACAACATTGGGATCCCGCTAGCTTCAACAATTCTTATCATCGCGATGCTCATGATGATATTCGGAGCCGTTAGATTCTTTAAATGCCAGAGTAGCATCGCTGCATCCAAAATTGTTGGTAGTGGGCTAATAGTCTCATTGTTTACTATTGCAATGCTAATGGTGAGTCTCATTTCGCAGCGGAGACACCTAGGTTTATGAGCTAATAGGATGATGCAGCTTCTGTTGGTGCTCTTCGTACTCACTGTGGTCATCAATCCGGATGCCTAGTGGTTGCTGGTACGGGTCGATAAAAGGATGAGCTGCTTCTAGATGCAGCAAAACCCAACGCCGAATCGTGCCGTTGATCCCGTCCTGGTCTCCCTTGAAACAACCAGCGCATATAATCTTTTGGAGGAAACACCGAGCATAGATCTTTCAAGGGCAGTTTGAAAAATGCCTCTCTATTTGTCCGGTTCGTCTTCATATCTTTTCGTCTTTGTCATGGACAATTATTCGAATACCCTTGCTATCCAATTTCACCCCCGCGGTGAACAAATCACGTGTCGGCGTCGCATCGCTGTCATCAGTCTCGAACATCTCAAGGTTGTATCGCTGCACCATCGCCGCGATGCTCATGTACAACTGAGCGTATGCCAAGTGCATCCCGATGCAATTACGGGAGCCCTTTCCAAACGAGACAATGTACTTGTCCAGCCTTGAAGTAGTGCGGCCCTCATCCATTTGATCAAGCCAGCGTTCAGGGATGAACTTGCGAGGCTCAGGAAATATGTTCTCATCGATAGAGACAAGGTGAGGTGTCATGGCCACTGGGGTTCCAGCTGGAATGGTCCATTGTTTGTACTGAATCGGCTTGTCGTAGATTCGTGGGAGACGGGACAACATGCCGCCTGCCATGCGGACTCCCTCTTTGATAACTGCGGTGAGGTAGGGCAATTGCTCCAGTGATGTCCATGGGGCTACTGGATCACCCTTCGGGATCTCCACAGTCGCCAACTCCTCTCGCATCCTGTTCAGCACTGCAGGGTTTTTCATGAGATGGTACGTGGTGATAGTGATCGCCCAGGCCGTTGTCTCGGAACCTGCAGTCGCTATAAGTACTCCCTCGTCAATCAGGCGTTGGTCGCTCAATTCGCTTTCGGGGAGGTCGCTGGACAAGATCTGCGCAAAAATAGTATCTTTCCTCCGTTTCTCAACCTTGATTCGCTCCATCGTCTCGGGATCCGATTTGATTTTCTTCACCTGCAGACCGACTCGTTGCATCCACGACTTCATGAAACCTACCGGTGGCACGAGTTTGAGCGCGACCGAGAGCGGCATGGAACGCACAATTGCCCCGATCACGGGAAAAGACCGCACAATGGCTGCCGAAGCTCGCCCGCCCGTGTTGACAAGTTTCCAGGTCATGGCCCATTCATCGGCATGGATATAGTCGTAGGTCCACCCATACGAGCATTGAGTTAGAACATCCGTGGTGAAGGCCAAGTAGATAGCTTCCAGATCCAGAACTTCCCGACTCCCGGCAATCTTGTCCAGTCGAGAGCACATGATGGCAAGCTTCTCCTGCAGGATCGGCAGATTCGCGACAATAGATGCCTTGGAGAAGAACGGGTTCAGCGCGCCTCGTCGCTTCCGATGCACTTCATGCTCTACAGTCTGCGCTCTCCAGGTCAGCAACCCAAAATCCAAGGCATGAATAACTAACCATCCCTCCCGCCGTCGGCACAGCAAACCCTCTCGTCCACCAAGCCCACTTATCCAACTTCAACCCATACAGCGTATCGAAGAATTCAGGATCATGAATATGCACATCATCGGGATTCGTGCGAATCACAGGACCGTATTTCTCGTGCATCTCCTTGATCTTCCAGATATAGGAATGGCCCTTAAAGACATCGTAGTACGTTTCATGCCAGTACGTCGACGCAGCGAGCTTCGAGCCGGGAAACTTCGCCAGCGGGTGGAATGTGAGCCGGTAGATCGCGAGGCAGACGTCGTATGCCAGCTTCGCCAGCACGGCGTAGAATAACAAGAGGCCCAGCATTGTCGTCGGGAAGCTTGTGGTTTGTTCGTTGGGTGGGAGTGGAGAGGAGGAGTATCAATAATAGTAGTAGTAGTGGGAGGTTCTACTCGTAAGATCGGCATCATCACTTACATGTTTTGCTTGTTTGGCCCTTATCGTCCCCAAATGTTAAATTTGTCCCAACATGCAGTGCTCACGGTGTTTCCGCAATCTCTGGTTGCACGACAGGGATTTAGGTTTCGAAAATAAGGGGT
>Ga0105239_10001086_pt1 | contig 37706 bp, 36 predicted proteins | sample KBSC44metaG_FD_92761 | JGI IMG/M metagenome (GOLD analysis project Ga0105239, IMG submission 92761) | Corn rhizosphere microbial communities from Kellogg Biological Station, Michigan, USA - KBS C4-4 metaG | ecosystem: Host-associated > Plants > Roots > Rhizosphere > Soil | place: Michigan, USA... | reverse complement strand
TCTGGTCGCAGGTCAGGTCGCAGGTCTGGTCGCAGGTCGGGTCGCAGGTCGAGTCGCAGGTCAGGTCGCAGGTCGAGTCGCAGGTCTGGTCGCAGGTCGAGTCGCAGGTCTGGTCGCAGGTCGGGTCGCAGGTCGGGTCGCAGGTCAGGTCGGCTCTCTACAACTCCCGCGGTGGCGCTTTCTGGGCCAGCTGGATTGCGTATGTCGCCTTCATGCGCGACGTGCTCGGCTGGAGCGATCCCGTTCTCGAAAGATTCGAGATCGACGAACAACTGTCGAAGTCATGCGGTTGGGTCTGGTGGCACGAAAACGTGCTCGCTATCAGCGACCGTCCAAGCGTAGTCAATCGCGACGATCAGGGGCGCCTGCATTGCGCAGACGGTCCAGCAATCGCGTATCGCGACGGTTGGGCTATCCATGCTGTGCATGGTGTCATCGTTCCATCCGACATTATTGAGAATCCGAAGAGCATCACGACCGAACATATTACGGCTGAGAGCAATGCCGAACTTCGGCGCGTGATGATTGAGCGCTATGGCGCGATCCGCTATCTGCTCGACACCGACGCCAAGATCATCCACCGAGATTCGGTTGGCCTCTTGTACCGCAAAGAGGTAACTGACGACGAACCGATCGTCATGGTGCGCGTGCTCAATTCGACGCCGGAGCCCGACGGCGTGATGTCGCGCGAAGAAGCTATCGCAGCCTTCGGCGATGCCGCAGGTGCGGCAGTCCGCGCTCCGTCAGATGCGCGCTTCAAGGAATATATGATCAGGGTGCCCCCGACCATGCGCACGGCGCACGAGGCCGTTGCATGGACGTTCGGGGAAACCGCTGAGACGTATAAGCCTGTTCTGGAGACGTGATGCTGTGATCTACATCTATCTCATCGGCATCATTCTCGCGCTGGCTCTGACGCTCGTCGGTGTACTGAACGGCTCGACCATGACTGCGTGGGACCGCACGGCTTCGCGCTGGTATCAGGTTCTCTTCATCATCGCGATTGCGGCGGCATGGCCTGTCTTCGTCGGGATGTGGCTGCGCAATAGCCTATTGCAAGCGATCGAGAAATTGCGTGCGCGGGGGAAGCGGACGTGAACTTTGCGGCTACTTATTTCATATGCGCATGGATCGCATGCGCATTCATTGGCGCATCCGTTGCCCAAACTGAAGGCGCGCAGGAGGCTGTCAAATCTTTGCCTGGATTCGTCGGTTGTTTCGCGGTGGTGCTGGCGCTTTCTTCTATGTGGCCGATTATGATCCCACTGATCATCATAATTAGAACTGTCTATTGGGCGAAACGAGCCTAAGCCGGACAGAGGGGCGTGACCAACACCACGCGGCGTCGAGCTATTGGGACGAATCCGAACGAGATCGTGCTATCACCGTCGACGAATCACTTCAAGCTGTAGCGGGCAGATGTGGCGCTCGTCATCCAGCGAGAACCTGCATGCGATCGGCAAGCAAGGCGATCTGTTTTTCGCAACGGCGAAAACGGATGTGGACGAGACCGTTGACGAAACGGCATAGACACGCGCAACAATCACACGCCGGGACAAGCGCCCTCTACGGATTGGCGTTTGCCTTGCCTGGTAATCAGGGCTAACCGGCGCATCTCTACCAGGGAGAGCCCCATGCCATCCAAGAAACGCCGGCTCCCGGTCGATCCGGACGCTACCGCTTTCGATAACCAAAGCCATCTCGTCAACCTCGCAGCGCGACTCGCGGATCTTGCTTTCTCCGGCAACCGCGCGGAGTACGAGGCCGAGGTGCAAGAGGCCAATCGTCACTTGAGCCGTGCCGAGGTCGGCTTCGTCCTCGGCTATATTGCCTGCGCCAACGCACCGCCCGACGACGCGCCCGGCGTGTTCGCCGCGGCGGTGCCGTCGTGACGATCGAGGTCGCGAAACTTCTTGCCGATCGCGCCGAGGATGTGTGCCGCTACCTCCTTCCGAATGGTCATCGCAAAGGCCGCGAATGGAAAGCCGGCAGCGTGGACGGCGAAGCAGGCGACAGTCTCGGTGTCGTGCTCGCCGGCGACAAAGCCGGGGTCTGGGCCGACTTTGCAGCCGGCGAATCCGGCGATCTGATCGGTCTCTGGCAACAGACGCGCCGCGTCGACGTCGCGACTGCCTTTCGAGAGGCCGAAGACTGGCTCGGCATTGAGCCCCGCACGAACGGCCATGCTAGGCCGCGCGTGGCGATCCCAGCGCCTTCCCATGTCCACCCGCAGCTCGGCGCTCCGTCGCGCACATGGGCCTATACAGACGCCTACGGCGGCATCCTCGGCTACGTCAATCGCTACGACCCTCCCGGAAGCCGCAAGGAACTCCGGCCTCAGACCTTCCGCGATGGCGCGTGGACGTGGAAAGGGTTCGACGAGCCGCGGCCGTTATACGGGCTCGAGCGGCTGGCCGCTCGTCCTGACGCGCCAGTGCTCGTCGTCGAGGGCGAGAAGGCCGCCGACGCCGCGCAGGAACTCCTGCCGGGGATGGTAGCCGTCACCTGGAGCGGCGGTGCGCAGGCGATCGGCAAAGCGGATCTGGCGCCGCTGCGCGGGCGCGTGTTGAAACTCTGGCCGGACGCCGACGCGCCGGGCATCGAGGCCATGCGCAAGCTCGCGGAGCGGCTCGACCAGCCATGCCGAATCATTGACGTCGAAGGCATGTCAGAAGCCTGGGACGCGGCGGATGCGCTCGCCGACGGCTGGGATAGCGCGCGGGTGCAGGCGTGGGCTAAGCCGCGCATGACGGAATGGTTTCCGGAGCCGAAACAAGAGCTTGAAATAGAGGTTCCACATGAAACCATCGACCTCGTGTCAGCGTACGCCCCAGACATGATCGAGGAGCACCCGGAGCCGACGAACCTTTTCGACAAGGCACCATTGCCGAAGCTTGAGCCACGGATGCTGCCGCCTTCGCTTTCAAACTTCATCTTCGACCAGTCCCAAATCATCGGCAGCGATCCGTGCATTCTCGCGATCTCAGCACTAGTGGCGTGCGCCGCGGTGACGAGCGATAGCCTGAAGCTGCAGCCCAAGCAATTCGAGACGGGGTGGAAAGAATGCGCGCGCCTCTGGGGCGCCTTTGTCGGCGACCCGAGCGTGAAGAAGACACCCCCGCTGAATCGCGCGACCTCGCACTTGCGCCGCCTCGATCTCCAGTTTGCCGAGGCTGGCGAGGAGGCCGTGCGCCGCTACAAGATCGCAAAGCGGGTCTACGACGCTCAGGAAAAACGCTACATTGATGCCAGCGCCAAAAACCAACATCCGCAGCCATTGCCCGACCCGCCCGAGCGGCCGGCCATTCGGCGCCTGATCGTGCAGGATGCGACGATCGAGGCTGTTGCCGATGTTCTCTCCGACAATCCGCAGGGTGTCCTCGTCCTCTTTGACGAGCTCTCCGGTTTCTTCGGCAGCATGGACGCCTATCGCGCGCAGGAAGGCAAGGATCGGAGTTTCTGGCTGGAGTCCTACAACGGCGGCCCGCGTCGAATCGATCGCATCAGACGCGAGGCGCGCAGTGTGCCGAATCTCAGCACTTGCATTCTCGGCGGCATCCAGCCGGCCGCCATCCGCGACAAGGCCAAGGGCATGGTCGAGGATGGGCTGCTGCAGCGCTTCATGATCGTCGTCGCCGAATCGGGCGACGCCGTCGGCGAGGATCGACGGCAGGACATCGAGGCCGCCGCCACATACCGAGCGATTCTGGACTGGCTATCAACCTGCGAAGGTGATCCCGAGCACCCGCTTGAGTTCGACGCCGGAGCGCGCGAGGTATTGCGCAGGATCGAGCTGCAACTGCATGAATTTACACGGCTCGATCGATTGCCGATGCGTATGCGCTACCAGCTTGGAAAGTGGTCAGGCCTATTCTGCCGGCTCTGCCTGACCTATCACGCCATTGCCTGCGCGGCCCTTGGCGAGCCCGTTAACGGCCAGATCAATACCTTCACCGCCGAGCGCGTCGAATCGTTGCTGTTCGAGTTTTTGTTCTGGCATCTCAAGCACTTCTACGAGGACATTCTCGGCGATTCGACCGGTGAGATTGATCTCATGCACAAGGTCGCGCGATGGCTCATTGCTGCGGCGCCGGCCCGCTTCACAAACTGGCATATCGCCAAGGGCGTCAGCGCCTGGCGCAACGCCGGATGGACCACGCGCCGCGCCATCATGGATAGGCTCGACGTCTGCGGATGGGTCGAGCAGGCGCCGCGCGGTAGGGGCTCGACGAACCTCGCCTGGAACCTGAACCCGAGAGTCCATGAATCGTTTGGACACCTGGCTGAAGCTGAACAGAAACGGAGGGAACAGGCACGCGAGGCCATCATGGGGTCGGCCGACGACAAGCGAGAACAGGCCGAATATGAATGATTGATAAATGCGACCGCCCCGTAGCGCCCTTGTTGCATGCGCGAGTCAGTCAGTCATCTCATTCTCATCTCTTCCTCACGCAACAAGGGCGACACAGGGCGGTCAAATTCAGGAACCATTTATGAAAGTGAATCCGCTCTATCGCCAGCATCACCGTGCCGTTCATGCCCGTGCCTATGCGTTGGCACTGCTCGGCGGTAAACACGCACCGGGATTAGACCCTTGACAGGAGCCCCATCGATAACGCACAACCCGAGCATGACCGACGAGCAGATCGAACGCGCCCTCCTCGCTGCCGAATCGATCGCGCATTCGTTTGCCATCATTGCGATGGTGCTGATGCGCGAAGACGAGGCCGAAGCGAGGCCGAAGAACCCGTTGGCGACCCTGGACGACGAGCCCGAACTGTGAAGGCCCACGAGTACCATCACCTGTACAACACCCGGGAATGGCGTAGAAGGCGCTCAGCGTGTCTACAGCGCGATCCTGTCTGTACCCTATGCCACCGTAGCCCCTCGACACGCGCGGACCATGTAGAGCCGCACAGGGGCAATGAGAGGCTATTCAGAGAGGGTCTGTTGCAAGGGGTCTGCGAGCACTGCCACAATTCGGTGAAACAGCGGCTCGAAAAGTCAGGGACCATCGCAGGGTGCGACGTTCAAGGACTACCCCTCGACGGGCGCTGGAGCCCGGTCGCAGAAAGTTCTGGACAAAGGGGGGTATCTTCGGCTAAAGATGTCGATCATCTGTAAACCGGCTGCGATCGTTTCCTCACAAAACGGGCAAACGATACCAAACGCAAACCAGTCCCCAGTTCAGTAATGCTGCCAGGCCGCCCCAGGATGTCCGAGGAACAACGCGAGGCTCGCGCGTCGTTGGCGGACAAGCGCAAGGATCGGGTACGCACTGGGCGGGACAAATCCAGCGCGCTGCCGAAGCGCAATTATCGCGATCCCGGTATGCCGATGGACATGACGGAGTCCGAGCAACGTCACTGGCATGTGTTTGCTGGATTGTTGCGGGATCGGGGGCAGCTCGCGGTAGACTCGGGGCCTAGTCTGCGAAAGATGGCCGAGGTCGCAGCCGAAGAGGAGAGGCTGAATCTCGATGTGCGCGAACACGGAATGGTCATCACGTTGTACGAACACGAAGATCCTGCGGACGCGAGTTCGCGCATGGTGGCCTTTCAACAGACAATCCGCGCCGAGTACAAGCTCCTCCGGGAAGCGCGCCGCGAATACCAGCGATGGCTCTGCCATTTCGGACTGACCGATGCCACTCGCGGAAAAGTCTCCGCCAATCCGACGGCCGCCACCGACCCCACCGACGAATTCCTCAACGGCTGAGGACCATGCGGTATCGCGATATGCGCGGGACATTGCCGCGGGATCCATTGTTGCGGGTCCGCATGTCCGAGCAGCCTGCGCGCGCCATCTGCGCGATTTAGAATCGGCGCCCGCGCGAGGCTTGACCTTCGATGTAGAAAAGGCCGATTACGCGCTTCGATTCTTCCCAACGGTTTTGCGCCTGAATGGCGGCCAATTTGAAGGGCAGCCGTTCTATCTGCATCCCTCCCAAATATTCATCGTGGGCTCACTGTTCGGATGGGTGCGTGCCGACGGTACACGGCGCTTTCGTCTCGCCTATATCGAGGAAGGCAAAGGGAACGGGAAGAGTCCGCTCGTAGCCGGCATCGGGCTCATGGGCATGGTCGCAGATCATGAGCCTCGCGCAGAAATCTATGCCGCAGCGACGAAACGTGATCAGGCAATGATTTTATTCCGCGATGCGGTTGCTATGGTTGAACAGTCGCCCGGGCTCTCGCGCGTGATTAAGAAATCCGGTCGCGACGATAAGGTCTGGAATCTGTATCACCCCAAGTCGAATAGTTTCTTCCGGCCCATTGCGGCGGATGAAGGTCAGTCCGGGCCGCGTCCGCACATCGGCCTCATTGATGAGCTCCATGAGCATACGAAGCCGACGGTCATCAATATGATGGCGGCGGGCACGAAATGGCGCCTGCAGCCGCTGGTCGTCGCTATTACGAACTCGGGTACCGACCGCAAGAGCGTGTGCTGGGAATATCGCGAGAAAGCAATTCGCGTTTGCTCCGGCATCGATCAAGACGACACCTTTTTCGCTTATGTGTGCGCGCTCGATGAGGGCGACGATCCATTTGCGAGCGAGGCCTGTTGGCCGAAGGCCAATCCGCTCCTTGGCGATATCGTGACGATTCAGTACCTGCGCGATCAGGTGAATACGGCGCGGGGCATGCCGAGCAAAGAGAGCATGGTCCGTCGTCTCAATTTTTGCGAATGGACTGAAGCGCACAATCCAGCGATCTCATACGAAAAATGGAAAGCCGCCGAGCGCGCCTATACGTTGGATAAATTCCGCGGCATGTCGTGCATTGCCGCGATTGATCTATCGGCGACGACGGATTTGACGGCGGTCGTTCTGCTCTTTCAGATGGGCCCAGAGTTCTGGCTTTGGCCGATGTTCTGGATTCCAGAACAGGGACTCATGGAGCGAGTGAAGCGCGATCACGTTCCCTATGACGTCTGGGTGCGGAATGGTCATGTGCTGACGACACCGGGCGCCGCGATCGATAAGGACAAGGTCATGATGGACGTCGAGGCGGCCATTGGCGCGCATGGTATTTCCATATCGAGCGCGCCCTATGACCGTCATCGAATCGATGTTCTACAGGCGTCCGCGAATCGCCTCGGCATCAAATGGCCGTTGGTTCCCTTTGGTCAAGGTGTCGTGAGCATGACGCCGGCAATCGATGAGTTCGAGCGTTCGCTTGTCGAAGAAACATTGCGGCATCCCAACAATCCATGCCTCAATTGGAATGCAGCAAACGCGGTGTTTTGGCAAGATCCGGCAGGTAATCGCAAGCTCGACAAGGCCAAAGCAACGGGGCGGATCGACGGAGCGGTGGCATCGGTGATGGGTTTTGGGATCGCGGCCGGAGCGAAGCCGGCCGCGACCTTTCAGGTCTTCGCCCTATAGCGCGCGCGCTAGCGTTTGTGTAATCTCCGCGCAACCGGCCGCCGCGAGGGCGCCCTGGTCCCGCACGACGGAGCCTTCTGGCTATGCTCAAGCGCGCCTATTCCGAGCTCACAGTCAAGGCTGTCGATGAAGACGAGCGTGTCATCCGCGGTACCGCAACCACGCCTTCTCCAGACCGGATGGGCGACATCGTCGTACCGACGGGCGCCAAGTTCAAGAATCCCTCGCCGCTCCTCTGGCAGCATGATTCGCTGGCACCGATCGGAACGGTCAAGTTCGATAAGCCTACGGCGGATGGCATCACCTTCGAGGCGCGCTTGCCCAAGGTCACCGAGCCGGGGGCGCTCAAGGATCGCGTCGACGAGGCCTGGCAGTCGCTGAAATACGGGCTTATCCGCGCAGTATCGATCGGTTTCCGCGCGCTCGACAATGCTGTCGAGGTCATGCAGAACGGAGGCCTTCGCTTCCTACAATGCGAAATTCTGGAGCTTTCGTTGGTCAGCATTCCGGCCCAGCCGAAGGCGACGATCAGCGAAATCCGCTCCTATGACAAATCCATTCTGGCCGCGTCAGGCCGCCCCCCCGTGAAACTCATCGCCGGCGTCTCGGCGAAATCGACCGAAGAGGCATCCCCGATGAAGACGTGGCAGGAACAGATCCAAGCCTTCGAGGGCACGCGCCAGGCCAAGGCCGCGCGCATGTCCGACATGATGAACAAGGCAGCGGAGGAAGGGCGTGGCCTTTCCACCGAAGAGGCGACCGAATACGACGGTCTCGAATCCGATGTCAACGACATTGACGCGCATCTCGTACGCCTTCGCAAGCAGGCCCAGACGGCCGCGGCGACTGCGCAGGTCGTCGATACGAATACAAACAACGCGCGCCGCGACACCGTCACCGAAGGCTCGCGCTCGTCGTATGTCACCGCGCAGCGCCAGTTGCCCAAGGGCACCGCGTTCGTGCGTTCGGTGCAGGCGCTAATTCGCGCCAAGGGCAACCCGATGCACGCGGTCGAGATCGCGAAAAACGACCCGGCGTGGAAGGATACGCCCGAGGTCGAGATGTTCTGGAAGACGGCGGTGGCATCCGGCACGATTACCGACTCGACCTTCGCGGGTCCGCTGGCTCCATATATCCCGATGCAGAACGAGTTTATCGAGCTCCTGCGTCCGACCACGATCATCGGCCGCATTCCGGGTGGTCTGCGCAACATCCCGTTCATGGTCTCGATGCCGCGCCAGACGGGCGGTGCGAGCGCGGGATGGGTGGGTGAGGGTGCGCCGAAGCCGGTGTCCAAGCAGGCGTTCGAAACCATCCAGATGCCGCCGACAAAGATCTCGGTCATCACCGTCATCACCGAGGAGCTGGCGCGCTATTCGACGCCCTCCGCGGAAGCGGTCATTCGCGACGATCTGCTCGCCTCGATCCGTCAGTATCAGGATCAGCAGTTCATCGATCCCACCGTGGCGGTGTCGGCCGGGGTGCGTCCGGCGGCCATCACGAATGGCGCGACGAACTATACGATCTCGGGCACGACGATCGCGGCCATCACGACCGACGTCAACAAGCTCGTCACGGCCTTCATCGCCGCGAACATCTATCCCGAGCGCGGCGTGTTCGTCATGCATCCGCGGACGGCGCAGTATCTCGGCACGCTGCGCACGACGCAGGATGTTCTCGCGTTCCCGGGCATCTCGATGACCGGCGGCACCTTCTTCGGCTGGCCGGTCGTGACGTCCGCGAACGTGCCGATCGACACGGGTGACGACACCTACATCGTGCTGATGGATGCGGCGGAGATTTTCCTCGCCGAAGACGGCGGCATCGAGCTCGACATCTCGCGCGAAGCATCGCTGCAGATGAATACCGCTCCGGACAATCCGCCGTCGGCGTCGACGGTATTCACGTCGCTATGGCAATCCAACCTCGTCGGCTTGCGTTCCGAGCACCGCGTCGGTTGGAAGCGTCGCCGCGACGGTGCCGTGGCCTACCTCAAGGGCGTCAGCTACTGAGCATGAGCCAGGAGTCGAAAGTTCTCCTCGTTGCTGCCGCCCGTCAGATCTACGACGGGCGGCAGCTTTATACCGGCGACGAGTTCGAAGTCGATTCCGAAAGCGAGGCTGCGGATCTCATTGCCATCAATTTCGCGCGGCGCGCTAAGAAGAAACCGCAGGAGTATTCGCGCGAGGATATGCGTACCGATAGAGCGCCGGAGCGGCCTCAGCCTCCGCGCGCAAACCGCAAGGAACGTCGTAACCGATATCAGAACCGGAACCTCAAGGCCGATCCGTGAAAGCCTTCGGAATGACGATTGCCCGCGTCGGTGGTGCGTGGGTGGTCGGGCGCACGAAATCCATCATTTCGGCGCTGACGGCTCGCGATGTTTACGGCGTGGTGCGCGAACCGTTCACGGGTGCTTGGCAGAGGAATCTCGAATGCGATAATCGCGCCTGCGTACTCGCGTTCTCAGCGGTGTACAGCTGCGTCTCAATCGTCTCAAGCGACATCGGCAAGCTGCCATGTAATCTCACGCAGCGGCAAGAGAACGGCATCTGGAAACCCGCGCCGGCGAACTCGCCATTCTGGATTCCGCTGCGCAAGCCTAACCGTTATCAGACGCGCATTCAGTTCTTCACGCAGTGGGTCATCTCGCTGATGCTCTTCGGCAATACCTACGTGCTGAAGGAGCGCGACAAACGCGGCGTCGTCACGAACCTTTACGTGCTCCGTGGCGACATGGCGATGCCCTGCGTCGCCGAGGACGGGAGCATCTGGTACCAACTCGCGAGCAATTGCCTCGCCGGCATTCCGGATGGCGTGCGCATTCCCGCCTCCGAAATCATTCACGATCGCATCAATTGCCTATGGCATCCGCTGGTCGGTGTTTCGCCGATCTACGCCTGCGGCGCCTCGGCGACGCAAGGTAATCGCATCCAGGCGCAGTCGGCGAAATTCTTCGAGAACATGTCACGCCCCTCCGGCATGCTGACGGCGCCGGCGCAGATCGACGACGAAACGGCGGCGCGCCTCAAGACGCAGTTCGAGCAAGCGCTCGGCGGGACGAACATTGGTCGCCTCCTTGTTGCCGGCAACGGCCTCAAGTACGAGGCGATGACGATGCCTGCAACCGATGCGCAGCTCATCGAGCAGCTGAAATGGACCGTAGAGGATGTCGCGCGCTGCTTCATTCCTGGTACCGAGATCATTACCAGCAATGGCATTAAGGCCATTGAAGATGTCGTGGTCGGCGACATGGTGCTGACTCATAAGGGTCGCTGGCGTCGTGTGTATGAGACGTTGAAAAATGATTACGTCGGACCCGTTGTGCGCATGCGCGCCAAAGGCCTTAAGGAAATAACTTCAACAGGTAATCATCCATTTCTTGTCCAGACCGCAAAGCCGAATCGCACACATAGCATCGAGGCCATGGGCGATGCTGAATGGATGCGCGCTGATCAGCTGATCGCGGCACCACGATTGGGAAACGGTGTCCGCTCGCGTCGTCCGTTCCACAATCTGGTCATGCCGCGCTTGCGCAATAGCACTACCGAGATAGTTGACGTAGCGCTTTGGGCGCCGGAAGGCGCCAACATCGAAGCAGACCGCGTGCGTGCATCAATGAATCATCGCGCTACATGGGTCAATCGCCATATCAAGGCCGATTACGACTTGGGCTGGCTATGCGGATTGTTCGCGGCAGATGGGACCGCCTCCGATCACCAAGTCTCGTTCTATATCGGCGAGCATGAGAGCGACATCACTGCGCTTCTGGAGAGTCGCATATCCAGTGTCTTCGGTGCTAGGTCAGACACAAAGACAGCGCGCGCGGTGACGCGCACAACGATATCCAATCTTGTTGTCACTGGATTCTTCAAACAGTTCGGCGTCGGCGCACACAACAAGGCAATGCCAGAATGGTGCATGGCCCAGTCGGCGGAATTCCTAGCCGGAGTCATAGATGGACTCGTCGATGGCGATGGCTGCGTTGACGGCGACCGCACGGTCCTGAAGATGGTCAGCAAGACGGCAATCTGGCAGGCGCGCGTCATCCTGTGGGCGCAAGGCATCAACAGTTCTATGCAAACTGTTGCGGAGGCTGCTTACGAGATAAATGGTTCGTCCGGTATGAACCGAGAGATTTACCAGCTGCAATGGCGCCACGATTCGAATAGGAGAGGATCGATGGGGCTGACCGAAGAACTGGCTTTCTTCTCGCTGGATGAAGCGGAGAAGTCAATGTATTCAGGGCCGGTCTATAATCTCGAAGTCGAAGATGACCACTCCTATACGACCGTGGGTGGCGTTGCACACAATTGCTTCCGGGTTCCGCTTTATATGCTCGACGCCGGCCCTATCCCCGGCGACAAGAACATCGAGGCGATGCAGCGCATGTACTACACGCAGACGCTGCAGGCGATCATGGAGGGCATAGAGCTCCTGCTGGATGAGGGCTTCGACCTGCCATCTGACCAAGGAACCGAGTTCGATCTGTCGCCGTTGCTGCGCATGGATACGCAGGCGCGGTATGCGACGTATCAGACGGGCGTGCAGTCGATGGTATTGGCGCCCAACGAGGCGCGGCTCATGGAAAACTTGGCGCCGGTCGAAGGCGGCGACGAGCCGTTGTCGCAGCAGCAGTATTGGCCGCTCAGCATCCTCGCCGAGCGATCGCCGCCGGGTGTTGTCGAAGTCACTCCGGTCACGCCAACCGCCGAGGCTCCTCCGGCTCCGGCGGATGAGGCTGACGAGGAAGGGAAGGCCCTGACGTCCTACGACATCATTGCGCGTACGAACGAATACATCGAACGCGCGCTCGCCGCGGAGGGTGCATGAACGCTACCGATCTCGAAGCGATCCTGCGCGGCCTCGCGCCGACGCTAAAGGCGATTGTCGCGGATATCGCTGCCATCAAGGCGCGCGCGCTCACGCCGATGCAAATGGAGCTCCTATCGAATCCGGAGGCGTTGCGCAAAGCCATCGGCATCCCGCAGGAACCGGCTGGATCGGCGATCACAGTCGAGATCATCCAATCCATGATCGACACGGCGATTGGCGCGGCGCTGGCAGCGTTGCCGGTCGCGCGGGACGGCGACCGCGGACCGCCCGGCGATCCCGGTCGCGACGGAACGTCGGTCACTTTGGACGATGTTCGTCCGATCATCAGCGAGGAGATTGGCCGACAATTGGCGGAGTTGATGCAGGAACGCGCCACGATCGCAGATTTTGTGCGTTCGATCGAGCAAGCGACGGCGCGCGAGGTCGAGCATGGCTTCGTCGCGTGACGGCCGCGACGGCCGCGACGGCGCACCGGGAACTCCGGGCCCCCCGGGTGAATCCGGCGCGCGCGGCCCGGTAGGTCCAGAAGGTCCGGCCGGTCCCGAGGGTCCACAGGGACCCCAAGGTGAGCGGGGTCCCGCCGGCGAATCGATCATCGGTCCCGAAGGTCCGCCAGGCCCCAAGGGTGATCCGGGGCGCCCGGGCATTCCCGGCAATTCCATTACCGGCCCCGAGGGTCCGCGCGGTCCCGCCGGGCCGATGCCCAAGCATGTGTGGAACGGCACGAAGCTCGCGTTCGAGCTCGCGCCCGGCGTCTGGGGTGCCTTCACCGATCTGCAGGGTCCGCCCGGTGAGCCCGGTCGCGCGGGCGAAAGTCGCTACGTCAACGATCGGAGTGGGGGCGGTGGCGGTGCTTCCGGTATCACCGATGCGCCTGTCGACAATCTGCCGTATTGGCGTAAGAACGCAACGTGGGAGCAGGCCGTCACGGGCGGCAGCGCGACCTGGGGCGCGATCATTGGGACACTGTCAGCTCAGTCCGACTTGCAGACGGCACTCGACCTGAAGGCGGACAGTGCGGATCTCGGTACCGCGGCCACGCATGCGGCCACCGATTTCGCGACGGCGGCGCAGGGCGCCACGGCAGATTCGGCGGTGCAGCCTGGAGACCTTGCCGCGGTCGCGACCTCCGGCGATGTGGGCGATCTCACAGGCTTTCCCGGCGGAACGACCGATTTCCTTCGCGCAGATGGGACGTTCGCATCGCCGCCCTCCGGTGGGGGCGTCGCATGGGGCGACATCACCGGGACGCTCAGCACCCAGACGGACCTGCAATCAGCGCTCGATGCCAAGGCCACCAGCTCGAGCCTCGCTGCGATCGCGACTTCCGGCAGTGCCTCGGACCTCGGAACAGGATCGATCCCAAATGGCCGCGTCACGGCAGGCAATGTCACGCAGCACCAAGCGTCGCTCTCGATCAGCTGGTCGCAGATTACGAGCGCACCGACGACACTATCGGGCTATGGCATCACCGACGGCCTTACCGCCGCGACGGCCGCCTCGACGTACGCGACCATTACGAATCTGGCGCTGAAGGCCCCGCTCGCGTCGCCCGCACTCACAGGGACGCCGACCGCTCCGACTGCGACGCCGGCGACGAACTCGACCCAGATTGCCACGACGGCCTATGCCGATGCCATCGCTGCGTTGAAGGCGAACATTGCTAGCCCAACCTTTACGGGTACGCCCGCAGCACCAACCCCGAGCGGGGGCGATAACAGCACGAAGATTGCGACCACGGCGTTCGTGGTTTCGGGTTTCGCGCCGCTGGCTTCTCCGACATTTACCGGAACCCCGGCCGCGCCGACGGCTACGGGCGGCACGAACACGACGCAGCTCGCGACCTGCGCTTTCGTTCAGTCCGCGCTTGGAAGCTATGCACCCCTCGCGTCGCCTACGTTGACAGGGACGCCTGCGGCACCGACGGCCTCCGTCGGAACCGACACGACGCAACTCGCGACGACAGCCTTCGTGCAGGCGGCGATTTCTAAGATCCCGCTGAACTCCCAGAGCACGGCCTACACAACAGTCGCTTCGGATAAGGGGAAGTGCCTTTTTCATCCTGCGGCAGATACGACGGCGCGAACGTTCACCATCGACTCGAATGCCAATGTCCCTTATGACGTCGGCACGACGCTGACCTTCATCAATCAGCATGGCGCTGGCGTGATTACGATCGCGATCACGTCGGACACTATGCGACTCGCGGGTGCAGGCACCACGGGAAGCCGGTCGCTGGCGGCCGATGGCGTCGCGACGGCCGTCAAGATCGCCAGCACGGAATGGATTATTTCTGGCACGGGCTTGACCTAAATGCGGCCCGCGCAAGCCATCCAGATGGCGCAGTCGGTCGTCACCTCGACGCTCGGCGCGATATCCGGTAAAGGCGCGCTCGCCCAACAATCCGCGTCCCAATCATTCAACAATACGACGTCGTCTCCGAATAATTTCAATATGACCGGCAATTTTACGGCCGGCAATTCCGCCATTGCGGAAATATCGACTTATCGTTCGGGATCGACACGTCTGACCGGCGTCACCATTGGAGGCAATGCAGCGTCGCTTATTTATCGAGAATCGACGGGTGGCGCGGCCTGTGTAGAGTGGTGGCAGGCGGACAATCTTACTGGCGGTAGCAGCCAAGTATCGATCGCGCATGCCGCAGGGGGCAATCCGTGGTTCATCAATGCGTGCTGCATCGAATACACGCCGCTTGGTGCGCTTGATACGAGTCGCGATCAGAACGGTTCGAGCACGACCCCAACATTTGTAACGACCGCAAGTCAATCGATACTGGATGCCGTTACCTCGTCAATCTGGCGCGACAACAGCGGCGGTTCGACATCGAATAGTGTCACGTCGCCCTACGTCGCAGGATTCTCGCAGGCGGATGGGAATGCCAATCTGGGCGGCGCCTCGGGTCATAAAATTACAACGACTTTAGCGACACAAGGAGGCGCTTTTTCCTGTTCGCCGACCTGCGTTTGGTTCGGCTCGACCGTCATCGTTAAGTTCGCCACGCCGGGGAGCATCGTTGATTGCGGCGAGTGCGTAATGACGTGGGGTTCGAGCGTCTGGTCACCGACGACCATTTCGCGCGCCGTTTCTTCCGGAACGAATAAGCTCCTAGTCAGCATTGGCGGATGGTGGGACACGCAAGATACATCAGGCGCTTCGGCGTTGCCGACCGACAACAATGGGACGTTCACTGCGATCTATAACCCGGTCAAAGTCAATACGAACCGACCGATGGTTCAACAGGTGTGCTATCAGGCATCACCGACGACAGCCACGCACGTCATAACGCCTCCCGACATCAACGCCGGAACCAGCGCCGACGGTTATTTTAGTGTCTTAGAAATTCCCGGCATCGATACATCAGGAAATCCCGTACGCTGCACGGGTAGCACGCATGTGGAGCATGCGGCCGTTACACCGCCCGATCCGAACACAATTCAGACGATCACGGTCACGACGACGGGCACCGATGCGCAAATCGGAGATATCGCAATACTGACCGTGACAATCGATATGAACAATACACCGACGAACGTCGCGTTCGTTCCTCCGGCTGGATGGCAGATGATGCGCAATCATTTCAATTGTGCGTTGAACGTCGGTCACATCGTCTGTATTGGCAAAGTGTCGACCGCCGGATATATCGCGGCCACGGTGACGTGGACCGATCCCGATACGTTTATCGTCGATGGACAAATCACCGTCTTCAAGCATCAATAAGAGGCCATAATATGCGCAGCTTCAAGGTCTATTTCATAGGGTTAGTCGTCTTTCTAGCCTCGTCTGCGTTCGCGCAAACCACGACACCCCCGCGGCAGACTCGTATTTCGCAGACCGGCACCAATGCGGTTGCGCCGGTGCTGGATGGAACGCAGCCCTTCACGGTCACACCAAATCGCAACAACACGCTGACGGTGACTCAGGGCGCAACGACTAAATTGTTCCCGAATAGTAATGCGTTGACAGTTCGGTACACGGGGACTTGGCCGAAGTGCCCGCCGAAGCCGCCGATTGCGACGCGTATCGTCCAATGTCCTGCTGGCACGCAAGGCACCTGGACGCAGACGCAGGATTGGGCGAGCGTGGACTATCCGGTGTGCTGGGTCATCCAACCGTGGCTACCGACTTCGCCGCCAGCGGGTTCCTGTCCGCCAATTGCGAATCAGCCACCGGTTGCGAATTTCGCGTTCTCGGTAAACGGACTTCAGGTGAATTTCGTCGATACGTCGACGGACGCCGACGGCACGATCGTCATTCGATCCTGGAATTTCGGCGACGGCGGAACCGCTACTATATCGAATCCTGCGCACGCCTATGCGCAGAACGGCACCTACAACGTCACGCTGACCGTAACCGACAACGGCGGCGCCACAAATACCAAGACGCAACAGGTCACAACAACCGGTGTTGTGCCGCCTCCCGGCAATCTCGTTCTCGACCTCTCGTACGTGGACCGCTCCGGTGCCGCCTATTCGCGCTTCAAGCAATACGTCGACCGAGCCGTAGGCGGCAGCTTCGACTATTTGTTCTCAGCGACCGATGCCGCGTACATGGCGAAGCTGGACGGCGCGCCACAATATTGCGCGCTCGCCAAGCAACTAAGCGAGCAGCAAGTCAGCGCGGCCGAAGCTGCGATTGCGAACGGTCAGAATCCCTCCGTCGCTGGAGATAGCTATCTCGGCGTCGGGAGTGCGATTTCATCGCTCGCTCTGACGTACGCATGGTGCAATAGCACGCTCACGGATGCGCAGAAGGGGCGTTGGAAGGCCTATGCCGACCAAGCTATCTTCAATGTTTGGCATCCCGCACAAGCATCTTGGGGCGGACGTCCTGCATCGTGGTCGGGCTGGGCGGTAAACGACCCCGCCAACAACTACTACTACAGCTTCATGAAGGCGACGGAGTTCTGGGCGCTCGCCAAGAACAACACTGACCTGATTGCGTTTCTTCGCAACGATCGCTGGCCGCTGCTGACGAATTTCTATGCCACGATTCCGGGCGGCGGTTCGCTTGAGGGCACCGGATACGGCGTTTCGCACAAAGATCTATTCGAACTCTATCAGGTCTGGCACGACTCCGGCCAAGGCGACCTCGCGAACGCGAATCAGCATATGACCAATAGCGGCCTGTTCTGGTTGCACGCAACGGTTCCCACGCGCGAGAAATTCGTGCCCTTCGGCGACCAATCCAGAGTATCCGAGCCCGTCATCTACGACTACCAAAGGACGTTGGGCCTGCAGGTCTATCACCAAACCAATAATCCGGCGGCCGCGTCGGATGTCGCATGGTGGCTGGCGCACATCAGCGATCAGAACATGCAGAACAGTTTCAACTACCGCTACAACCTGATTCCGGTCGGTGCGTCGCCCACGAATCCTTCGGCGTTGACCTATCGAGCACCCGAGGTTGGGGCCGTCTTCGCGCGGACGAGCTGGGATACGAATGCAGTATGGGTGGCCGCACTCTTCGGCACCTACAACCAATCGCACGCACATCAGGAGCAGGGCGGATTCACGCTGTATAAGGGGACCTGGCTCGCGGTCACCAACAATATCTGGTCGCATTCTGGCATCAATCAATCCACGATCGACAAGAACATTGTCCGCTTCGAGAGCGCCGGCAACGTCCTTCCTCAGCGCATGGGCCATAGCGTCAATGTAACGAGCTATACAGCGGGCGCAAACGGCGACCTCCATATCACCGGCAACCTCACACCTATGTATCAGACCGGCGTGTCATGGACGCGCACCCTGGACTTCGTTGCGGGTGTGCTGACGGTGAACGATGATCTTACCTTGGGCGCCGGAACGACGGCAACGTTTCAGCTGAATGTGCCGACGCAACCGATCGTAAGCGGCAACATCGTGACGACCGCAGGTCTCCGAATGACTGTGCTCTCGCCGCCCACTGCGCAGATTTCGGCGGTCGATATGCGCACGGTGAATGTGCCTGGCTATGGCAATGACTTCAACTCTGGCTGGCGCGTCGATGTGAAAGGTTCGACGACGAACTATCGCGTCAAACTTGAACCGACGAATTGAGAACAGCAAGACTTCGCATCTAACGCGCGCGACGGCGCAAAGGGGTAATGCATGAATACCGAACACGAGGCACTGGCGGCTGCGACCGTCTCTTCCTTCAAGGCGCTGATCGGAGCCGCGCTGGCTCCGATCTCCGAACAGCTGCGCGCCATCGGCGAACGCCTGGATGCGCTCCCGACGCCACGCGACGGCAGAGACGGTGAGCCCGGCGCCAAGGGTGCCGACGGGGTCAGCATCGATGTCGATGCGGTTCTACGCGACGTCGAGAAGCGTGTCGGGGAATTTCTCGGCGCGATCGAGCCGCCGAAGGATGGCAAGGATGGACGCGACGGTGCCGATGGGGCCGATGGTGTTAGCGTCGATGTCGCCGCGGTCGTCGGCGACGTCAAGAAACAGGTGACAGATTTTCTTGCCGCCATCCCCGAACCAAGGGACGGCCGCGACGGCATCCCGGGCGAGCCGGGGCGCGATGCAATCGCGCTGCAAATCCAGCCCTCGATCGATGAGGCGCGCTCGTATCCGAAGAATACCTACGCCGCGCATCGCGGTGGCATCTGGCGCGCAATGCGATCGACGGAGGGCATGGACGGTTGGGAATGCCTCCTGGATGGCTTGCACGACGTCGTCGAGCGCCATATTGGCGAGCGCGAGATCGAGACGCGGCACGTCTTCGCATCCGGCAAAGAGGCTGTAACGCGCCGGATGACGCAAGAGATGATTTACCGCGGCGTATGGCGCGCCGGCGCCTTCGTGCGCGGCGACGTCGTGACTTGGGGCGGCTCGACGTGGCATTGCAACGAACACACCGAGGAGCGGCCTGAGACAGTCGAGGGCGCGAAGGCATGGACCCTCATGACCAAGCGCGGGGACAAAGGCCGCGACGCCGCCAGCGCGCGTTGAGGCGGTTCTATGACGCCTTGGGAGCCCGAGCCATTGTTCGAGGGCCGCGTGGTCGCGATCGTGGCGGGTGGTCCCTCAGCAACGGACGCTATCATCGAATCCATCCGATCGAGCGGTATTGCCTCGATCGCGATCAATAACAACTATCGGCGCATGCCGTGGGCGGACTGGCTGTTCGCGGCGGACATGGGCTGGTGGCTCGCGCACTCGGACGCGCGTGAGTTCATGGGGCTGCGCGTTTGCTCGCAGGAGACGGCGGAGGAACGCGGCCTTCACATTTTCCTGCCCCGCGACAAAGGCGAAGGAAGGAACTCCGCCCTGCATGCCGCCTATGCGGCGATCCAGGCGAAGGCCCGCGAAATAAGGCTCTATGGGGTCGATCTTCGCGACGACGAGCTCACGCATTGGCACGGCGAGCACATGCCTGCGCTCCGTCAGATACGTTCCGATGACTTCCCCCGCGCGCGTTCGGCATGGTGTAGACTCGCCGCGCGGGTGGATCGGCCGCCGATTTTTAACTGTTCGGCGCGCTCGGCCCTGACGTGTTTTCCATTTTGCGATGGCTGAGGAGCCTGTCGCTATGGCGCTTCCATTCGATCAAATGCTTGTCAAACTGCGCTTGCTCATCCAGCGCAATGAGCGTCATTCCGCGCCTGAAATAGAGCGATTGGAACGTGAGCTTATTCTGGCGAAATACGTCGCTCGCATGGAAGATGAGCGCCTGCAACGCCTATTCCAGAACCGTTGCGAAGAGCTTGGCTATTGTGCGGGTTGCGAGAAGCCGCTCGAAGAATGCGATTGCGTTTGGGTGGCCGGAATGAGAGTCGCCGCATGATGCGCTGGCTCTGGTATTGCCCGATCTGCGGCATTCATGCGGGTGTCGATGACACGTCGCCGGATTTTTCGCGTCTTTGGCAGGGCAAGTACAACGATGATGGGTCACTCGTCGAATATACGCATGTTGTGCGTGGGCTCATGCATCGGCTGACTGCGGTCGAGTCAGATCATCGCTTGGCGACCATGCAATGAAACGCGCCTGCTCTCTCCTGCGCACTAGCGCGCACTATGCCGCCGACAATTTCGCCTGCGGCCTTCATGCAAATGGGTTCACGCTGACGATGTCAGTCGATGACCTCGGCCCAGGCGATGTTCTCCTGACTTGGAATCGGCACAGCAGCTACAACGACTATGCAAATCAGGCCGCACGCCAAGGCGCGGCGGTGCTCGTCGCTGAGAACGGATACTTCGGGCGCGAATGGCAGGGCGATATATGGTTCGCACTTGCGCTCGATCACCACAACGGCGCCGGTCTGTGGCCGCGCGACGATGGACGACGCTGGCGTGCGATCGGGTTCGAACTCGAACCTTGGCGCGAAGGCGGTAATGAGATCGTTATTCTCCCGCAGCGAGGGATCGGAGAGCCGGGCGTCGCAATGCCTGCCGGATGGGCAGAGCAAATCCAGGCCGAGTTCGGAGGGCGAATCCGGCCGCATCCGGGCCGCAATGCCGACGACACCCTATGCGCTGATCTGGAGCGCGCGCGCTGCGTTATGACATGGGGCAGCGGTGCTGCGGTCAAAGCCATTGCGTGGGGCATTCCGTGCTATCACGGACTCTATAACTGGATCGGACGCAGAGCATCATGGCCGATCGGATTGTCCGTCGGCATACTTCCCGAACCCTTTCACGGCGAGCGAAGTTCGATGTTCGCCGATATCGCTTGCGCTATGTATCGCGAACGCGAAATCGAAGACGGATCGGCGATTGCAAGGTTGCTCACGCTACATGACGAGCAAAAAGATATCGAGAGGGCGTTTTCGGAATGATCAAATATCTCAGGACGCTCGGCGTGCTGTTGGCCTTATACGTCGCAATCGCCTTCGTCGTCTATGTCTTCGATGCGGTGACGTGGTCATGAAATCCGGTCCTCCCCAACGCACGGACAAAGACATGATTCCTTGGCGCGTTCCACAATCGGGATTGACGATTGTCACCGGCAGCAAAATCTATAAGAGCCGCCAGGATCGGCGAGCGCTGTTCTCGGGCGTGGTTGTGGGGATCGACATCGAAGATGGCGACGGAGTCGATATGGTGTGGGATATGGAAAAGCCCATGACTGACGGCCGCGAATACGTCGATCACATCGATTGCGTATCCACGCTGGAGCATGTGCGCAGACCATGGCTCGCAGCAACCAATCTGCAGACTATATTGCGGCCGGGAGGAACCCTCTTCGTTGCGGTGCCTTTTGTGTGGCGCCGACATGGATATCCTTCCGATTATTGGCGGATGACACCAGATGCGCTGCCTATCCTATTCGATCAAATCGAATGGACCGACCTTCTTTATTTCTCGCAGCGCGACGGCCTTACCTCAGAGTACCCAAAGCCGACGAAGGAACATCCCTTTCATGTGCCGCGATGCGAGACGTACGGATGGGGAGTGAAGCGATGACGTGCCCGAACTATATGGCGATATGGATTCTATTGGTCGCCGGCTGTTTGATCTTGCTCATACTCAATTGGATGCGGCTCGAACGGATCGAAAAATCTGGGCGAAAAACTCACAATGGAATTTTGTCACCCAACGAAGCAGATTGGGTCGTCTGCTCTGTATCCACCCAAGAGGATAAGGCGGTGCCTATTTTATCTGACGAGGAAGCGCGCAAGAAGCATGACGCCGCGATCTTTGCCAAAGCCGAGCTCGAAGCGCTTAAGGTCCGGGATCAGAAAATGGAGGAGTACGCGAAGGCGCATGAGGAAGATGTCGCCTCCTTCTCATTTGAATGCGTCGCCTTCGGTGACTTCCTTACCTTCGTTGCAAAGCGTGGTTATTTGCGGCACTGCGGGTCTTTGAATCTTAGTTTGATTAAAGAGATTCAATTCATAGAAGGGCACGTGCCCGGCGATGATGGGACTCTGTCCTATTCAAAAGAATGGAGGCCTGGAAAAGATAGCGGTTCTATTTCAGTGAGCTGGTCCGGTTCAGGCCGTTTTGACGAAGCCTATGAAAAAGCTGGCTATATCAGCGAACTGCAACCTAGATATGTGAAGGCCTACGCAGGTAATTTTCTTTTCTTGAGCGGTAAGCAACGCAAAGGCTATGACGATTGCGAGTGCGAGTACTATAATTTCATAGAGCGGAAAACCTCTCCTTACCCGCGACCGGCGGAGTCCGATAGAATTATTTTTGTCGATACGAAGCAAGAGTTGCATTGCCCCGCCGGACTCGGCGAAGACGTCTATCGAACAATCGTCGCTACAGCGGGCCGCAGGAAATGCAAATGAGAAAGAACACCGCTCGCGATCGCTGCATCGCCAGTCGCGTCCTGCAAGGTTATTCGATCCGAGAGGTCGGCTCCGACACTGGAATCTCCTATGAGCGTGTGCGCCAGATCGTGACGCAGGTGTGTCGCGAGGCGAATCCACGTGTCTTCGCGCGGATCGGCGGAGAGAAGAGTACCTACGGCGTCGGGACATTGCGTGTGCATGCGGAGAAGTTTTTGAATCGACTGATATGGGAGGGCGAGGCGTTAAAATGAAAGTCCTCTTCACCGGCAAAGGGAAAAGCGGTGCCTGGGAAATACGAGGCAATCAGGTCTGCCAAGGCCTGCGCTATCTTGGCATTGAAGCCGATGCCATCCCCAAAGCGAGCGTCGAGCAGATGCGCAGCTACGACATCATCGTGCTGGTCAAGCGACCGACGTTTGAATTGCTAGACGCGATACGTCAAAGCGGTAAGCCATTCGCTTGGGATGTCGTCGATTCGTGGCCGCAACCTGACGGCAACGAGTGGAACGCCGATCGCGCACTGACCTGGTTGCATACGTCCATTAAGGATGTTCGCCCCAACCTCCTCATCTGCTCGACGCGTGACATGCTCGCCGACGCGGAGTATGCGAATGCGTGCGTGATCTATCATCATGCGCGGCCCGAATACCTTAAAAAACGCACTAACTGGTTTACGGTTGGATACGAGGGTGGCCTTCACTATCTCGGGCGCTATGATGAAATGATTCGATTGGAGTGTGAGAAGCGTCGTCTCGTTTGGGATCGACATTCCGTCGAGAACGCGGTGCTCGCTATATGCCTACGAGATTGTAGGGGCTATGCTCCAGAGCACTATAAATCCAACGTGAAGTTAGCCAATGCGCAAGCCATCGGCATACCTGCACTCTGCTCGCCTGAATCGGGTTACAAGGAAACATCGACCGGCGGCGTTATATGGATCGAGTCGCCGGAGGATTTGCAGGCCGCGTTCGATACGCTGGCAGATCCCGCACGTTACGCCGAGCTCTGCGCCAGCGTGGATGCGCCTCCGACTTTGGCGCAGATAGCGCAGCAGTACGCGGATCAATTGGCTCGATTGTGCTGAACGTCAATGCTGACCGTCGAGATCCTAATCACCGAAAACACCTCGCGCCGCGGACGCCGTATGCTTGAAGCCTTGGACGAGCATCGTCCCTCGGATGTTGGCATTGCCCACACGCGAAGTTACGCCGGCCGCTGCCAATGGCTCATGCTATTCGGCGCCGGTGGCAGCGACCGATATCCGGCCTATCTCCGTCATCGCGCGAGCGGGCGCCGCACGGTCGTCTTCGACCTAGGGTATTGGGACCGCGAGAACTATCAGCGGATCGCCGTTGACGACGAGCACCCGCACCGGATGATGTATCGCGTGCCGATCCTGCCAGGGCGCGGCTATCCGGTGGCTCTTCGCGACGACTACGATCCGACCGGGCCGATCCTCTTCGCGGGCATGGGAGACAAGTCGCGCCGGGTTCATGGCGACTGGGACGGTCAGCGTCGCGCAGCACTCGCGCAGGACTCGACGCCCATCGTCTTTCGTCCGAAGCCCGCGCGCAAGGCGGATTCCGGGTTGCCTCCGATCGAACTCGCACTGCAGGGCTGTTCGAAAGTCGTCGCACATCACTCGAATGTCGCAATTGACGGCATCATCGCAGGCATTCCGCACGATGTCGTGGATGGCGCTGCGTTGGCGCTCAAACCAACCCGCGATCCAGTATTGCGACGCGAATTTCTGGACCGACTCGGTGCTTGGAATTGGCGGATCGAGGAAGCGCCGCAGATTTGGGAATTTCTTCGATCTATTCCGGAGGGGTGAATGAAGCTCAATGTAGGCTGCGGGAAACGCAGGTTAGACGGCTACACTGGCGTCGACGCGGTTGCGCGTGATGCCGCCGATATCGTTGCGCCGGCAGATGCGATACCACTGCCTGACGGGTGCGCTGACGAGATCATGGCAATTCATCTCTGCGAGCATCTACTCCCGTGGCGACTTCCTTTTGCGCTTCGCGAGTGGTATCGGCTGCTGCAGTCAGGCGGTAAGTTGATTCTCGAAATGCCTGACTTGTTCAAGGCGTGCCAAAACATCGTGGACGGCCGTATGCGCGGTGGTAAGCATCCGGATCAACTCGGTCTCTGGGCTTTGTATGGGGACGTCCGCGATGAAGATGAGCACATGCTTCATCGCTATGCGTATTCGTTCAACACACTGAGCCCAATCGTTGCGGCGGCGGGATTCGTGGGACTCACGGAATGCGAAACATTCTTTCATCCTGCTGGGAGAGAGTTCAGGGATTTTCGGCTAGAGGCAATCAAACCCTGAGATGAGTGAATAGCTTTTGTTCGGCTTCCTCTCTGGCTCGAACAGCTTCTTCAAATGAAGTAAACCATCCTAAATGGATTTCCCTGAGATGATGTTTGATCCAGTAACTTCTTGGAGAACGTTCCATCCCGACACGTTTCCCGATAGCGCATTTTGGACGGCTAATGCGCCAAGTCATGATCCCCGTATCGGGATCGTAGAACACAACTTCGCGGATTCTTTCTGCTGTAAGATTGCGAACAGCCATGACGCGCTCCAGACGCTGATTGGTGAGGGGCCGGTCGCGCGATTTGCAGTCGCCGCCGGCCTCGCTATTTTAGCACTGGAGGCGACATGATTGCCCGCGTCTGGATCGGCTATGATCCCAAAGAGCACGATGCCTATCGCGTGGCCGAACATTCTCTGCGCAAGCATGCGAGCTGCCCAGTCGAAGTCATCCCACTCGATCTGGACAAACTCAGAAAATGGCAATTGCTATGGCGCCGCTTCGAGGTCCGCGAGGGCATTACGTGGGACATCCTATCTAAAGCACCGATGTCGTCGACATTCGCGCTTACACGCTTCTTTGTGCCGATCCTCGCGCATTCGGGCTGGGGCCTATTTCTAGACTGCGATGTCATTGTGCAATCGGACATCGCAAAACTATTCGCGCTCGCCGACGACCGCTATGCCGTCATGTGCGTGAAGCATCCGGAGCTTGATTCGTCGTCGGTGAAAATGGTCGGGGCCCTGCAGACGTCGTATCCGAAAAAGAACTGGAGCAGCGTCGTGCTCTATAACGCCGACCATACGGCTAACCGTCGTCTGACACTCGGTGTCTTGAACAATACGCCGGGTCGCGATCTGCACGCCTTCCGTTGGCTACACGATGAGGAGATCGGAGAGCTACCCGATTCTTGGAACTGGCTATGCGGCGTGCGCGAGAAGCCAGATCGGGTCGACATCGCTCATTTAACGCTCGGATCGTGCTGGCTCAAAGGCTGGAAGGGTGGGCCATATGATGACATGTGGCTTGAGGCTGCTCGGGATGCGGGTGTTAGATAATGCAATGCTGGGCCTATTACGTTAGACTCCCGCGCGACCGCCGGGAGGCGGCAACTTGAGAGGGCGGGCTCCCCGATGACGCAGGCAGCTGAAAGGTGATCCGCGGCCGCCTCCAAGTCACCGTTGAGCCTGAGGTCGAGCCCGTCTCCCTCGATGAAATCTATTCCTGGCTGCGCCTCGATCCCGAGGGTTCCCCTCCGACTCACCCCGACGAGGCCATGCTCCGCTCGCTCATCAAAGCTGGGCGGCAATACGTCGAGAAATCGACGCGGCGCTCGCTGGTGGCGCAGACGATCCTGTACTCGATCATCGACCAAGATCCCTATCCCGGCGCGCCTGAGGGCGTAATGGGCTGGTTCTCTGGCTGTTATTATCTGCCGCCGGTGAATCTTCCGGGGCCATCTGGCTGGAATCGCATCGAGCTGTTCCGGCCTCCGGTCATCGGCGTCCTCTCCGTTTCGTCGATCGATGCCGACGGAAATCCGGTCGTCATGGCTCCGGCGTCCTATCGCCTCGTCAATTCTGGCACGCAGGTCGCGTTCATCGAATCGATAGGTGATGCGGCATGGCCGCAATCAGGTGTCGCGGGACGAGGACTGCAAATCCTTTACCGCGCCGGCTACGAAGGCACCGGTTCACCGCCGGACCTGACCGATGGCATTCCAGAGGACATCAAGACAGCCATCAAACTATGGGTGCAGCGCATGTATGATCCTCTCGCGAAAGATCAATCCGATGTCTACGACGAGGCCATCAAGAACATTTTGACCGGCTACCAGGTCTATTCGTTCTGACCGCCGATGAGTATCCGCGCCAACGTTCCCGCGCAACGCCTCGATCAGCGCATCACATTTCAGCGCAAGGTCAACGGCACGCAGAATCCCGTCAATGGCGAGATACCGGTGTCGTGGCAGGACGTCATTACATGCTGGGGCTGCGTCGATGCCATCCGCGCGAACGAGCGCCACATCTCCGACCAGATCGAGGCCGAGGGCGATTACACGGTATGGGTACGCTGGCGCGGCGATCTCGACGCGAACATGCGCATCGTCTGGCGGGGCACGCCGCTCGATATCAAGAGCATTCCGGATCAGCAGCGGCGCGGGCGCTGGCTCGCGATCTTCTGCGAGTCCGGATTGAATCAAGGCTAGCGCGATGACGACCGTCCCCATCAAGGGATTGGACGACCTTGGCCGCGCGCTCAAGGAGTTCCCTGAGGTCATCGGCAAGAAATATCTGCGCCGCGGAACCTATCAGGCAGCGCGGACGATCGCCGACGACGCAGTAATACGTGCGGCGGGAGCTCCGTTGTACGCCCAGGCCATGGAGCAGATCTCCAAGAACATTGCGGTTTTTGCGCGACGCAACCCGGACCCCAGCACCGCGCACTACGCCGTTGGCGTCCGCCGCGTAAAGCTGTCGAAGCGCCTAAAACGCGTTCTGCGCGTATTGCGTAATACCGGGCAAGCCGGTCAGCTTGAGAATGACACTTTCTTCTGGCATTGGTATGAGTTCGGGACGACCGAACGGCGCACGACGAAGGGCGAGAACCGAGGCAAGATCATTGCACAGCCATATCTTCGTCCAGCGTTTGAGGCGAAGAAAAACGAGGCGATCGAGGCCTTCAAGAAGTCGCTGGCGCAGGATGTCGAAGCCGCCGCGCGCGAGGTACGCCGATGACGCCGCCAATCGTCTCGCTGCTGGTGGCTTCGAGCGCTGTGACGGCGATCATCGGTGCGAATCCTTCGCGGATATTCCCCGACGAGGCGATTCAAGCCGCAACGCCGCCTTACATTGTCTGGTCGACGACCGTCGGGAGCGCCTACAACCTCATGGATGCGCCGCCGCCCGCCGATCATGTGCGCACCACGCTGCAGATCTATGCGATGTCCGCGACCGAGCGAGATGCGCTCTACGAGGCCGCGCGCGCAGCGCTGGAGGCCAACGGCTATCTGGCGTCGCTGAACTTTAGCGGCTACGATCCGGATACGAAGCGTTACACGGTTTCATTCGACTGGAACTTTATTTTGCAGCACGGCAGCTAAACGCCGATTTCACCCTGGGCACGCCGAGAGGCGCCCCGACCCGGTCGCAGGCAAGCGCCGGTCCCCATTAGAGGGAGGGAGTCCGGAGAGCCCCGCTTCATAGCGGGGCTTTCCTCAAAGGATGCCGGGTCCAGCTGGCCCGACAAACGACCGTCGAGAGGACGGCCGTCGCACCGCCGAGAGGCGCTTGCTTTCCCATCGATGGAGTCAAAACATGGCTACGAAATTCACCCCCACCCAGGGAATGAAGCTGTATTTTTCGGACGACAGCGGCTCGCCGATTGTCGTGGCGAAAGTCGACCAGGCTACCGGCGTCACGGGCCTTGGCGGCAAGAAAAAGAAGATCGATATCACGAATCAAGACTCGGTGAAATACACCGAGAACGCCGGCGGCCTGATCGATTCCGGCGAAGCCTCGTTCACCCTGATCTGGGATTTCACGAACGCCAATCAGGTGCTCGTCCAGAGCCTCACCGAGTCCAGCAACAACCGCGCATTCTTTCTCGCATCCAGCGACAACACCACGCTGCCAACCTACGACGCGGTCAATGCGAAGCTCGCGCCGCCGGTCTCGGGCGGATTCATCACACGCTCAGGGTTTGGCTTCATCGGCTATTTCTCCATGTTTCAGGCGGATGCGCCGGTCGACGACGTCATCAAGGTGCAGGCGGGCGTGCAGCTCTCCGGCGCCATCACGACGTACGTCAAGGGCAAGGCGTATCCGTAAACCATCTGATGCGGGGCATCACCAGTTCGCAGGCGGCGTGACCGGGCGCGTTTGCCCCCGCAGCGTGCCGCTCCTACGGCACGCCGTCCTGCGATCTCTTTCTAGGAGCAAGAGATGAATCTTCCTTTGATCGAACAAATGGTCGCGGCGGCGGGCCCCGACATCGTCGAAGTGCCGATCGAGTTCAAGGGCGTGGCCGGCGACGTCGCCGGCAACGTTCGTGTGCGCCGCCTCAGTTTCAAGGAGGCCAACGAAGTCTTCGTCGGCATCCTGAGTGGCAACGAGATCGATCCGCGCAAGGTCGCGATGAGTCAGATTGCGGTCATCTCGAAATGCATTGTTGACGAGAACGGCAAAGCCGTATACGGCAAACCGGATATCGAGGCGTGGCCTGCGCCGGTCATTCTGGCCGTGTATGAGGCTTGCCAGAAGGTCAATGGCGTGACGAAGAAAAATGCGGAGGAGGCCGAGGGAAAATCGCCGGCGACGTCTTCCTCCGATTCCGACACGAGCTCGCCCGCGAACTCGGAGGAATGACGGTCGCCGAAATGGAGATGCGCATGAGCGTTGGCGAGATGTTGGATTGGTTTGCGTTCAAGAAGATGGAGCAGCGCGAGGCCGAGCGCCATCGCAAGAAGATTTCTTCGCCGATCAATCCGTTTCCAGAAGGCACGCCCGAAGCAGAATTTTTCGACGCCTCGCACACGACCGACTAAAGGCATAGGCAATGGCAAATTCGCTCGGCCAAGTCTCAATCGACGTACTCGCCAACATCGCGAATATGGTGAGTGACCTCGGCCGAGCGCAGCAAGAGAACGCAAAAGCTGCACGTGCGATGCAGAAACAGTGGGATGATTTCGGGCGCGGCGTCAAGGACACATTGGGGAATATCGCGGGGGCGCTCGGGCTCGCTTTCTCGGTCGATAAATTCGTCGAGATGGGACGCGCATCGATTGAACTCGGCGATCAGCTGAATAAGATGTCACAAAAGATTGGGGTGAGCGTCGAGAATTTGTCGGCGTTGCGTGCTCAAGCCCAGCTGTCGGATGTGGGGCTCGAGGATTTTGGCGCGTCCATGGCAAAACTGGCACGCACGGCAACGGAAGCCGCGGCTGGTTCCAAGCAACAGGCTGCTGCGTTCCAATCGATGGGTGTCAGCGTCACCGACGTTACCGGGCGCATGCGTCCGATGCAACAGATTCTGCAGGACGTTGCTGGAAAATTCGCAGGCTATGCTGACAGCGCATCTAAGACGGCGCTCGCGCAGCAGTTATTCGGCAAATCCGGAGCCCAGCTCATCCCGCTGTTGAATGAACTCGGCGAGAAAGGATTCGCGGAGGTCGTCAAGCAAGCCGAGGCGTATAACCAAGTCATCGGAGGCGAACAAGCCAAGCAGTCCGAGGAGTTCAAGGATAACCTCACGAAGCTGGAGCAAGCAGCGTCCGGATTCGCGAACGCGGTCATGAAGGAATTGCTGCCCTCGCTGGTCTCGCTGACCGGCGATATGGATGAGGCAGCAAAGACGAACGATCGCTATTCATCGAGCGCATCGGGCGTCGTCACGATCATCAAGGCAATGATCCTGGCGTTCGGCGCGATCAAGGAGGCGTTGTCGACGGCGGTCACCATCCTTATTGGATTTTACGATGCCGTCGCCTCATCGTTCTCGGCTGCGGGTCAAATCGTGGCGGCATGGGCGACGGCGACAAAGGAACGCATCAAGGCCGCCTTCACTCTGGATGGCGACGCCTTCTCCAAGGCCGGCGATCAATACGCCGCGCAGCTCGCGAAGATTGGCACTTCGGTTGCGGCGCGCTTCAAGAGCATTTCGTCGAACATCACCAGCGCGTCCGCGAGCTCGATCGATGGCGTCGTCAAGCAATACCAGAAACTGTTCGGCGCGTTCTCAAATGTCGCCTCCGGATTCGACACGACAGCGAAAAAGGCACGCGACGGGAAGGCGCCCATTGTCGATGCCGGCAATGCGGCCGATAAAACGGCACAGCAAGCACTGGCGCTCGCGCAGGCCTGGGACAAGGTCAATAATGACCTCGATACTTTGGCCGGTAAGCTCGGCGGCCCTGCCGCACAAGCTCAGGCTGATTACTCGAAGGGCTTGCGCCAGCTTGAGACGGACATGGAAGCGCTCGCGATTGCGGGCGGTAATGTCGCCGACATCATTCCGTTGTGGCAACACGGCGAGGAAATGCTCGCGCAAATCCTTCAGCAGACGAGCGACAAGATCAAGGCACAGCAGGACATCGTCGGCAATCTCGCGCAGGAATATGCCAACGATGAACGCCTGGTCGGTCTTAGCGGAGATGCGCACAAAACGATGGAGGAGATCATCAAGGCCGAGACCGAAGCGCGCTCGCTCTATGAGCAGCATCTTCGCGATACGCCGGCCTTGACGGAGCAGGAAGTCGCTTCCATCAAGCGTCTTTCGGAAGCGCATCTCGAATACGAACATACAGTCGAGAACTCGAAAAAGGTTCAAGAAGACTGGGTCAATATATGGAAGACGGGATTCGATCAGCTCGCCGATGACATCGGCAAATTCTTCACGGGTCAAATCGATAGCTGGTCTAGCTTTGGTGACGAGCTCGTCAACATCGCCAAACAGATTGTCGCCTCGATCATCTCGCAGTTCGTCAAGCTCTCGATCATCAATCCGATCATGAACTCCATCTTCGGTTCGGCGGCCGGAGGTACGGGCGGCGGCTTGTTGCCGACGATGAATAGCATTGCCGGCGGCATGTTCTCGGGCGGTGGGGCGAATACGGCGTCTTCGGGTGGCTATACGCAAAGCTCGACCGGAGATTTTTCCTTCATCTCCATGGGCCGTCAGTTATGGCAGGGCTTCCAGGGCGGCTATTCGAGCTTCTTCAGCGGTGCGGATGCCTACACGATGGGACCGCCGACCGTGGGCGGCTCGACTAGCTCGTACTACGGCGGCGGTTATACGAGCGGCTTCGGACAAGCGCTCGGCATTGCCGGCGGCGTCTATGCCGGATACAACCGCTATCAACAGAGCGGCGGCGGCATTGGCGGCGTCGCGGGTGGGCTTGCGTACGGATATGGCACCTATGCCGCCGGCGCGGGCCTTGCGACGGTTGCGGCGACCGGCTCGCTCTCAGCCGGGCTTGCAGCAATTCCTGTGGTGGGCTGGATCGCGATTGCCGCGATGCTCGTCGACATGATCAGCGGCGGCAAGCTGTTCGGAACGAAGGGCAAGTTCAATTTCGGCGAGCAGGCGATCAATATCGGGCCGCAAGGTGCGACCGTTACGGCCGGATACGATCTGAAGGGTCAGAAGCCCCTGTTCGGCGGGAGCACTCACAGCTGGCAGACACTGACGCCTGACCAAGCCTCGATCGATGCCGCAAACCAATTCTTTGAATCCCTGAAATCGCAGACAGAGGACTTCGCGAAACAGTTCGGCGTCACGATGGGAGACGTCGTCGGCGGTCAGTTCATCGCGACCTTCGACAAGAAAGGCAATGTCACGAAGACCGAGTCGACGGTCCTTGGCAAGACATACAGTGAGGATCAGCAAGCATTCCAGACTCGGCTCGCGGCCGAGAACATGATTGCGGTGCTGAACCAGATCGACAAAGGGCTCAGTGACGCCGTCGAACAGTATCGGCAGAGCGCCGATCAGTTGATGGCCGTCACGCAAGCGCTCGCTGGCGCCGAAGCCTATATCCAACAAGGTGGCAGTTTCCTCGCGCTCGGTACCGATCAATCCCTGACGGCGCTCCTGAAGCTCGCGCAGGGGGCGCAGCAGTTCGGCGAATCGATCGATCAGACGATTCAACGGCTCGAACAGGCACAGGCGCAATACGATCAATTCGTTGGGCAGTTCAAGCCGCAGCCGACGTTCGCCTCGAATTTCCAGCAAGTCCTGGCCGGCATCGATACACAGCTGCAACAAAACATCGCTCAGGCGAATGCCTATGCGCGCGCGGCGGGTGCCGAGGGTGCCGCTACTCAGGACTTGGCGAATATTCACGCCTACGCCGCGCAGCAATTCGCGGCCGCCGTCGCACAATTGAAGGCGGCATCGAACTCGCTCGCGGCGAGCCTCGGCTACGCGCTGCCGAACAATATCGACGACATCAATAACGAGATTGCCGCGCTCGAAGGAAAGGCGAACTCCGGCGGCCGCGCGATCGGCGGATTCGGTAACGCGATGACGACGGCCGCGCAGCGCGCGACCGACGCGATGAATCTCTTGCTCGGCGATCTCTCGCCGCTGAACGATCAGCAGAAGCTGCAGCAGGCCCTAGCAGGTTTGCGCGCGGGCACGGTCAGTCAGCAGCAGGTGCTCGAAATCGGTCGGCGCCTCTATGCGACCGGCAGCGATTATGCTGCGCTCTTCGCACAGGTACAGGCGATCGGCGATCATACCGGCGGCCGCCCCGGCGGAGGTGCCTCGGGCGGCGGCGGAGGGGGCGGTCTCAGCGCCGCCGATCAGCAGCGGCTACACGATCTGCAGGAACGCCGTACGCAGTTGCAAGAAGCGCAGCGGCACGCCGATTCGTTGCAGCTCGCGCAGAACGTCGCCGATATCGTCTCTGCGACCGGCGAGACCATCGATCAGGCGCTCGCCGATCTCGGCATCGACAATAAGGGCTTGCAGCAATTCATTCAGGACTTGGGCCTCAAGGACAAGGCAGGCTTCGATGCCTTCATCGAGAGTCTCGAAAAGCAGACGGATAGCGCGGGCGACAATACACGCGATATCGCCGGACGCTTGGACACAACGAACGAACTCCTGACCGAAATCCGCGACGGCCTGAATCCCGGCGGTCATTCGACGCATGGGACGCCCAATGCCGACGATGCTATCGCGCGCGATCCGACAGGGCACGGCGGACATGCGCGCCCGGGCGCTGCTGGCGCTACCTCACAAGATGTCCAGGAAAATACTCAGCAAATCAGAGACCTCAATCGGAATCTGCGCGATCGCAGCGGCGCGGGCTCGCGCACCACGCGCGGTAATAATCCAGCCCTCCCGGCCCGGGTGCGCTAATGCCTGGGCAAGTCCGCTCAGTCCTCCTCGCCGACATTGATCTCGGGACACCGCGCTCAGATTCGCTCCGGCTGTCTGTTGATCTGCCTTCAGGGGTCAAGGGAACGGCCTATGCGGGGCTCCTGAGTGCGTCCGGTGGGGTGGCCCCCTATACATACCTCATCACTTCGGGATCGCTTCCTACGGGCCTCTCGCTCAATGCAGGCACCGGCGCCATTACCGGCACGCCGACCGTCCTGGGCGACTTCGAGTTCACCGCGGCCGTCGTCGACAGCAATGGCTCGCCCGGGGACACCGACTCGAAGGTCGTCTCAATCAAGGTCACCTTAGGGGGTGCGTTTTCCGGACAGTTGGCGCCGGGCGAAGTCGGGATCGCCTATTCCTCGGGCCTCTCGGCCTCGGGCGGCGTTCCGCCCTATGTCTGGGCCGTCAGCTCGGGCTCGCTGCCGACGTCGCTGTCGATCAATGCGTCGACGGGTCTCGTCACGGGAACGCCGACTGTCGCGGGTACCTTCAACTTCACTGTGACTGCGACCGACAGCAACGGTGATCCGCAGGATTACCCGACCTCGATCACGATCGCGGCGGCCGTCGATCTCCAGAGCTCGACCTTTCCGGCCGGCATCGTAGGTGTCGTCTATAGCGCAGGACCAACCACACTTGGCGGCGTTGCGCCCTTCTCGTACGCGATCACGAGCGGCACAATCCCGACGGGCCTGACGTTCTCAAGCGCGAGCGGCTTCATTTCCGGGACCTGCACGGCGGCCGGCACTTATGCGTTCGATCTCACCGTCACGGATATTCTCGGGGGCACCGACACCTATTCGGCGAGCGTCGTTTTCTCGGATGCCAGCGCGAGCGGACAAGTCGCGATCCAGTTCGAGGATGAGGGCATTGCGCTCGGCACTGCCGGGACGGTGGATGAAGTCAATTTCGTCGGGGCCGGCGTTACAGCGGCGCGCGCTGGCGACAAGGTCACCGTCACGATTGCGGGGGGCGGAAGTGGCACCGTTACCAGTGTCGGACTTGCCCTCCCGGGGTCCGTGTTTACTATTTCTGGCTCGCCCGTCACTGGCTCAGGCACGCTGACGGGCGCTTTCATCAATCAAAGTGCGAATACTGTTTTCGCAGGTCCGACAACGGGGTCTGCGGCGGCGCCGGCATTCCGCGCCCTGGTCGCCGCCGATATACCCTCGCTGTCGTATCAAGCGCCCATACAGATTCAGGACGAAGGCGTCAATAAAGGCACGGCGGGACAGGCATCGACATACAACTTCGTGGGTGCCGGCGTTGTTGCAGCGGTAGCGGGCACCACGACCACTATCACGATCGCTGGCGCATCGATCAACGTTGCGGGTCTCTTCGGGACCGGCAGCGATGGCGATCTGGTGCTTGACGGGTCGACCGCAGCCACGGGCATGAATCGAACGGGCGATCAGTATGCCCCGACCCGACCGATCTTTGCGCATAACATCACGATCAGCAATACCGCTTTTCTGCTCGCGGCGGGCTATCCGATTTCGTGCTCGGGCACGCTGACGATTACGAGCTCGGCGGCGCCCCCGATCCGCACTGATGGCAATAACGGCACGAATGCGAGCGGGACAGGTGGCGCATCGGGAGGATCGTCGTATACCGCAAGCTATCTCGGTTCTAGCCTTACGGGTGGCGCGGGTCAAAACGGCGGTGCGACGACCGGGACCACAGGTTCAGCCGGAGGTAATGGAAATAAGCCCCGCAACGGGGGTGGAGGTGGCGCCAGCGGACGAGGAGGCGCAGGAACGTCCGGGGCTGGCGGCGGGGCCGGCGCAGCCGGCAATCAATCCGCTACGTATTTTCCGCAGGAAACGCTCTATCCGGTGTTCTGGGGGGTTACGTCGTCCCCAGCATGGGCGCAGATCGCCGGTGGAGGCAATGGCGGCGGTGGCGCGGGCGGCGGAGGCGATGGTACGGCCGGAGGGGGAGGCGGAGGCGGAGGTCCGGGCGGCGGCGTCATGGCGCTGTTCGTGCGCTACATCCTCTGCAATAGCACGCAGACGATCATCGGTGTCAACGGCTTCAACGGCGGCAATGGATTTACGCCAGTAGCCGGTAATCGCGGCGGCGGTGGCGGTGGCGGTGGTGGCGGCGGCGGTTGGCTCTTCGTCGTCTACGAGGCGCTGACCGGATCCGGTGTTCTGACCGTCACCGCAAACGGTGGCAACGGAGGAACCGGCGGGAACGCAAGCGGTACGGGGACGGCGGGCTCTGGCGGTGGCGGTGGTGCGGGAGGACTCATCAATTCTTATTCCACGCTCACGGGTGTTTTCACTACGGTCAAGAGCGCAGCGAACTTTGTGGGTCTCGCCGCCGCTGGCGCTGGCGTGACGACGGGCGTTACGGGTGAGGCGGTTTCTCTGGTGCTGACATGACGACGAAGACCTATGCCGTTCTCGACCCGCATGCCGTCGGCCCCGATATGGCGATCGAAGCCGGCGGCACGATTGCGACATGTCTAGTCAGCGGCGATGACAATCAGCGCTTGATTCGCTTCACCGAAGGATTCTCATCGGGACTGCATTACTTCGAGTGCACGTTCTATGGTGAAGGCGATCTGCCTGGCAAAGTCGCCGTCGGCATCGTCACGGCCGCGCATCCACTGAATCAATATGTCGGTCAGGACGCGAGCGGTGTCGGATATCTCGCGGGCGATGGCAATGTCGAGAGTGGCGCTACGCCGGTTGCGACATGCGATGCGACAGCTAAGGAGGTCGTCATAGGTGTTCTCGTCGATGGGGACGCCGACACGGTGACCTTCTTCAGCGGCAATACCGTCATTGCCTCAGTCGCAATACCGAGCGGCCAGACATGGTACGGCGCGGTGAGCTGCGGTTGCACAATCGCTTTCGACACGAACGCCTATATTGTCACGGGTGCTGTTGCGTTCGCCTATCCACAACCGAATGCGCCGGCATGGTTCACCGAGACCAGCGGCAGCGGCACGCTTCACTTGAGTGCGCGCACCGGCTTTCTTACATCATTGAGCGATACGCCGGCCAATATTGGTTACATGCCCGATATCCTCGACGACACCACGTTTTCGATCAGCCGCAAGGTCGGTGTCTGGGTATGGTCGGACCAGAACTTTTCCGCGAACTATGCGTCGCTCCCGGCCGACAACAACGACGGGCGCTATGATTTCGTGCTCGATGCCGATGCGCGCAATGGGAAGGTGACGTGTCGTCTCGTTCCTTATAACGGAACCTTCGCCGATTCCTTCGTGGTAGGCACCCCGATCATCGATAGCGTCAAGACAGACGGCGAGTCAAAGCTCAGGCTCTCGCTGAAAGATGCGATCTCGGCAATCCAGCGCCCGCTGCAGACGCGCATCTTCCCGCCGTACCTCAATGCGGGCGCGGCGGGACGTCCTCTGCCAATTGTACTTGGCGCCGTGCGCAACGTGGAGCCGACGCTCATCAAGGAGCAAGAAGACGGCCGCTTTCTTTACCAGATCAGCGATCAGGCAATCACCAACATTGGCGTGCTGCGCGATCAAGGCGATCCGCTGGACCCCAACGGGACGCCGCCGGATTACACACCGACGAACGATTTCACGGGACTGCTGACGCAGGTCGAGCCCGCGGGAAAGCTGACCGGTGATTTCTCGAATGTCGGGGCGCAATATCAGATTCCAGGTGTTGATGACGTGCTTGCCGATGCGGGCCTGTTTACGATCTGGACAAATCCCAGCAATCCGCCGGACGGATGGAGCACGAGCGGCAGCGGAACCATTACGCGCGAAGGCACCAGCGGTGGCTGGCCGCAGAATTATGTCGCGCGTCTTTCGACGACGGACCCGTGGTCGCCAGCGGACTCGAAGTTCGGGAAGGTCATCGATTGGCCGTCTACGATTCTGAAAGCTGGACGAACGTATAACATCACGCTAAAGATTTTCGCGGCATCTGGCACGCTGCCCGACGTCCTCGGCATCGGTTATTTCTTCGGTCTGCGTGTTCTATCGGCGCTAGACAATGCGCCGTCATCCTCGATCACGCCCTATAACCAG
>Ga0105239_10001085_pt1 | contig 37706 bp, 32 predicted proteins | sample KBSC44metaG_FD_92761 | JGI IMG/M metagenome (GOLD analysis project Ga0105239, IMG submission 92761) | Corn rhizosphere microbial communities from Kellogg Biological Station, Michigan, USA - KBS C4-4 metaG | ecosystem: Host-associated > Plants > Roots > Rhizosphere > Soil | place: Michigan, USA... | reverse complement strand
TGGGGATCAGCAATCCGTTCAACGGTCGTGATGCCACGAGGGGATGCACCCTTGTCTCCACGGTGATCATCTCACCGCTCCGTCCCGTCATTGAAGCAAGCGTCGTTCATACCGGCTCCTTTGATGTCCCGCCGAAGCGGACGGACGAAACCTATGGCAACGGAGCCCAGGCGTCACGTGTCGACGCCGTAATGATGGGCTCGCCCGCGCGACTACGACCGATCGGAATCCCGCTCGACCAGACCGGCGTTCCAGAGATGGTGACGAACCGATCGAAGCAGGGCCTGGCAGAAACGAACCCTTGTTGCTCAGCTTCGTTGCGCTCCTGGAACCTCGGCTGCCACGGCCACCCGTCCCAGGAGATGGATATTGGAAGACATTGCCGGATGGATCGCTCCCGCAGCGACCATGATCGCGGCGATCATGACCGCCGCCAATCTGGGGTCGCGTGTCACCGGATGGGGTTTCATCATCTTCACGATCGGTGCTGCCGGCTGGTGCATCGATGCATTGCTGACGCATCAACAGAACCTTTTCTGGTCGAACGCCTTTCTGGGCGTGGTCGATATGATCGGCATCTATCGCTGGCTTGGACAGCGAGCGAAACTGGAGGACGGTGCGCAGGCAGCGGTTGAAAAAAGCCGCACGAACCCAAAGCCACTATTCCCTATCCTGTCGCTCGACGGCGGGGCGATCGAAGGAGGCGATGGTGTGCCGATCGCACATGTCGTCGGGGCCATGGGAGAGTGCGAAAGCGGTCGAATTGCCTATCTGGTCGTGCGCGGCGCCAGGACAGGCGATGGCGACACCGCGCTCCACGCAATTTCTTGGGACAAGATCGAGGCTGGCGACACGTTCCGAAGCGCACTTTCTCCATCGGATATCGCAAGGCTTCCGGTGGTCGATGCCGACAACTGGCCGGGGAGCGCCTCAGGTCGCGTTCCGAGGCCAGCCTCATGAACGCCGTCGGCCGCGCAACCGGTCATCCTCCCTCCCGCTTGCTGTCACCGACGGTCGATTGCGCCATTGTCGGCGGAGGCCCGGCCGGACTGACCGCCGCCATCTATCTCGCACGGTTCCATCTCTCCGTCCTGGTCGTCGATGCCGGTGAGAGCCGCGCGGCGACGATCCCGTTGACTCGCAATCACGCCGGTTATCCGGGCGGCATCGCTGGCAAGGACCTCCTGCGCGATATGGCCATTCATGCGACAGACTACGGCGCTCAGCTGGTGAGTGCGCGCGTGACCGAACTTGCGAAGCACGAATCCGGATTCCTTTTGCGCACCGAAGAAGGAGAACTTCACTCACGCTCCGTTCTTCTCGCGACGGGCGTCCAAAATCGCCGCCCCGATATGTCGAGATCCTTGCATGACGAAGCGCTGTCGCGCGGGCTGCTCCGCTATTGCCCGATCTGCGATGGCTATGAGGTTACCGACACCAATGTGGCGGTGATTGGCAGCGGAAGCCATGGTCTACAAGAAGCCCTGTTTCTCCGCGGCTTCACCGAACGGGTGTCACTCGTTGCCCCCGATGGCGTCCATGCGCTGTCCCAAAAGGATCTAGGCCACGCCGAGGTCGCCGCGATCTCCTTGGTCGATGGTCCTATCGCAGCTATTACGATCGAAGGAGACAAGCTCTGTCTGGCCACCCCGATTGGCCGCCTTGCATTTGCCAGCGTCTATCCCGCGTTGGGATCGGTCATTCGATCGGAGCTTGGTAGGTCGGTCGGCGCCAACCTCTCCGACGAGGGATGCATCCTGGTCGATGCACACCAGCGGACGTCTTGCCAGGGGCTCTACGCCGCCGGTGACGTCGTGATCGGCCTCGATCAGATCAGCCATGCGATGGGCGAAGGCGGCGTCGCCGCAACTACGATCCGCAACGACCTCGCCAACATCAAGCCGCTATACCGGGGACGCCCCTAGCCAGGTCTCCCGACCACCGGCACCGTGCCGAGCAGAGCTCGCCGCACGCCGTCTGCGCGGAAGACTGATCGAGGTTGACGAAGGCGACCGCCACTGTCGGGTATGAAGCACCCAGCCGGCGATTCTTTCTCCCTTTCGAAGCGCACGGCATCCAAGAACTCGGCGAGGTATCCTTGATCATTGGACGTGACCTTGATGCCTCGCCAATATTTCACACCGCCAGCAACGATGAGCCTTTGAGACATCGGTTTGGGCTCGGAGGGCAGGTTATATCTCCGATACAAACCGGTAGCTCGCCTGCTTCAGGCCGATCGACCGAAAGAAACCGTTGGCGTTTCGTATCTCGATGTCGCTCATGCCCTCGATCCGGCCAACTTTGTGCTTGCCGAGGTCGGCGACCACCGCGTCGAAGAGCGCCCTGCCAATACCTCTACGCCGGTCGTCTTCATTGACAACGACAACGGAGATCCGACCGATGGCGCCAACAACGATGTCCGGAACGATCGTCCACGCCAGCAGGCCGACGACGCCGCCCCGATCCGCGACCAGTACCGGCTCCTTCCGAGCGGCCGCCGAGACGATCGCCTTTCTGACCGCCGGCGCATCACCAGCGAAGCCGACCACCGACAGAAGTGCCGTCATGGCATCTGCATCGGCTCGACGTGCCGGCCTGACCGCCAGGTCCGGACTTTGCCGCGCCGCCTCGCGCGCAGCCTGTGCGGATTTCGAGACAGGGCGGTCCGCTTGCTTACGGCTCGTTGGCGGGGCCGGTTCCCTCTCGGGCTCAGGGTTAACGTCGATCCGAGGTGACGTCGAAGACGGAGTTATCCTCCGGCGAGGTCGTGGACGGATCGCAGACGGCGGTGCCTCGGTATCGGGGCCATCGACCGCGGCAGTTTGCATCCTGCCCTTGCCCTTGGGCGTAACGCGCGCTGATTCGGCCCAGGTCGCGACCTCTCCCTTGCGAAGATAGTCAGCGATCTCCTCCGCGGTCGCGGTCAGTCCTTTGTCTCCGACACCGAAGAGCGGCTTGCCGGCCGGATCGGCGACGCCGAACTTTCCATAGTCGCCAACTCCGGCCTTGCGCCTTCGTGATTTCAGAAGCTTCAGCCCACGGTGGCTAGCGGCTTCACGCAGTTCCTCGTCGGTGAGCGCCATCAGTCCGGCCGATCAACTGGTCTCTAGGGCTGTGTAGACGGCCATCAGATGACGCGCGGCCGACGCCCTCGCGCGTAGCGAGCGAATCGTCGCTTCATTAGTGTCATGAAGCATCGTCAGCATATCGAGCACCTCATCGCGCGGCACGCCATGTTCACGCAAATGCGTCGCGATCAGCGTGAGCATATTGGCCCACATGGTGACCGAGCCCTCGGCGAATGCGATCGCGCCGTCGTCGTCCACAATGCGATCGGCGCCGCTGGCCACCGCATCCGGGTCAGGCACGTTTGCGCGCCGGGGCTTTCGCACCTGGTTTCGCCGCCATCTTCTTTGGTGCGGCAGCTTTCTTGGCGGCCGGCTTCTTCGCCGGCGCCTTGGAGACTGTGCCGGCCCCACCGCCAGTGCCGAGCGACTTCTTGAGCGCCGCCATCAGATCGACGACGTTGGAGCCGCGTGGATCGCTCCCCTTGTCATCCTCGATTGTGACGGTCTTGCCCTTCTTCTTGCGCTCGATGAGATCCTTCAGAGCATCAACATAACGGTCGTGAAATTCGCTCGCGTCGAACTTGCCGGTCTTCTTGTCGATGAGGGTCTGTGCGAGATCGAGCAGGTCGTCGTCCGGGCTCCCGTCGCCGATGTCTCGGAAAAAGCTCGCGGCCTTGTTGACCTCGTCGGCATAGCGCAGCGTCTCCATCACCATACCGCGCCCGCAGGCCTTGATGCTGACGACATATTCGCGACCGCGCATCGCGAGTTGGCCGAGCCCGATCTTGTGCGTTCGGCGGAGTGCCTCTCGCAGGACGATGAAGGCCTCCTCCGCGAGGTCGTCTGCCGGCACTACGTAATAAGGCTTCTCGAAATAGATTGGGTCGATGTCGTGGCTGTCGACGAACTGGGTCAGCTCAAGGGTCTTCTTGCTCTCCAGCTTGACCCCTTCGATTTCCTTCTCGTCAAGCAGGACATATTCGCCCTTCTCATATTCGAAGCCTTTGACGATCTTGTCGATATCGACGGGCCCGACTCCGGGCGCGATTTTCTCATATTTGATACGCTGACCGGTGGGCTCGTAGATTTGGTGGAAAGCGATGGTGGCACCGCTCTTGGTCGCCGAGTAGATCTCGACGGGGATCGAGACGAGCGCGAGCCGGATCTGTCCGCGCCAATATGGTCGTGCCGCCATGTGCTGAACCTTCGAAGGGAGTCTGATGCATCAATCCCCAAGTGGCACCGGGCGTTCCGACACTTTGCCTCACTCCCTGTCCCGCCGCCGTTCGAACTTGAAATTGTCGCGGATGTGATCGTTGAAATAGGCGCCCTTGGATGGCGCGGTGGCGAGGCCCTGGGCGATCGCCTCCGGGACGCCGGCATATCGGTATCGCAGTCCGCTCACGAACAGCACGTCCAGCGTGTGCGTTCGCTCATCGTAGGAGAAGGTGCGTATGACGCTCGACGGCATATGGCCGAAACGCCCTGCGGCGCGTTGATCTCCCCATGGCTTCGGCGACGTGCCGAAGACGCGGCGCAGGACGTGGATCATGCCCCCTATTCCGATGCCCGAACCCATGGAAGCGAAGCTCGTCAGTGAGTTGCCCGCCGAGGGCGACTGGCAGTTCGAGCCGAAATGGGATGGCTTCCGCGCCATCATCCGACGACAGGGCAACGCGATCGACATCCTTTCGAAATCGGGCAAGGATCTCGCCCGCTACTTTCCCGAGATCGTGGCGCTCATCGCGGCGACGCAAGAGACCCACTTCGTGGTTGATGGCGAGCTGGTCGTGCCGATCGGCGACATGCTATCCTTCGACGCGCTGCAGGCACGCCTCCATCCCGCGGAAAGTCGCATCAAGCGCCTGTCTCGCGAAACGCCCGCCCAGCTCATCTTGTTCGACTGCCTCCATCTCGGCGCGCGTGGCTTTACCATGGCACCGCTGTCCGAGCGTCGCGAGCGGCTCGAAGCGTTCCACGCAAAGCACGGATCTGCCGACCTTCTGCTGTCGCCCTGCAGCGTCGATCGCACAAAGGCGGAAGCGTGGCTGAAGGCAGCTGGCGGCGCACTCGATGGCGTGGTCGCGAAGCGGCGCGACGAACCCTACCGCCCCGGAGAACGCGCGATGCTCAAGCTCAAGCAACGCCGCACGGCCGACTGCGTCGTCGGCGGCTTCCGGCGTGCAAAGGACGGGCAGGGCGTCGGTTCGCTCCTGCTCGGTCTTTACAACGACGACGACAAGCTCGACCATGTCGGCTTCACCTCGGGCATTACCGATGATGAGCGTATGGAGCTGGCAGCCAAGCTTGAGCCGCTCATCGCGAAGCCCGGCTTCACCGGCAAAGCGCCGGGAGGCCCGAGCCGGTGGAACGACGGCAAGGCCAGCGAATGGGAGCCACTCAAGGCCGAACTCGTCGTTGAGGTCCTCTACGACCAGATCACGGCGAACCGGTTCCGCCACGGAACCAGGCTGCTGCGGTGGCGTCCCGACAAAGCGCCCGGGCAATGCCGCATGGATCAGCTTGCCCGCGAGCTCCGGCCGTCGGAACTCGCCGCGATCATCGTGTGACGACCGCCCGGCGGAACGCCGGTGGCATCAAACGAATTGATCTCCAAATGCTCCTCTTCCGAAAGTGCTGCCATGGCGCGCCGTCCGACAAAGTCCGAAACCGAGGCCGCCGACACCCTCGCGACCTATCGCGCCAAGCGCGACTTCACCAAGACGGCTGAACCATCGGGCGCGACCGAGCCGACCTCCGGCGACACCTTCCTCGTCCAGAAGCACGAGGCGACGCGCCTGCACTACGACTTTCGGCTCGAGCTCGACGGCGTGCTGAAGAGCTGGGCGGTGACGCGGGGTCCCAGCCTCAACCCAGAGGACAAGCGCTTGGCGGTGCGGACCGAGGATCATCCGCTCGACTATGCGAGCTTCGAGGGCACCATTCCCAAGGGACAATATGGCGGGGGCACCGTGATGCTGTGGGACACAGGCACATGGGAACCGATCGCCGGCAAGGATCCCAGCAAGACACTTCCCGAAGGGCATCTTCACTTTATTTTACACGGGCACCGGATGAAGGGCGAGTGGATCATGATCCGGCTCAAACCGCGCGGGAAGGAGAAGGGGGAAAACTGGCTGCTGCGCAAGGTTGCCGACGAATATGCCGCAGGGTCGGATGACCTCGTCTCAACCCATCTGACCGGTGTGATAAGCGGTTTGAGCATGGCGGAGATCGCCGCTGGCAAGAAACCGAAACGGCTGCCCGCTCGAGCGGCGAAGCCCGCGCCGAAGCGAAAGCTCGCGGCGCCTTCAAAAAGGGCGGGACAGGCGACGAAGCCGCCACCATTTCGAGCCGTGCAGCTGGCCACCCTGGTCGACAGCGTTCCGGCTGGTGATCGCTGGGTCCATGAGATGAAGTATGACGGCTACCGCACGCTGGTGGCCATCGGCAGTGGCGAGACCCGCGCATACACACGATCGGGCCTCGACTGGTCGGACCGTTTTCCGGCGATCGTGAACGAAGCGTCCCAACTGAAGGTGACGAGCGCTCTCATCGACGGTGAGGCCGTTGTTCTCGATGCGAACGGGCGGTCCAGCTTCCAGGCTCTGCAGGGCGCGCTCAAGAGTGCGCCGGATATAATCAACTATTTCGCCTTCGACCTGCTCGAACTGGACGGCGAGGACTTCTCCGGGCGTCCGCTGCTGGAACGGAAAGAAAAGTTGCGGTCGATCCTGCCGCCTGGGTCGACAGTGATGCGATATTCCGATCACATCCAGGGGAATGGCGAGAAGCTGCTCCACAATTTTTGTGACGCCGGGCTCGAAGGCGTCATCTCCAAGCTGTCCACGGCCAAATATGCTGGCTCGCGCAGCGGCAGCTGGCTGAAGACCAAATGCATCAAGCGGCAGGAGTTCGTTGTCATCGGCTGGACGCCCTCCGATAAGAGCCGCGCATTCCGCTCGCTGATCCTCGGCGTCCATGACGAGGGCAAGCTGCGCTATGCAGGCAAGGTCGGCACCGGCTTCGACACTGCCGAGTTGCTCAGGCTCATGGAGGTCATGGCGCCGCTCGAGCGCAAGACCGCAACGGTCGAGGCGCCGCGCGCGGAGGTCCGCGGTGCACATTGGCTGAAGCCGAAGCTCGTCGCGGAGATCGCCTTCACTGAGATGACCAAAGAGGGGACGCTCAGACATCCGAGTTATCTGGGAGTGCGCGAGGACAAGAAAGCGGAGGCCGTTGTGCTGGAGAAAGAGCAGCATGCAGCAGCCCTTCCCGAGCCTTCGGCCAGCAGCGTCAAGGTCAGCAACCGCGATCGGGTCATCTATCCCGAGACCCATATCACCAAGGGCCAGTTGGCGGATCATTATGCCGCGGTCGCGGAGATCATGCTGCCCTGGGCGGGCAGCCGGCCGATCAGTCTCGTGCGATGCCCGCAGGGCCGCGCCAAGAAGTGCTTCTTCCAGAAGCACGACGCCGGCAGCTTCGGCGATCACGTCCACCATGTCGGCATCGCCGAAAAGGATGGTCACGAAGAGCCTTACCTCTATGTCGATGACACGGATGGGCTGATCACCTGCGTGCAGATGGGGACGATCGAGTTCCACGGCTGGGGCGCCCGGATCGAGGATGTCGAAAAAGCCGATCGCCTCGTCTTCGATCTCGATCCCGACGAAGGCCTCGATTTCGAGGCCGTGCGCACGGCGGCCTTCCATTTTCGTGACATCCTCCAGCAGATCGGCCTCGCGACATTCCCGATGATCACCGGCGGCAAGGGTGTGCATGTGATCGCGCCGCTCGTGCCCCGCGCCGAGTGGCCCGAAGTGAAGGACTTCGCGCATCGGCTGGCCCAGGCCGTCGCCCAGAGCGATCCCGAGAATTTCACTGCGGCGCTTCCCAAGGCGCAGCGCAAGGGCAGGATCTTCGTCGACTATCTGCGCAACCAACGTGGCGCGACAGCGGTCATGCCTTACAGCGCACGCGCCCGACCGGGCGCGCCGGTCGCAGCACCAATTTCGTGGAAGGAGATGGAGACGATCAAGTCTCCTGCCCGCTTCCACGTAGGCGACGCAGCGGAACTGGTGAAGCGGGCATCCTCCAAGGCGCTTTCCGGCTGGGGCCGCGCCGACCAGTCGCTTCCCGACCTTTAGGATGGACGCACGCACCCCGTTGATAGGAACTGCTGGCTGGAGCATCCGCCCCGAGCACCGCGAGGCCTTTCCGTCTGAGGGCTCGCATCTCGAACGCTATGCCACGCGGTTCAACGCCGTCGAGATCAACTCGTCGTTTTATCGGCCGCATCGACGCGCGACCTATGAGCGCTGGGCCGATACCGTCGGCGATGTTTTTCGTTTCTCGGTCAAACTCCCGAAGACGATCTCCCACGCCGTTCCGACCGCCGACAGCGAGATCGCCATCGAGCGCTTCGCCCAGGACGTGCAAGGCCTCGGCGACAAGCTCGCCGTCGTCTTGATCCAATTCCCGCCAAGCTTCGCCTATGACGAGGCGAGCGCTGGGCAGCTGTTACGCAGGCTCCAAAAGAGCCTGCCCTGCCCTCTTGCCTGCGAGCCTCGACACGCAAGCTGGTTCGGGAAAAACGTCGACGCGATGCTCGATGGGCTGGGCATCGCGCGAGTCGCCGCCGACCCGGCCGTCGTTCCTAGCGCTGCGCGCCCCGGTGGTTGGCCTGGCCTCCTCTATCGGCGTCTGCACGGCTCTCCGAAGGTCTATTATTCGAACTACGAGCCCGATGTGCTTGAGGAATTGGGCGCCACGCTGTCGGCGGAGTCCAAAGCCGGTCTCGAGACATGGTGTATCCTGGATAATACCGCGCTCGGCTGCGCGACGACGAACGCCCTGCACCTCCGGGGAGACACCGACCGAGACGGCCGCCTCGATCATCCGATTAAAACGCCAGCGCCTTTCACGTCGCGAAGCTAGGAACGTGACGGGCGTTCAGGCTGCGAGCGCCTTGCGCAGAGAGGCTTCGATCTGGCCACCGCAACAGACGTCGCCGTATCTTTCGCGGGCCTTTTCGGCGAGCTTGGCCATTTGCGGCATTTCCACGATCCTTCGGGTAAGAACCATCGTTATGGGGGCGGTCCCCTGCAGGATCGCCTCGATGACGACGAAACGATCGGCCAGGATTGACCATAAGGTGGCCGTCACGATGTCGGCAACGCCTGGGGCATCGCCGCCAAGCAGGAAGCCGGGATCCGGCTTTCAGACCGTGGTGGCAGCCGGTCTCTTCCCAACACGACATCCATTTCTTCAGGCGAGGGACGATCCTCCCATCGCTCGCGCGTCCACATTTCGCGGCCGCCATCCAGGGTGATTTCGTCGATTACGTGGTTGGCATCATTGACGATCTTCATCGACAAGGCGCGCGAGGCCGCCCTTGCGGGCAGAGGACTCAACGTCTCGCCCAGATAGAGGATGATGGCAGGCATCTGGGCGATGGCGAAGCCCGCCTTTCTGTCGGTGAGGACAGGCGGCCCCATGAAGGGCACCGGATTGTCTGCAACCGGGCCGTCCATCAGTTCCGAGATCGCCGTGTCACCCATCTCGATCCAGCTCTTGACGGCGTAAGACAGAACGGCGCGCACGATCTGGCCACGGAACGGCACCCACCAGTGATAAAGCGGGTAGTCCGACACGGCGTCTCCCCCTTCACGCGGCGCTGACGGTATATGTGAGGTGGACCGCCCCGTGATCGAGCCGCCGGCAACTCGCGAGCGATAGCCGGACGCGCCCTTGTAGACCTTCCGTGCCATGGGACACGATCGCTTCCATATCCTTACGCGAGTCGAGCGCCGGCATGACGACGACGTGCAACTCGTCGACGAGACCTTCGGCAAGAAAGCTGCCGTTGATCGCAGCGCCGCCTTCGAGTAGCAAGGTCTCGACCCCGAACTCGGCGCGCAAGGTTTCGAGCGACGCCCTCAGATCGACCTGCTCGCCTTTCGAGATGAGATAGGAGATGCCATCTCTCGCCAGCTCGGCAAGATGCTCGTTGCTTACCCGATTGCCGAGCAGGACGATGGCGTGGTCACCGCCGATATCGGATCCACGGAAGTGGAGCTGTCCCTTCGTATCCACGGCTATTGCATAGTGAGCAGCATCGCGCCTGGCAAAATGCTGCCGGCGATCCACCTCGCCCACCTCGACGGGCGAGTGGGGCTCGCCCTTCGACATCTCCGCCATGGTCGTCCGGCCGAGGAGCCACGCATTTCCGCCTAGCTCGTCGTGCAGCGTCTCGTAGATGGCGCTCCATTCCTCGGGGGTGCCGTCGGGGCTGGCCGTATACCGGCTGGCGTGGAGCCCGCCGTCGATCGACGAGGACATGAGGCAGAGGACGCGAGGACGATCGGGCATGGTTCACTCCGGCTGGAGCCGGACCAACCGGCGGGCCGCCGGATGGTTTCGGTTCGATGCGTCAGGCTTTCGCCCACCCCGGGGCGGCCGGTTCGAGCGTGCCGAGAAAAGCGCGCGCCGAAGCGCGGTAGGCATGTTTCTGCTCGTCGGCCATGCGATCCCAGTTGCGGTAGATGGAACTCATGCGGTGATTGCGCGCAGCCGGCGCTCGTGCCGCCCGAGAAAATCCCAGTACAGCGCATTGAATGGGCAAGCGTCCTCGCCGGTCTTCTGCTTGACGTCGTAGCGGCAATTCGCGCAATAGTTCGACATCCGGTCGATATAGGCACCGCTCGACACGTAGGGCTTCGATCCCAGCCGACCGCCGTCGGCGAATTGCGACATGCCGACGACGTTGGGCAGCTCCACCCACTCGTATGCATCGGCGTAGACAACGAGAAACCAGTCGGAGATCGCCTCCGGAGCGACGCCGGTGAGCAGCGCGAAATTGCCGAGCACCATCAACCGCTCGATATGATGGGCGTAAGCGAGGTCGCGGGTGGAGGTGATCGCCTGGTGCAAGCACAGCATATCGGTCTCGCCCGTCCAGTAGAATTCGGGGAGCGGCCGATCGTGGCGCAGAGCGTTGGCTCGGCCCAGTTCCGGCATTTCGAACCAGTAGATGCCGCGCATATATTCGCGCCAGCCGAGGATTTGGCGGATGAAGCCTTCGGCGGAGTTGAGCGGCACGTCGCCCGCAGCATAGGCTTCGGCGACGGCGGCGCAAAGCTCGGTGGCCGTCAGCAGACCGCAATTGAGCGCCGGCGACAGCCAGGAATGGAAGAGGAAGCGCTCGCCCTCCACCATTGCGTCCTGCCAGGTGCCGAAGTCGGCCAGTCCTGTGCGCACGAAGTGCTCGAGCGCGCGCTTCGCTTCCCCGGCAGTGACCGGCAGGTGGAATTCCCCGAGCGACCCGAAATGATCGCCGAAGCGATCCTCGACGAGATCGAGCACCTCGCGGGTCACCGCATCCGGCGCGAAGCGCATCGGATGCGGATAGGCCGCGCCCTTGCGAGGTGGCCTGCGGTTCTGTTTGTCGCAATTCCAGACGCCGCCCGCGGGTTCGTCCCCATCCATCAGCAGGCCGGTCTTGCGGCGCATCTCGCGATAGAAATGTTCCATGACGAGGGTGTTTCGGCCCTGCGCCCACGTCTGGAAATCGAGGATCGGGCAGAAGAAGCGATCGTCCTCGACGATGTCCACCGGCAGCCCGAACCGATGCCGCCAGCGTTCGATCACCTTCTGCACGCGCCACTCGCCGGCTTCGACTATGCGGATCCGCCCGGGCTTGTGGCGGTGGACAGCCCGCTCGACTTCGCCATCGAAGCTGCCACTGTTGCCGTCCGCTCCGAGCTTCACATAATCGACCGTCCAGCCTTCCCCTTCGAGTTCGGCGGCGAAATGCCTCATCGCCGACAGAATCAGCGCGATCTTCGCCTTGTGATGTTTGACGTAGGTGGTCTCCTCCATGACCTCCATCATCAGCACCACGGCCTCCTCCTTCGCAACATCGCGGAGCGAAGCGAGGTCATGGCTACACTGGTCGCCAAGAATGGGGATGAGGATCATGCTGTCGAGACGAAGCCACCGTGGCGTTCGTTCCACAGACCAACTCGGGGCAAAGCTGCGGTTCCAGGATCGCGAAGCGCGGTGCTTTGCGCTCTCGCCGTTCTGAAAACAGTCAGGCCCGACCTAATTCGGCCCTGAGCGCATCTATACGCTTCGAGGCCTCCGCCTTCGTCAAGTCGTCAGAAGGCACCACCTCGCCGGCCTCCTCGCTGAGCGTTGTGAGGTAGCTCGCTTGCGCACCGGTCATCGGCTCGTCACCCGAAACCCAGTCTTCTGGATCTTTCTCGGTGTTGGAGCCCGGATGATCGTCAAGCTTCGGATTATGGGCATGTTCCATGATGCAATCGCCTTCGTTCGTGTTTCGTTCTATACAACGTCGGTCTGGCTAAGCCGTTCCGGCCGGAGGATCGAACAATTTGGCGCGGCGCACCTGCCACGTGCGATTAAGCCCGTTCGCCTCCTCTTGTATGCTTCGGCCAGTGAAAGCGGACCGGCAGCTCAAAGGAGACGAGATTTGGCCCGAGAAAGGCGAGAATTGGGCGCTGAGGAGCCGAGCCGGCAAGCGATCTTGCATCCAAATTTCATGTCGCCTGCGCGGCCTTCGCCTGCGCAAAGGCACATTTAGAACGTGGTCGATCCGCCTCACTCCGGATCGGTTCATTATAGGAAAGGCCGCGGTAGCCTGTTGGCTTTTCGCGGCCTTCTCATTGTTCTCACGCGTCGAGCATATCGGCATTTTTGTCGCGAAGGCCACCAGCATACGCTGCGGCGACGCAGGCGATGAAGGCTCCGATCACCATCGATAGGGCTGTGAAGAAGCTGAGTGCGGACGACGCCTTCCGTGCCTTGTCGGCAGCCTCCCGGATAGAGTTCAGGGCGGCATTGACGCGCTGCCTGGCGATGTCCGGCGAGACGCCAGTGTCCGCCGCGACCGCATTTGCGAGGTAGGTCTGATCGTCGGCCTGAAGATCCTCCCGGCTCAAGAGCCGAATGATCCCGGCACGCACCTCCGCCTGTGATGCGACCGCATCGTGGCGATCGGTCCGCAGCATGGTGTCGGCGGCATTACTCACGGCGGTGGTGGAAGCGCTTGCTGCCGCTCCGGTGGCGGACGCCGTCGCCGCGAGCGCGACGCCGCCGATGATTGCGGTCGACACTGCCCAAGCGAGAAGGCCATGCGCCGTATCGCGGAACATGACTTCGTGGGTATGGATTCCGGTCCATTTCGTGCGCAGCCGTCCCGTCACATAGCCAGCCAGCGCCGACGACAGCCACTGCGTGACGATCAGCCAAATGCCAACGCCAATGGCGAAGGTTGTGATCGTGGGTCCGGCGCCCGGCCATGGGGAGGCTGCCGCGAAACCGAGACCCGATCCTAGGGCGATGAGGATGAGCGTGGTCGCGATTGCGACGACGGCGCCAGCGAAGATCGCCGCCCAGCTTACGGCGGATCTAGCCTCCAATGGTCCGCTGCTCCCGACGTGGGCGCGATTGAGATCTGATGCCATGGCGGATCTCCTCAGTGCCAAAGGAGAAGCAGGATCAGGATGACCGGAATCGGAACCCCAAGGAGCCAAAGGAGAATAGGCATGCGGACCTCCTCTTATATTGTCGTGGCAGCCTCTACGGCTGCTCGGAAAAACGAACGATCGAAGGTCGTTCCCGATCCACAACCTTAAGCTGGTGCTTTATAGCCGCCGGAGTTTCGTTGGACTGGCGTCGGCAATCAGAAGAGAAAGAAGGTTTTACGGCTGACAGGGGCGTGTTGCAGCCAGAGCGTGCGGTGGCCATGGCGATCCGAAGGGCAGCCTGCGCACGATCCGCGAAGCGCCCCGTTCGGTCAGATCTCGCTTTGAGGGTGCCGCGGACAGCCTCATCACCGGTTCAGACGGCAGGGAGCATGATCGTCCACTAAGCGCAGAAAGGGATCATCATGTCTGCGATCGACGAAATGCTGGAGCGCATCAATGTTCACAACCTCGAGCGCATCCGAGTATCGTGCGAGGCCGATGGCGATCAGGAGCTTGCCGAGCTGATCCGAGCCAAGCTCGCGTCGGGCACATCCTCCGCGTCGGAAGACGTAGGGACTGCCCGCTCGTAGGGAATCTCGTCAAGCTGCTCCAGCAAGGCCCGCATCCTGGGGTCGAGCGACCGTCGCGTGTCCGGCCTCCGTTTCGCTCGATCTTTAGACGACTGCTTTATCATGGCCCGATAGGGCATGTCGTTCACCTCTCCATCGGGTGAACGCTCCCGCTGGGTCACGGTTCAATTCGCCTCATCCGCCCTTGGACAGGGGACCCCCTAGCCGCATCGAAAGATGAGCGCAGCCAGTGGAGGAAGTGTCACACGCGCCAAGCCTCGCGGGTCAGGCCCGGGCGACGCCTCGGCATGGATGAAGCCGGCATTGCCGACGTTCGAGCCACCGAAGATCGACGCGTCGCTGTTGAGGATTTCGGTCCATCGGCCTGGCCGAGGCATCATGACCCGGTAATCGACCTGCGGCTGCATGCCCATGTTGAGCAGCACGACGAGATCGGGCGCGCCGCCTCGATCGCGACGCGCATAGCCGAACACCATGCTGGCGCTGTCGTCGCCGACGATCCATTCGAAGCCGGCGGAGTCGCCGTCGCTGCGGTGCATGGCAGGCTCGGCGGTGTAGACCCGATTCAGCGCGCGAACGAGGCGCTGGATGCCGCCATGGTCCGGATCGTCGAGCAGGTCCCAAGCGACCTGATCGTCGTGGTTCCATTCCGCCGGCTGGCCGATCTCGCACCCCATGAACAGCAATTTCTTGCCCGGATGCGTCCACATGAAACTCAGATAGGCACGCAGTGTCGCCCGCTTCTGCCAGGCATCACCGGGCATCTTGCCGATCAGTGAGCCCTTGCCGTGCACGACTTCGTCATGGCTGATCGGCAGAACGAAGCGCTCGGAGAAGGCATAGACCAGCCCGAAGGTCATCTCGTTGTGGTGCCAGCTGCGGTAGAGCGGATCGCGCTCGGCATAATGCAGGGTGTCGTGCATCCACCCCATGTTCCATTTGTAGCTGAAACCCAGCCCGTCCTGCGCCACGGGCGCGGAGACGCCGGGCCACGCGGTCGATTCCTCGGCAATGGTGATCGCGCTGGGGCAACGCTCGTCGACAAGCTCGTTGAGGCGCCGGAGAAACGCGACCGACTCCAAATTCTCGCGCCCACCATGGATGTTCGGCACCCACTCGCCGGCGTTGCGGCTATAGTCGCGATAAAGCATCGAGGCGACTGCATCGACACGCAGGCCGTCGATATGGAACGCTTCCAGCCACCAGAGTGCGGAGGCAAGCAGGGTGCCAGCCACCTCGCGCCGGCCGAGATTGTATATCAGCGTGTTCCAGTCCTGGTGGAAGCCCTCGCGTGGATCGGCATGCTCGTAGAGGTGGGTCCCGTCGAAATGCGCGAGCCCGTGCGCATCGGTCGGAAAGTGGGCCGGTACCCAGTCCAGGATCACGCCGATGCCGTGGCGGTGGCACTCGTCGACAAAGCGCGCGAACGCCTCCGGTCCGCCGAACCGCGCCGATGGAGCGAATTGCGACAGCGGCTGATAGCCCCACGATCCGCCGAACGGGTACTCCATGATCGGCAGCAGCTCGACATGGGTGAAGCCCATCTGCGCGACATAGGGGATCAGGCGCTCCGCCAACCCGACCCAGTCGAGCGCGTTGCCGGTCCCGTCGCGCATCCAAGAGCCAGCATGCACCTCATAGATGGAGATCGGCGCGTCGGGCGCCTGACGCTGCGCGCGGCCCCTCATCCAGTCTGAGTCGCTCCACTCGTAGGCGGCGGGCGCGGCCACGATTGATGCGGTGCCAGGCGGCAGCTCGGTGGCACGGGCGAGCGGATCGGCCTTCTGGACGATGCTGCCATCGGCGCCCAACACCTCGAACTTGTAGAGTTCACCGACGCCGATGCCCGGCACGAAGAGCTCCCACACGCCCGCGCCCTCGCGCCGCCGCATCGGCAGGCGGCGCCCGTCCCAGCCCGAAAAGGCGCCGATCACCGAGACGCGCCGCGCATTGGGTGCCCACACGGTGAAGCGCACGCCGTCGACGCCGTCACAGGTCGCTATGTGCGCGCCGAACACGCGGGGCAGGTCCCAGTGCCGCCCCTCGCTGAACAGATAGAGGTCGAGGTCGCTTAGCTGCACGCCGAAACGATAGGGATCATCGGCGATCTGGACGAAGCCGCTCGGCCAGCGAATACGCAGGCGATAGGGCGTCCCGGATGTGAGCGGGCCAGCGAACAGTCCCTCACCGATCGGCATCATTTGCCCGAGGACGTCGCCATCCTCCGGTGCGACGAACTCCACCGCTTCGGCGCCCGGCAGGATGCAGCGAACCTCGCCGTCATGCGGGCCGAGCCAGGCGAACGGATCATCCGAGCGCCCCTCGGCGATCGAGCGCGCGAAATCGTCGAGGCCGGTCATCAGACCTCCTTCCCCAAGCCTAGCAAACGGGCGGCGGTGCGGACAAGCCCGGCGACCGGCACAGGCAGCCAGTCCGGGCGGTTGGCGGCCTCGTAGGCGACCTCGTAAGCAGCCTTGTCGATGAGGAACAGGTCGAGCAAGGGATCGTCCACCGCCTCTCCTGCGGCTGCATAGGCATCGAGGAAGGCTATGGCGGCGGCATCGCGGAAGCGGGCGTAGCGCTCGGTCGTGCGCACGCCTTCCGAGTCCGCCGCTGCCGGGCGCGTCGCCTCGGCGACGGCGGCCGCATAGTCGAACGAGCGCAGAATGCCGGCGACATCGCGAATGGCGAAATCCTTGGCGCGACGCTCGTCCATCGACCTGGCCGGCTCGCCCTCGAAATCGATGAACATCACGTCGTTGCCGGTCACCAGCAGCTGACCGAGATGGAGGTCGCCGTGGATGCGGGTCCGTACGCGGCCGACCGCGGCATGCGCCACCTCGCGCAGTCGCCCGGCCAGCGCGTCGCGTTGCTCCAGCAGGAGCGAAGCTTCTTCGAGCAATTGCGCATCCTCGCGCGCCTGGATCAACGCCGCAGCGCGATCCACGCCGTCAATTACGCGCCGGGCCAGCGCGTCGGCATCGCCCGCATCCACCAGCTCGGGCGCAAACGCCTCGTCGTCGGTCGATCGGGCCAGCACGGCGTGCATCTCGGCCAACCGTGTGCCTAGCTTCGCGGCGAAATTCTCGTAGTTCGAGAAGGTAAACTTCTCGGAGGTCGCGAGCCGTTCGAGCACGCCCAGCGTCCATTGCCAGCCGTCACCCTGATTGTAGACGAAGCGCTGCACGATCATCACGACGCTGGAGACGCCCTGCTCCCACTGAGTGACCTCGCCCAGGATCGGGGGCACATTGGTGAAACCGTGGTCGGTCAAATAGCGGACCATTTCGATATCGGGATGCACGCCGGGCTGGATCTTGCGGAGCAGCTTGAGCACCGCTTGCTGCTCCAGCAGCACGCTGGAATTGGATTGCTCGGCAGATAGCCATTCGGGCGTCGCGCCGGGTTGCACGTCGAAAGCGGCATAGGCGGTGAAGCGGAGCTCGCCGTCGCCGAACGGCAGGATGTGGTTCTCCTGGAGCGCGGTCAGGATCGCGCAGGGAAAGCTCGCCAGCGCGAAACCGTCGGTGAGCAGGCCGACGGTGCGGCCGCGCCGGACCCGCGCGAGCGCGAGGTTCGAGGCGAATGGTCCCTGCTCCGCGCCCTCCCATGCGATGCCGAAGGGCAGGTTGTAGAGCACCGTCTCGCGATCGGTCGCGACCTCGATCTGGGTGAACCAGAGATCGGCCGCGTCGGGTAATGGCGTCGCGCGGATGATCCGCGCGCCGCCGAACGTGGCATCCTTGCCGCCGAACCAGCGCCGCGCCGGGATATATTCGGGCAGAAGCTGCTGTTCGAGCACCGCGCGGTGATGCGCGTCTCCCAGGCTCTCGAGGCCGCCCTGCAGCACGAAAGTGTGACGCTCCACCTCCATCTCGGGCGCACCCGAGGACCAGTCGGGCGGCGCCTGCTCGGCGGAGAGGTTGAACCACAGGAAACCGTATGGTGGCAGCGTCAGCAGATAGGGTAGCTGGCCGATGGCCGGGAATGCACTGCCGCCCGACAGTTCGATCGGAGTACGCCCCTCGAACTCATGAAGATCGAGCTCCACGGCCTGCGCTGTGCGCGACAGGTTCGCAACGCAAAGCACCGTCTCGGCCTCGAACTCACGCAGATAGGCGATGATCTTGCGATTGGCCGGGCGCAGGAAGCGCTGCCCGCCGCGCCCGAATGCCTGATATTGGCGGCGCACCGCCAGCATCCGCTTGATCGTGTTGAGCAGCGAGTGACGATCGCGCTGCTGCGCCTCGACGTTGACGGCCTGGAAGCCGTAGAGCGGGTCCATGATCAACGGCAGCGTCAGCGCGGCGGGATCGGCCTTCGAGAAGCCGCCGTTGCGGTCGGGCGACCATTGCATCGGGGTACGCACCCCGTCGCGATCGCCCAGGAAGATGTTGTCGCCCATGCCGATCTCGTCGCCATAATAGAGCACCGGCGTACCCGGCATGGTGAGCAGCAACGCCTTCATCAGCTCGATGCGGCGGCGGTCATGCTCCATCAAGGGCGAGAGGCGGCGGCGAATGCCGAGATTGATGCGCGCCCGCCGATCCGACGCATAAGTGTCCCATAGATAGTCGCGCTCGGCGTCAGTGACCATTTCGAGCGTCAACTCGTCGTGATTGCGCAGGAAGATCGCCCACTGGCAGTCGGCCGGGATGTCGGGCGTCTGGCGCATGATGTCGGTGATCGGGAAGCGGTCCTCCTGCGCCACCGCCATGTACATGCGCGGCATGAGCGGGAAGTGGAACGCCATGTGGCACTCGTCGCCCCGCCCCTCGGCACTTACCTGGCCGAAATATTGCTGCGTATCCTCTGGCCACATATTCGCTTCTGCGAGCAGCATCTTGCTCGGCCAATGCGCGTCCAGATGCGCGCGGATTTCTTTCAGGACCGCGTGCGTCTCGGGAAGATTCTCGTTCGATGTCCCGTCGCGTTCGACCAGGTAGGGAATCGCGTCGAGACGCAATCCGTCGACGCCCGCCTCGCACCAGAAGTCCATGATCGACAGCACCTCGGCGAGCACGGCGGGGTTATCGAAATTAAGATCGGGCTGGTGCGAATAGAAACGGTGCCAGAAATAGGCCTGCGCCTCATCGTCCCAGGTCCAGTTCGATTTTTCGGTGTCGAGGAAGATAATCCGCGTGCCGGAATAGAGCTGGTCGTTGTCCGACCAGACATAGAACTCCCGCTCGGGGCTTCCGGGCGGCGCGCGCCGGGCGGCCTGGAACCAGGGGTGCTGATCCGACGTGTGGTTGATGACGAGTTCGGTGATCACGCGCATGCCGCGGTCGTGCGCGGCGGCGATGAAGGCGCGCACTTCCTCCATCGTGCCGTAATCGGCGCTGATGTCGCGATATTCGGCGATGTCATATCCATCGTCGCGGCGCGGGCTCGGGTAAAAAGGCAGCAGCCAGATCGCGGTGACGCCGAGATCGGCGATGTAGTCGAGCCTCTCGATCAGCCCGGCGAAATCGCCGACGCCGTCATTGTTCGCGTCGAAGAAGGACTTGATATGGAGCTGGTAGATGACCGCATCTTTGTACCAGAGCGGATCCTGCTCGAAGAACGTGTCGTCGGTCATGAAGCGCTCCAGATACGCCAGATGCGATAGGGCTCCTGCGGTTCGAGCCGGATCCATTGATCCTTGCCGCGCCAGTCGAAGCGATGGCCCTGGGCAAGATCCTCAACCGAGACGGTCCCGTCGTCGGGCAGGCCAAACTCCCAGAGCGGAACCTCGAAGGCGGCTTCTTGCGGATGATGCGGATCGAGGTTCACCATCACGAGGATCAACTCGCTCCCGTCCGACGAGGGCTTACCGTAATAGATGACGTGATCATTGCGCGCGACGTAGAAGCGGGTGTTTAGGTGGGTCTGCAGCGCGGGATAGGTCCGGCGCAACCGATTGAGCAGGCGGATGTCGGCGATGATGTTGCCGGGCGCCTGCCAGTCGCGCGGGCGGATCTCGTATTTCTCCGAGTCGAGATACTCCTCTTTTCCAGGCACCGGCGCCGCCTCGCACAACTCGAAGCCCGAATAGACGCCAAACAGGCCCGAGAGCGTCGCCGCCAGTGCCGCGCGAATTCGGAAGCCGGGCCGGCCCGATGTCTGGAGGTAAGGCGGATTGATATCGGGCGTATTAACGAAGAAATGCGGGCGATAAAAATCGCGCGGCGCGGTCGTCGTCAGTTCGGTGATATAGTCGACCAGTTCCTGCTTGCCGTTGCGCCACGTGAAATAAGTATAGCTCTGCGAGAAGCCGATCTTGGCCAGCCTGTACATCATATTCGGCCGAGTGAAGGCCTCGGCCAGGAAGATGGCTTCGGGATGGCGTGCCCGCACCGCGCCGATCATCCACTCCCAAAAGGGCAACGGCTTGGTGTGCGGATTGTCGACCCGGAAGACCTTTACCCCGTGGTCGATCCACAGCAGGACGATATCGCGCAACGCGATCCAGAGCGCGGGCACGGCATCCGTCCCGTAGAAATCGACGTTGACGATGTCCTGATATTTCTTCGGCGGATTTTCGGCATATTTCATCGACCCGTCCGGTCGCCATGCGAACCAGCCGGGATGATCGGCAAGCCAGGGATGATCGGGCGAGCATTGAATCGCAAAATCAATCGCGATCTCGAGCCCGTGATCGGCCGCCGCCGCCACCAGCCTGTCGAAATCCGCCATTGTGCCGAGCGCGGGGTGCACCGCCTCGTGGCCGCCCTCGGCGCTGCCGATCGCATACGGGCTGCCGACGTCATAGGGGCCGGGCGTCAGCGTGTTGTTCGGCCCCTTGCGATTGGTCCGCCCGATCGGGTGGATGGGTGGAAAATAAAGCGTGTCGAACCCCATCGCCCGAATTGCCGGCAGGAGTTCGGTCACATCGCAGAAAGTACCGTGTCGTGCCTTGTCGTTCGTAATCGAGCGCGGAAACAGTTCGTACCAGCTGGAAAAACGCGCTTCGATCCGTTCGGCATCGATCCAGTGCGTATCGCTTCGGATGCGGTGGGGACGCTCGTCGGAGGCGTCCATCAAACCGGCAACGTCGCCGGCCAGCAGGAGCGTAGCACGCGTGTCATCGTCCGGCGCAGCATCGTAACGCGCGAACCAGAGGGTGAGCGCGTCGGCCGTCGCGCGATCGGCGCGATCGACGGCCTGCTCCACCAGCAACCGGCCCTCCGCATAATCGACCGGTTCGGCGACGCCAGCATCGCGCTTCTTGGCAAAATCGCGGCGGAAGCCGCCAAAGCGGTCGAGCCATCCCTCTATGGCGAATTCGTGCCGCCCAAGTCGTTCAAGCGGAAGGGTCGCGCGCCATTGATCGTTCGGTAGTTGGACCATGCGAACGACGCGCCAGTCTTCTTCATCTAGCGCGCGCCATTGCAGCTCTGCAGCGAGCTGCTCGTGACCGTCTCCGTAGAGCAATGCCTCGATTATGACCTTCTCGCCAACAACACGCTTGGCCGGGAAGTGGCCCCCGTCGATGGTCGGGCTGATGCCTTCGAGCACCAGGCGCGGCGACGCGGCCGCCTCGGCCGGGTTGCCCGCGAGATTGCCGTCTAGGGCGACAACCGCCCTGCGACGCAGGCGATGGACGCTGAAGGATCGGAGATCGAGCGACGAAGAGCCGATCGATCCCGCGTCGTCCAGATCAAAAGGCAGTCCCGCTGAACGAAGAAAGAGATCAGGATCGGGCATCGCGCCCTGCCCGGTCTTATGTACAAGGACCAGCAAGGCAACGTCAGCCTGCCGCAGGTCGGGCGAAACGGTTCGCGCAATGGCAGCGACCGGGGCAGAAGGCGCCGAAATCAAACGCCTGTCGCCATCCGCACCAGCAAGCGGTTCCATCAGGGCACGGATCATCGCGATCGCTGCTTCGGACAGGTCTTGTCCGACGACGCCGTCCGCCAGGGCCATGTGTTCGATCGCAAGACTATCGTCGGTTACATCGAGATAGAGCGGCGCCACCGTTCTGAGCCGCGCATGGGCATCGAGTATTTGGACCGTCGACTGTCCGCCTGAAGACATGACGAACGCGTCCGCCTTGCCGCGCACGGCCGATATCTGCTCGTCGTCGAGACGGGGGGCGTCGACCAGAAGCGAGAGACCGGTGGCCTGAACGGCATCCGCCAACGCAGCCAGGAACGACGGAGATAGCGTGTGCGCCGCGCGCAGGATGATCCCGGCGGCGCCCTGTCCGGCGAGGCCGGCGAGCGTCCGCTCCATCACTGTCGAAACGAGTTCCCAACTACCCGTCGCTTCGGTCCTTAGTCGCGCTTGTCCCGTTGGGCGCGTCGGCTTTCGCGGATCGACAACGCCCTGGTCCGGAGCGGCCAAGTGCACGGAGAAAACGCCCGGATGCTCGCGCACGATCTCGGCGTCGAGCGGAAATCGAGTGGCATCCCACCGGATGAACGCTGGACGCGCGTCTGCCGCTAAGGCCGATTCCCATTGCGGCACCAGAAACCCATCAAGATCAAAATTCGTGTGCGTCAGCAGGAAGCTGGGTATCGGGGCCAAGGCATTGCTCCGCTTGAAGACGAAATCCATCGCCAGGGCGCTGGAAACCCAATCTCTTCCGTCGGACGATCGTTCCCGGATGCGTCGATATTGCTATGGTCGGCCTTTGAGACGGGACAGGCCGACCGTTCAGGATTTGGCCATACCTTTGCCCCTGGCCTTGGCCTTGCCCGGCGAGGCTGCCGGCTTTTGGCCTGTCGCCGGCGATTTCGACGCCCTGCCAGGGGACGGTTTCGCCTCTGCCCGCTGGGTCGCGGGCACCGACGCAGGCTTCGGGCTCTTTGCGACTTTCGACGTTTGGACGGGCTCGGGCACCGCCGTGCGCTTCGGAACCGCTTTCGATCGAGCCGGCTTGGCATCCTCATCATCGATCTCGCGGCTCGCCTGGTGCCAGTGCGACTGGTCGTCGCCATGGCCGCCACCGGCTTTCTCCCACAATGCGTAAGCCCGCTCCTTAATCCGTTCGAGCCTGTCCCTGATCATCGTCCGTCCCCGGCCTGTTGGTATCGGGACTTGCACTGACGGCGGTCAGCCGCACGGTGGAGTCGCGACAAGCACTAAATGCCGATTGCGGCTCGACGTTCCCGAAGGATATGCCGCACATGCGACCAACAGACACCATCTCCAAGCGGATGTTCCGCCGTCGCTCAGGCCAAGATTAGAGTGTTATCGCAGCGTCTTGATGAAAATCGCGTCGTCGAACTCGGCTTCGAGAAAGGACCATGCCGTATTGATCGCCGCACGCGTCGACGCCCCGATCTGCTGGCCTTCGAGGGCGGTTCGGAAAGCGGCCGCTAGGGCCGCGCAGGCCTGGGTGGCCGCTCCTGATTCGTCGCGATCTGGCGGCTTGTGGGCCGGAGCGGCCATATCGACAGCGTCGATGGCAGCGACCTTCCACACTCCGCCCAAAGCGACGATCTGCGCACCTAAGCCCTGCACTCGACCGATCAACACGCGTCGCTGGCGCGCGCGGACACTCTCGCCGCCTGGAGAAGAATTCACGAAGGCCTCGCGCGCGGTCATCACCGCGATCAGGCCCTCGAGCACCTCGATTTCATGATCGCTTGCCACGCAAACTCCTTGAAAGGAGAACGCGGGAATATGGGTTAGGGTGCGTCGCCGCGTCGTCGCTCGTTTGCGCCCGCTAATCGGTCGCGCGAGCCCCGAAGCTCCGCGCCCCTGTGATATCGTGAGCGCGAATGCGCGAATCGCCAAGACCGACATAGGTGTCTTCCCACCACGCTTCGCCGGGCATGGGTGAGCGTCGCGCGATGCAGGCTTCGGATGCGCGGATCGCTGCGACGACGACAAGCCGGCCGCGGCGGAAAGCGACTGCGTCTTGCGCGCGCCGCCCGCCCAGAACCAACGGCTCGAGTGGGCCGGCGGGCCGCATCGCCAGCAACTCGGCGATCAGCCGCTGCTTGGCGGAGCCATCCGTCCAATCCGCCTCCGGCTTATCCAGCATCCTCATGAGCTGGCCGTAATGAACCGGCCGGCGATTGTCGGGATCGACCAGGCTCAAGTCCCAGCCTTCGCGGCCCTGGAAAAGATCAGGAACGCCCGGCAGCGTGCAACGCAGGCCGGTCTGGACCAAAGACTTGGCGAACCCCGCCGGGGCGATCTCCAACGCAAAATCCCTGAGTTCAGACATACGGCGTCCGCCGAACTGGTCGCGCAGATAGTCCGCGCAGCGCGACTCATAATCTTCGTTCGGGACTGCCCAGGAGGAGCGCAGCTTGGCCTCGCGCAGCGCCTTGACCTGCCAGCCTGCGAGGCGCTCGGCAAAGTCTGAAATACCCTTCTCATCACTGGTGGTGAGATCGATTGGCCACGCGCCTACGACCATCTGATGGAGCATTGCCGCGTCGCCGTGATCGATCCCACGCGGGACGTCGCCCGACCAATGCCGAGCAAGCGTCGCCCAGCGATCGGGTACCTCGCTCAGCACGGCGAGACGCATGCGCACATCCTCACCGCGCTTGTGATCATGGGTCGCGGTAGCGAGCATCGCGTGCGGCGGTCGCGCCGCCGCATCTTCAAGGAAGACCTCGCCGCTCTCGCCGAGCCGCTCGGGATCGCAACCGACGTCGTTGCGCGAGAGCAATCGGCCGTAGCGGTAGAACGCGGTGTCCTCCACCGCCTTGGCGGCGATCGGCGCGGCGAGCTGGAAGAAGCGTCGCTGGGCGTCAGCTCGCAGCGCGTCGTCGCCGGGCCCGGCGCCCGCCAGCCATCGGCCTATCCAGTCGATCATGTCGGCTTCGCTAGGACCTGCCTCGATCTTCGCACGCGCGACGGCCCGATCCAAGAGCGGACTTGCCGCACCATAAGTGCGATAGGCGGGAAAGGCCTCGATCAACCAGCGGCACGCACGTCGCAACGCGGGCATCGGAAAGTCGGCAGTCGTCCGGTCGGACAGCGCAAGCCGATGAAAGGCGGTCGCGCAGGCATCGAGCTGGGCGGCGAAGCTGCGGTCGAGCAGCTCGTGGCGTGCCATCTGCTCTTCGATCGCGAAGCGGGCGGAACGCCCACCCAGTTCGTGCCACAAGGCCCCCAGCGGTTCGGCCGCCGCCGGATCATGCAGGACGGCCGACACCGCGTTCATGAAATCATAGCCGCTCGTGCCATCGACACCCCAGTCGTCTGCAAGGCTCTCGCCGTGCGCCAGGATCTTTTCCACGACGATATAGGCATCGGCGCCAAATGCGCGGCGAAGGCGCTGGCCATAGCCCGCCGGGTCCGTCAGGCCGTCGACATGATCCACCCGGACCCCATCGATAAGACCCTCACGGTGGAGGCGCAGCGGCAGCGCGTGGACCAGATCGAAGACGCGCTCGTCTTCGACCCTGATGCCGGCCAGCTCGGTGATGTCGAAGAAGCGGCGCCAGTTAATCGCGTCGCCCGCGCTGCGCCACCAGGCGAGCCGCCAATGCTGCCGTGCGATCAGCGCGTCCAGTTCGGTCTCGTCGCGGATGGCGGTAGCGTCCACCTGGTCTTCCGGGCGCACCGGAAAGACGTGCTTATCGTAGGCCACCACCGCCCACCGTTCCTCGACGCATTTCAATGCTAAGTCGCCCGAGCGTAACGCCTCGTCATAGCCCGTGCCGAGAAATGGCAGGAGGATCTTGCCGTCATAAACCTCCCAGTCGACGTCGAAGATGTGCGCGTGCTCGCTCGACCGCCCGTTGGCGAGCATGTCGAGCCACCAGCGATTATCGCCCTGCCCCACGGCCAGATGGTTGGGGACGATGTCCAGGATCAGGCCCATGCCTTCCGCCTTCAGCGCCGCGACCAGCGCGCGGAACCCCTCCTCGCCGCCGAGTTCGGGATTGATCCGTGTCGGGTCGACCACGTCGTAGCCGTGGCTCGAGCCTCTGCGGGCAGTGGCGATCGGCGATGCGTAAAGATGCGAGATGCCGAGCCGCTTCCAGTAACCGACCATCGGTAGCGCCGCGCTGAACGGGAAATCGGCGTGGAACTGGACGCGGTAGGTCGCGCTGGGAATCATCGGAGGCGTTCCTTGCTCAAGATGGCGGCGCGGCGGGCCGCGGCGGGATTGGACAGGATATCGGCTTGCGGGAGGCGGCGGCGCCAGTTGGGGTGCTCGTCGATGGTCCCGGGCATATTGGGGGCCTCGACCTGGCCAATCAGATCCTCGACTGGCACGATCGCGAGTTCGCAGGCGGCACGGGCGACCTGCTCGACGGCCTTGTCGACGACGGGCTCGGGCGTCTCGGGCGCCGGGCGGTCAACTTCGGGCCAGAAATCCGTCCGATCAACCGCGCGGTCGTCTTCGCTTTCTCCCTTCAGCTTCAGGGCCCGCCGCCAGTCAATGTCGGTGCCCGCCCACCAACCGGCAACGGGGATGAGATCATGGGTGCTGGTCATGGCAACCGCCACCGGGGTCCAATCGGCCGGATCGACGAAGCCGCCCTCGGCGTCTCGCTCGAAGGAGATGACCCGCATGCCGAGGAGATGGCGCGTCTGCATCCTCTCGCGAAGCCCCTCAGGCACCGTGCCGAGATCCTCGGCGATGACGAGCGCTCGGTGGCGATGCGCCTCGAGCACGAGCAGGCGAACGAGGTCGTCGAAGGGCTGCTTGAGATAGACGCCGTCGCGCGGCTCCGCACCGTCCGGGATCAGCCACAAACGCTGCAGCCCGAGAGCGTGATCGACCCGTATGCCGCCCGCGAAGCTCAACGCGGCGCGCACCATGCGCAGGAAGGGTTCGAAGCCGGTTTCGAATAGCGCCGCCGGCGAGAAGCTTGTGATGCCCCACCCTTGACCTTCGGCCTGAAAGATGTCCGGTGGCGCGCCGAGCGTCAGACCGCTCAGCAGTTCGGTGCGACGGCTCCAGCTATGACTGCCATACGGGTGCAGGCCGACCGCGAGGTCTGCGACAAGACCAACCCCCATGCCGCCCGACTTGGCCTCAGTCTGTGCACCACGCAAGCCCTCGCTCGCGCGCCATTGCAGATAGGCCTGGAAGCGCACGGCATCTCGGTTTTTCTCGGCGAAGCGGCGGACCTCTGGAGTCCTCGGCTGCTGAAGCGCGGCAGGCCAGCCCGACCAGTCCGCGGTGAACCCGAGCTGCGTGCAATGCACGCTGAGCGCCTCGAACAACGCGTGCTCTGCAATCACCGGATCCTGTGCGAACCGTTCGAACGCCGGATCGCCGCCGAACGCGCGATAATCGGCTTCGAGGCGACCCAGCCGGACGGCCGCCGCCGACGGCCAGTCGATGAGATCGCCGCCCTCGGCCTCGCCGCCTTGGAGAGATGACGCATAAAGCGGATTCATCGCCTCGCGATTGGAAGGCGCATAAGGGCTGCACCGCGCAGGATCCGAACCGAACAATGCGTGGACCGGATTGATCGCGACCAGGTCGGCACCCGATCGCGCGGCGGATTGTATGAACGAAATGAGCGCCGCGACGTCACCGAAACCCGTCTGCTGCACCCCGCGCAGACTGTAAATCTGTACGGCCGGCCCCCAGGCCTTGGCACGTCCGGTCAGTTGGCAAACGCCGGGCGCGGCGGCCGGCGCGACCGCGAGGCGGACGAGGCCATCGGCCGTCTCCAGGCAGTGATAGCCCGGCACCTCAATCGGAGTGCCCACCGCGACGTTGTGCGCCTCGCCCGACTCGAGCACAAGACGCCCGCAGGCAGGAAGCGGATCGCCTATGTCGAGTGTGAGAAGGCTGCACTCCTGCTGCGCATCCAGGCGGTGCAGGCTTTCGCGGCGATCCTGCTCACTTTCGCACGGAAGCCGAAGCGCGCGAAGCGCTGCCCGCAACGTGTCGGGTGCCACGGCGCGCGCGCTGCCATCGGCATGCTGCCACTCCGCCAGTAACCCGGCCTTCGCGGCGAGCTCGACGAGCCCCTGATCGCTTATCCCAGCCATGCCTGCAGCGATCGGGGCGCAAGCTTGCCCGCCATACTCTCGCCCACACTGAAGAAAGGCGCGGCCGCCGGCATATCGAAGCGAACAGGCTCATCGCCCAGGTTCAGGGCAAGACACAGCTCTGCGCCATCGCCCATCGCCCAGCGGCCCATCACCGCCTCGTCGCCGATCGCGCACGCGTCAATCGACGACGAGCCCGACAATCGTGGCACGATCCAGGCATGACGGAGTGCGATCAGCTCGCGATAAAAAGCGCGCCAATCGTCGCCCTCAGGTCCGGGCCGGGGCCGCGAGACGTGGAATGTTTCGTGCGCGTTGGGATCGGGGATCGCGGCGCGGCGCTCCGGGTCGGAGAAAGCCGAGTGCCCGGCAAATTCCGCGCGCCGCCCCTCACGCACGGCATTGGCCAACTGGTCGTGAAAATCGGTGAAAAAGAGGAAGGGGCTATCGCTGCCCTCCTCCTCGCCCATGAACAGCAGCGGGATCTGGGGCGACAGGAGAAGCAACGCCGTTGCGGCTTTGAGCCGGGCGGGTGTTGCCAACTTCAGAAGCCGTTCACCCATGGCCCGGTTGCCGACCTGGTCGTGATTCTGCAGGAAGCTGACGAAGGCGGTCGGGGGAAGATGGCCACTTGGCGTCCCGCGCGGCTTGCCATTTTGATTAGGCGAGCCCTCACCCTGGTAAATGAACCCCTCGCCGAGACAGCGGGCGAGCCGTTCAGCGGGGCGGTCGGCGAAATCGCGATAGTAGGATTCGGTCTCGCCGCTCAAAAGAACATGCAGCACATTGTGGAAATCGTCGTTCCACTGGGCGTCGTAATGCCCATCACCCAGGCGCTTCGCGTCGTTCGTCTCGTTCTCAAGAACGAGATGCACCTGGCGGCGTCCCGCGCCGGCGCGGATCGCGCACGCCATCCGGTCAAGGAAGTCCGTATCGCCGATCGCGTGGACGGCATCGAAGCGAAGACCATCGAGGCGATACTCCTCGATCCACATGCGCGCATTATCGATGAAGAAATCGGCCACCTCGGGGCGATCGAAAGCGATCGCGGCGCCCCACGGCGTCTCCACCTCGGGGTGGAAGAAGCCGCTCGCATAAGCCGGCATGTAATTGCCGTCGGGCCCGAAATGATTGTAGACGACATCGAGGAAGATCATCAGCCCGCAGGCGTGGGCGCGGTCGACCAACGCTTTCAGATCGTCCGGCGTACCGTAGGCCGAAGCCGGCGCATAAGGCAGAACCCCGTCATAGCCCCAGTTGCGCGTGCCGGAGAAGGCCGCGACCGGCATGATCTCGATCGCAGTGATACCCAGCGCGGCGAGTGCCGGAAGCTGATCCATCAGCGCCCTGAAGCCTCCGGCCAAGCCGGCGTGCACCTCATAGATGATCGTTTCGTGCCATGGACGCCCCTGCCAGTCCTTGCACTGCCAGACATAAGCGTCGGGATCGACAAGCAGGCTCCAGCCATGCACGTCGGAGGCCTGAGCGCGGCTCGCCGGATCAGGGACGATAAGATCGTGCGACAGGCGGAAGCGATATCTTGCACCCGGCGCCGCGTTGGTCACCACCGTGAACCAGCCGCCGTCACGGTCCATGGCGAGCGGCGGCTGGCCGTCAAGCTCCAGCAGAACCTCGTCGCGATCCGGGGCCCAGATCGCGAACCGGGCGCGCCCGGACGATACGATGTGAGCGCCCCAACGCGCGGGATGATCCAAGGAGGCCTCACTCATCCTGAACGAGCCGAAACAAGAGCAGCGAGCGGCCTGTGACCTGGTAAATCGTGTCTGACGCGAACTTGTCCTCAGGCAGATCAGGCGCGTTGGTGTCGACAAGGCGCTGCCAGCCCGATCCTCCCACCGCCTGCGGCAGGTGGAACTCGACAAGGTCCTGCCACCCGTTGACGACGAGCAAAAGGCTCTCGTCCTCGCCGCGCTTGCGCAGACCCGAAACCCGCGCCCGGCCGTCTACCATCATGCCAAAGCATTTCGCGCTCTCGTCGGTCCAGTCGGCCTCCTCCATTTCGCGGCCATTGGGGTTGATCCAGGCGACGTCCTTGACGCCGAGTTCCTCGTTGACGTCGCCGCTAAGGAAACGCGCGCGGCGCAACACCGGGAAGCGCCGGCGGAGATCGGTCAGTTTGCGGGTGAAGGCGATCAGGCCCTCACCCCTTTCGTCGATCTCCCAGTCGAGCCAGCCGATCTCACTGTCTTGGCAGTAAGCGTTGTTGTTACCGCCCTGGGTGCGGCCAAACTCGTCTCCTGCGAGCAGCATCGGCGTGCCCTGGCTCAGCAGCAATGTGGCCAGGAAGTTGCGGATCTGACGTTCCCGAAGCGCTGCGATCTCCGGATCGTCGGTCTTGCCTTCGACGCCGCAATTCCAGGAGCGGTTGTCGGAATGACCGTCCCGCCCCTCCTCGCCGTTCGCCTCATTATGCTTCTCGTTGTAGCTGACCACATCATTAAGGGTGAAGCCGTCATGTGCCGTCACGAAATTGACGCAGGACCAGGCGCGCCGTCCATCATGATCGAACAGCTCGGGCGAGGCGCATAGTCGGGGCACGAGATCGGCCGCGCTCGCCTCGCCGCGCCAATAATCGCGCACAGTGTCGCGATATTTGTCGTTCCATTCCGCCCAGCCCGGCGGGAAAGAGCCGACCTGATAGCCACCAGGCCCGATGTCCCATGGCTCCGCGATCAGCTTGACGCCGGCGAGCGTCGGATCCTGGCCGACCGCGCGCAGGAAACCGGATTGCTCGTCGAAGCCGTGCGGCTCGCGCGCCAGGATCGTGCCAAGATCAAAGCGGAAGCCATCGACATGCATCTCCTCGACCCAGTAGCGCAGTGAATCAGTGACCATCTGAATCACGCGCGGGTGGCTCAGGTTGACGGTGTTCCCGGTGCCCGTATCGTTGATATAGTAGCGCGGTTGGTCCGGCAGCAGCCGATAGTAGGTCGCGTTGTCGATGCCCTTGAACGAGAGCGTCGGCCCGAGTTCGTTGCCCTCGGCGGTATGATTGTAGACCACGTCGAGGATCACCTCGAGATCGGCCCCGTGGAACTGCGCGACCATCTCTTTGAACTCGCGCAGCGAATTGGCAATGTCGTGAGCGTAGCGCGGTTCGGGCGCGAAGAAGCCTATCGAATTGTAGCCCCAGTAATTCGCGAGCCCCTTCTCGACGAGCTGGCTGTCCTGCACGAAGGCATGAACGGGCAGCAGTTCGACCGACGTGACGCCGAGCGCCTTGATATAGTCGGTGACGGCGGCATGGCCCAATCCGGCATAGGTACCGCGCAGCGCTTCGGGCACCTTGGGATGGCGCATGGTGAAGCCTTTGACGTGCGCTTCGTAGAGGATTGTGCGATCCCAGGGCGTCGCGCGCTGGCGCGGCTGGCCCTTCCAGTCGAAGTCTGGATCCACGACGACCGACTTCGGCACAAAAGGCGCGCTGTCTCGCTCATCGAAGGTCAGATCATCGCCCGACTCCATCTGATAGCCGAACAGGGCCGGGTTCCATTCCAGCTGGCCAGCATGGGCGCGGGCATAAGGATCGAGCAGTAGCTTGTTCGGATTGAAGCGGTGCCCGGCCTCGGGCTCATAAGGTCCATGCACCCTGTAGCCGTAGAACTGCCCAGGCTTCACGTTTGGCAGATATCCGTGGAAGATCTGGTCGGTATATTCGGGGAGCGTCACCCGCTCGATCTCGGTCTTCCCGTCGCTGCCGAACAAACACACATCGACCTGGCTGGCGTGCGCCGAGAACAGGGCGAAATTAGTGCCGGCGCCGTCCCACGTCGCGCCTCGCGGAAACGGCAGCCCTTCTTTCAGGCCAGATGCGAACGTCGTGGCCATGCTGGTCCCCCTCGTAGCAAAACACGCCGCCGCTTAACCCTCCGGGGCATATGCGGGTTGCCTGAGCTCCGAAAATCTTTGGCTGTCGCGCGGTCCCGTGCGAGTGCGAGAAACCGCTGCTCCCATCTGAACGCAACGCGCCGTCATGCCCATCACGATGCGGAGCGACAGGAACCGGGAGGCTGCTGGCTTCCAAACCAGACGGTCGGCTTTCCGGAAGTTCGGTCGACCTCAGGCCGAAATCGACCCTACCGAACGCCTTGCTGTCGGCTACTCCGGTGCATCCGCAAGACCGACGGATGAGAATTGCCCGAAGCGAAACCATTCCCCCTTGGCTTTGCTTTAGTTGATATCGACACCATCATGCAGGCCAGATCGTGCCGGCGATCAAGCAGACGAAGTCGATTGCGGTGTCCGCACTTTGGCAGGATCAGACAAAGGGCAAGCGACCGAAAACGAGTTGATCTGCTCAGACCCAGCGGGCGCGATCAGGCCACGATTTCGCGCGTGCGCTCGGTGGCGCGCCGCCGCCGCCCCGTCCACGACGGCCACCCCGCATCGCTGCCCGCCGAGGCTCGCGAGACGTCACGGGTCGCAGATGTGAAACGCTGCGTCCAGGCTGAACTCAACGCGTCCTGCAGAATCGACGAGTCAATGAGACCGGAACCAGATAAACCCGCCGCGGCATTGCGTGCGAGCCATCTCGAGCCGATCCATTGGCGCGAAGCGGCTTTATGTGTGCCGGCCATACCGGTCCTGATGCTTCTGGGCGCGTGTTACGACAGGCGTGCAGGCGGCTCCGGCCTCTGCCGTAAGGTTCGGGGCCGCCCGAGTAGTGCATGGCCGGCGCTGAGCGGCGATGATCGGCTCGCTTGCTGGCATGACCGTCGCTGCGTTCGTCGGAACCGCACCGGGGCAGCACGGCGTGATCTTCCTTTTCAGAGCCGCTTTTGCCGCCGCAGGATGGGCTGCACTCGCCTTTTACGATGACGACATCTGATGGATCACCCTCGAGGTCGTCATCATCCAATTCGTCGCGGGTTTTTGTGAAGGTCCCGTCGTAAGCGCGGAAGAGGCACCGGTATCGCGGTCATCCGGAAGCAGCGCACCCCGAAACAATTGGATCGCGTCCGTCCGAGCGGCGTTGAGCGCCAAAATCTTGGAGGCGGCATGATTGAGTATGAGACCCCCATCGACCGATTTCTGGCCACCCAAAAACCCGCGCAGTCTGGTTCCAACGAGCAGCGCGCGGAACTCATTGCTCGCGGCGATTTCAGCAACCCTGCCGATCATGGGCTTGACCGGGCCGTGGTCCGACACGCGCTTGCGCGACGGATACTCGGCCGTGGCTGACGATAGAATGGACGAAGAGAGCCTATCACGCATCATCTCCCGGATCGCCAATCGGGCAAGCGAGCTTACGGGTGTGGACGCCGCCGAAATTGCCCACGAACTGGAGCCGAGCCACTCGGATCGTGGCTGGTATGTGCGCTTCACCGGCCCATCTTCGCAGATTGGGCAGGCCGTAAGCCAGGCTATCAGCGAGTTGAAACGCTAATTCACTGATTCCCGCGCGCCCTCCCAGCGGGAAGGGGCAGCCGGATGGCCGCAGCGATGGTCGAGCCAACCGCGTCCCCGATTTCAGAATATGCGTCGGCAATGTGAGCGCACCGCTCCCGCTCCTCTTCGACTAATGCCAGCGCATCACAGATCGCTTTCAGCGCCTGGCCGATCGTCACATTGCCATATGGGTAGGGCGGGCCCCTGAGCACGGAGGCGCGCGTTGCGGAACCCAGCGTGAGATGTTCCGCCAGCATTTCCCTGGCTCGCTGCACATGATCAGCCATCGTCGTTATCTCCCGGCAGAGCGCGGCAGATGACCCGTCCGACGCCCGCATCTCTCATCCGCAGCCTCACCCTGACTACGGCACCTTGGTAATGACGGGGGCTGTTTCACAGAAATCCCCGGCTCCGCCAATATTGTTGACGACACGAAAATTCGCGAAAAGTTCGCGGTCGCGCCGTTGCGGAGCCATCGTCGGCTTGCGATGTCACCGCGGACAGTTTTCGAGCCCGATCTTGACGGAGCCGGTTGAGAGACTTCCCCGGCGATTTCGGACGCAGAAGCGGTCAATATCGTTGCTTATCGAAGTGCGTCAGCACCTCGAGCCCACGCCCGTCGAGCCTCGTTCTCCATGGCGAAGAAATACGGGATACCCAGTTCTCCGAGCTGATCCGCCAAACGGGTCTGGTCGCTGAGATTGATGTCCAGAATAGCGTAGTCGATCGCCGCCATTAGTAAAAGTCGTGCGAGCGCAGCCGGATCACATCCTCTGGATCGGCACCACCATTGAACGGCGGATAAAAACCCTCGTGCGGCTTGGGCCATTTCGGATCCCGCGGATCGGGGCCTCCGCCTCCCTTCGCGCCATCCGCGGACCTTGTCCGGTGCGGGAACGACAACCCGCCGATGGAGCGCAGCATGTCGGTATAGTCGATCATCCCGTCGATGACGACGTGGGTGACGAGCCCCTCCTTCTGGCAGCCTGCCGCGTAGACCCACCATTGCGGAGGACAGCACGACACGCCCGCACTTCCCGCCGTTTCATCATCGCACTGCCAGCGAATGAGCAAGCGCGCTATCGCGCCGATTGAAGCGCTGACGCTCGTGGAACCCTATGACCGCGAAGTTTCGCTAGGGTGATAAGAGCGGACCATCGATCGCTGTTTTTTGCCCTGGTGCCAAATGGGGAGCCGCCGGTCGACAACGGAACATGCTCCAGCTTCCATTCACGGGCCCTCCAAGTTCAATCTCGCCCCCCCGGGAACATCAACATCATTTACTTGCAAGTCAGAAGACCAAGTACGAATGCACTTCCATGCGCGAACAACACCTCACTGCCTCATCCTCCCATGGCAAAATTCGGATCAGTGTCACGTCCGAAGCGCTTGCAAGCCTTCAAAAGGGAGCGATATTTCAGGATGGTCCCAGCCTCGTGCGCTTCTATCGCAGCGTCATCGTTGAAATTGCCTTTGAGAAGATCTCGAATGGAGCGACGGAACCGGACGGTACTGTTCGAATTCTCGCGTACGATCTTGAATGAAGGATTCGACACCGCAGCAGACCACTGGCTTTGTGGATCGCGCACGTCTAGACCGCCTTCACCTCAGCAAGGCGATCTCTCATGACCCCGAAAAAGCTAGCTGACTGGCTCGATCCCAAGCGCGCTGCACTGCTGGTCTATGACATGCAGGTCGGAATCTGCCACCAGGTGAACTCCGACACCGTCATCGCCAAAGTAGCGCAGGTCGTCGCGGCCGCCCGCTCCGCGGGAATACGCATTGCCTGGTGCCGGCATCAGTCGCTGCCCAAGGTGTGGATGGGCGCGTTCGCGATACGTATGGCGATGCAGTGGCAACGCATCGATGATCCGGACAAGGTGCACCCTTGGTTCCTGCGCGGCACACCCGGCGTGGAGATCGTTCCCACGTTGCAGCCGCAACCGGAGGATTTCGTCTTCGACAAGCTCACCATGTCGGCCTTCGAGGGGACGCCCCTGCAGCTCGCGATACGGGATGCCGGCCTGTCGGCGCTCGCCATCTGCGGGATCGCGATGGAGATCGGCATCGAGCCGACCTGCCGGCACGCTGCCGACCTTGGTATCGTCCCTATCCTGATCGAGGACGCCTGCGGCCATGGCGATGTCGAGGCCGCGCGCCGCTCGGTGGAGAGCCTGCGCTTCTCGGGCGACGCGATCATCACCGACGTCGCGAAGGTCCTGGCCGCCCTTGCCTGAGGACTGTTCCCTGATGCTCGATCAACGCCCAGCCTAAAGCAGCTTGTCGAGCGTGATCGGCAGATCCCGGATGCGCTTGCCGGTCGCGTTGTAGATCGCGTTGGCCACCGCCGCCCCGGTGCCGGTGATGCCGATCTCCCCGATCCCGCGGGCGCCCATGGGGGTATGCGGATCGGGAATATCGAGCCACGTCACGTCGATCGCGGGCAGATCGAGATGGGCCGGCACATGATAATCGGCGAGGCTCGGGTTCATGATCCGCCCCGAGCGCTCGTCGAAGGCGGTTTCCTCCATGAGCGCAAGGCCGATCCCCATGATGATCCCGCCGCGAAACTGGCTGGCGGCAGTTTTGGCATTGAGGATACGGCCGCAGTCGAAGGAGCCGAGAAAGCGCGCGATCCTCGCCTCGCCCGTCACGGCGTTGATGCGCGCCTCGCAGAACAGCGCGCTGTAGGAATGCATCGACCAATGGTGGTTCTCGATCGGTGCGGCCGCCTCCGCCTCGACGCTGACCTCGTCACGCCGGGCACGGGCAAGGATGGACCTATAGCTCTCCCGGCATTCCGGTTCGTCAAGCTTGGCGAGGCCACCGTCGATCCCGCCCACCTCCTCGGGCTTCAGGCCCGCGAGCGGAGAATCGTTGCCGGCGAGCTTGAGCAACTCCACGACCAGGGCTCGGTGCGCGGCGATCACGGCCGCGCCGATCGCCGCAGTCTGTTGCGAGCCGCCGGCGAGGAACAGACCCGGCAGCGTGGAGTCCCCATATTCGACGGTGACCTCGTCGAGTTCCAGCCCGAGGCGCTCGGCGACTACCTGGGTGTGCGCAGTGGAGGTTCCCATGCCCATCTCATGCGCCGCGACCGAAGCGCGCGCATGGCCTTCACGATCGATGCTGAGCCGGGCCACGCCGCCCGGCATGCGATAATAAGGATAGGTGCCGGTCGCGCAGCCAAGCCCGACAAGCCACTCTCCTTCGCGACGCGCGCCAGCAGCCTGCCGGGCCGACCAGCCGAACCGTTCGGCGCCGGCGCGATAGGCCGCGATGATGTTGCGCGACGAGAAAGGCGTCCCGACCGTCGGGTCTTTCGCGGGCTCGTTCCTGATCCGCAATTCGATGGGATCGATCCCGAGCCGTTCGGCCATCTCGTCGACCGCGCATTCAAGCGCAAAGGTCCCGACGGCTTCTCCCGGCGCGCGCATGAAGGTATTGGCGATCATATCGATTTTCGCCACCTGCACGTCCATCTTGAATGTATCGGCCGCGTACGCGCTGCGCGTTGCGACGATGAAGGGCTCCGGCATCGCACTGTGCGGAGTCTTGATCGTCGTGCCAGTGTGGATGATCGCGCTGAATTTCCCGTCCTTGTCCGCCCCGATCGCGAAGCGCTGCTCGGTCAAGCTCCGACCGCCGACGATGCGGAACACGCCCTCGCGGGATAGCGCGATCCGGACGGGGCGACCGGCCAGCCTGGCCGCCGCCGCGCCCAGCACCTGATGCTGCCAGAGCGTCTTCGACCCGAATCCTCCGCCGACATAGGGCGATGTGACGTGTACCTGATCCTGCGCAATGTCGAAGATATGGGCGAGCGACCAGGCGGTGTGAGTCACCGCCTGCGTCGCGTCATGGACGACGAGCCTGTCCCCCTCCCACGCGACGGTGGCGGCATGGGGCTCGATCGCCGCATGGGTGTGCCGGGGCGTTCGGTAGACTTCGTCAACCTGGAATGCAGCCGCCGCCAGCGCCGCCTCGGCATCGCCGATCGCCAATTGCAGGGGCTCGCCCTGGAACTCGGCCGGCTCCGTGCCCTTCGCTTTCGCCACCTCGAACGCGGTCGTGGCCGGTTCGGCCTCATATGCGATGCAGATCAGCGACTTGGCATGATCCGCCTGCTCCTGCGTGTCCGCCAGCACCACGGCGACAGGCTGACCGTTCCAGTGGATCCGGTCGTCCTGAAGGATGGGAAGGTCGTCCCCACCCGCCGCCATGCCGTTGCTTCC
>Ga0105239_10001084_pt1 | contig 37711 bp, 31 predicted proteins | sample KBSC44metaG_FD_92761 | JGI IMG/M metagenome (GOLD analysis project Ga0105239, IMG submission 92761) | Corn rhizosphere microbial communities from Kellogg Biological Station, Michigan, USA - KBS C4-4 metaG | ecosystem: Host-associated > Plants > Roots > Rhizosphere > Soil | place: Michigan, USA... | reverse complement strand
TTGTAGTTCTGTCACTGGAGCTGGTGCTATTCTCCCGGGACAGATCGTCCATAGACCACACACCACCTTGAGAAAAGTGATGCCGGAGGTCTATAGGAGGATTGTGCTCGAAAATTGCTAATCGTGATGATATAAGGCGCTATCTGGAAGGCAAATGCAATGAAGAATGGACACGACCTCACCAGGGCCGAAAAGGGGGGATGCAAAATTAGTAAGGGCGCAGGGAAGCAATGATGATGAGTAGAGAGCACGATTAAGGTCAATGTAGTTGTAGGAGACGGGAGGCGGATGGGATAGACGGACGAGCCTGGGTCAATGGGCACAAACCAAAGCAGATGAGCAGGCTGACACATGTCTTCCGACAGAGATAATATGTCTTTTCCGTCAAGCGTGTAATGATGTGCCGAGCAATACATGGCGATTTCGGTAACCGTCTCAGTATACTATACCCTACCCAACACGACTATTCTGAATGATTACCGAGAACTGCTAGTGCGTGCGGCTGCCCATCCCCCCAACCCACGCCACATCAAGGCGCGGATGGGTCATCTTCCGACAAAAGATGGCACTATAGTTTCACGTAGGTCCAACCGCGTGAGTCAGGTACGACTATACAGCGGAATTTCAGCCTCAAACGCTCAGCAAACATTGCTAGTGGCCTCGTCAGATTTGGGGGGAAAGGTTGGTATGGGAAAAGTGGCCACGTGCCGGTCGCCGACAGTACCGAGTACCTCTCAGGCTCACAGCCAATGTCACGGTAACCACGACAATGTTATTCCGGTAGGGAAATAAGTGATCAAGTCATGGCGCAATCAGGGAAATGGGGGCGAGCATCGCCAGAATCCAGGGCGAGGTAGCGAACACTGCACGCCGTGCTGGCTCAAAGTCCAAAAGCAGAGCGAGTCTCTCACGATGACAAGCCCGCCGGAATTGACTAGGCTCGGTAGCGCAGAAGAGGCCGCCCCATGAAGAGGCAGTTGGAAGGTAACGTAACTCATCTGGGCGATCTTCTGGCCCATGTTGATGAGTTAGCTTGGTGGAGGCCAGTAGCGAGCTTTGGAAGAGAGATGGAACAACCAAATTCATCCAAAGCCATCGAGACGAACGACCCAAGGAGAGAGTCGGATGCCAAGCTTAGTAAGTGCAGATGGCCGACCATGCCGAAGCTTGTCCTATTGGGGCTAGCCTCCAGCGTCAGCCTCTCCACCGTGAGGCGAAGTCGCTGAGCCCGTTGAGTGAGCTACAAAGTACAACCCCCATTCTGCCTTTGTGCCACTTTCTGCCCTATATCTGGCCCCTGGCGGGGTCTTGTATGCCAAAAGGATCATCCTATTGAAGGAATCAACTGCCAAGAAGCTTACTATCAGCCACAATAGCCCTTCATCCAACGCTGAGGATCGAGATTGCCGAGAACCTAGGCCACATGGCCTGTCCTTTCGTAAAGGCCTGGGGTCCAATGTCTATCGGATCTGCGTCCTCCATTCAAGCCTGGCACGGCCCGAGTAGGATCAAGCTTCCAATCCTCTCAAAGAATGGATGTTCCTCGCTCTCCATGCCCGCCTCTGTCTGATTCTGAAACGCCCATTGCCATTCCTAGATGACCGCTAAGTTGCACTAAACCTAGAAGATAAACACCTTCTCTTCGCAATCAAAACATCTGTCCCAAGATGGTCAACACTCGTCCAAGAAAGGGTTTAGCCAATGTCAGATGCTAGTAGCCTTGGTTGTCACTATGTTCAGGCCGTTGCTACGAGGCTGATAGTCTCAAATTTGTAAGAAAAAGATCTCAGCCCTGACAAACTTTTGTTGATCTCGGTCCTCGATCGCACTGTCGCATCGTAGCGATGGCCTGATGGTCTCAACATCGCAAGGCAAAAGCAATCTCAGCCCGGAGTTTGGTTTATCTTGGTCCTCCGGGGCGCTGTCGATGGCCTTGATTACCAAACTTATTCGTGTTGGACAGGCCCCCATCATCGTAGTTGCCATTGAAAGCATATGGGTCACTCGTTGACCAGGGTTCAGATGCTGAAACATAAGGCTGTGATATGCCCCCCCGATTTTGATTACCAAAGTTGCTGCCAGGTCCTCCGTATGACCCCTGGCCTCCACTACCTCCACTGTTCAGGCCTGCTGACGGACTGCTTCTGCCACTTCCACCCCCTCCCTGCAAGCGAGCACGGAGTCGATCACGTGATCCCAGGCCTCCTGCCTGACTTGCTGTTGGATTTGCAGTTTGATAACTTCCTGCCCGCTGACTTGGGAGCGGCCGGGCTCCACCCATGGGCCCGCCGTAAGGGCTCGCTTGCCCGCTACCACTTGATTGAGATTGCGATCTCAAGGAATCATTCGACCGGAGGGACTGAGGCGTAGGTCGAGCCGCTCGAAGACTCTGAGGAGCTGGTCCGGTCACGGCAGGGGCAGGGGAAGGATCCCACAGGTCGGACAACCCACCTCCCCGTCCGCCGGAGGCGGAGGGGCCTCTTGAATGTGTATTCTGAGTTCCATATCCAGCCCCATAAGCACTGCCGTACTGGCCGTATGACCCTTGTGGTTGTGGTGGGGGAGCAACTGGTCGCTTTGGATCTGGAGGAAGCCATTCGGGAAGTGGCCTCTGTTTCTCAGTGTAATAGGCACGCAGAACGTTCGAAATGTGCGAGCAGTCTTCATTGTCTGGATCGTCTTCCTCAGAGTCTTTTGTCAGGGCCTTTCGAAGAGTCGCTATGCGAGATGAGAATGTACTCGACCAGGTCGAGCCTGCAGGCTGAGGCGTTCCACCGTGAGAGGAAGGAGGGGCGCTAGACGCATTGTTGGATGTGAAATATGAGAGGTATGAGGCCATGGTGCTGGTGGAATGCGAGGAGGTGGCTAGCCTTCGATAACTCTTGATGCCAGTCAATAGCTGAGAAGGGCCTAGAAAAGACCAGGGACAGGCCCTTCCTCTTATCTATCTGCGAAAGAGACGTTGGTGACGAAGGTGGAAGTGGGTGTCCTGCGACACTGGTAGAGTCTCATCCTCGAGATCACGCTCAAGTTATCAAGGGCCTGGCTTAAATTGGAGGTTTATGGTCACGTGCGCGGGGGCGTTTCTGCCTGAAACGCTTCCCCCTCATAAATTCCTTCCACCAAAAGAAAGTATAAACGGATACATAGCAGATGGAGAAACTCGTACACCTGGAAGGTGAATACAAATCGGATTATGCATCTAGATAGCAACATGCGCGCTATGCTTTTGGTATTATTACGCTACAAGGGCTCGTACTAGAGCCGTCTAGAAATGTTACAGATCAATGCTAACCCACCCACTCTTGTTGGGCCCAAGTGCGACAGACGTAATGGGCCACACTCGGGTACATATCCAACTTTGCATTTACATGATGCCTCCCACGTCCAAGGCTATTAGTATTGTACATAAATATTGTCAATTGTTTGATCATACGTGAGCAGCACACCTCCCTTTGTTGTCCAGTCACCTCATTGGGCCATGACATCGACATAACGACCCTTTGTCTTTTTTGCTCCTTTGTTGCTTTTTCGGCCGCCTGGGGGCCCAATGAGGTCATCAATGCTGCTGGCATTGCTCATTGCTGTCCCTGGACGCGAGCCAGGCCTAGGTGGGGGCACAAGGCCGGGATGAGATGTTGGGGCAATTCCGAGAGGAGGTGTGCTGGCAGCACTTGGTGGTCCAGAAAGACCAGCTGCACCAGGTGCAAGTGGCAGTCCCAACGCAGGTCCATTGGCAGGAGTACCTGCCCTGCTACCCGGTAAAGAAAGTGGTGGCATGCTCACATTTGGTAAACTTGAACTGGTGATATGTCCAAGCCCCGACGATTTAGGAGCCCCACTCGGAGGAGCGGGTGTACCTCCCATCCTTGGAGGTGGAGGTGTTGCCGTCTTTTTGCCTGTGTCCGGGTTGTCCGGATTCACCCATTTGCCGAGCTCCTTGTCGTAATACAGCTTCATCTTCGACTCACCCAAATTTGCTCTGTATACTTTGGATTCGGCTCCCTTACTTGAGCCTGCATCGAGACCTTCGGGGGCCTTCTTGCCACCTAGCCAACCTCCAAACCAGGAAGACGACCTCTTGGCCTGCGTCTTTTCTTTCTGGCGAGCGGCGTCTGCTTCTGCTGCTGCACGGAAGGCAGCATCGGCAGCATCGTCATTGGCGCGCTTACGTGCAGCAGCAGCATCCTCGTCTGGTGATACCTTCGTGTCTGATGGTGGAGGCTGTGGTGATGCTCTGGGGAAATTATCATCTTCATCATCCATGAAAGACTTTTTCTTCGGCTTTGACTCTTCTGGTGAGTCGGGCTCTGGGACATAGGGCACGTATCCATTCTCCGCAGGAGGTTCATAGCCGTAAGATTCCGCTGGAGGTACATAGCCTGGATCGGTTGTTTCATCTTGCGTCGGCGGAGCCAGCTGTTCTGAATGCTCATATTCGCCATACTTGATCTGGTTCCCTGGTGAATGTTCGGGGCGAGAATCCAGCTGGGGTGTGTACCCATAAACGTGCGAGACGACATCCTCAGCCGGTGGAGTTGGAGCGTAAGGTTCGTGATATACTGGAGGTGTAGTGTCCGGGATGGGCTGGCTGATACTATTTGGTAGGTAAGACGAACGTGGCGGACTCTGAGGATAACTGGTAGGCGGAGAGGCAACGGTTAGAGCCTGATAAGGATTCAAAGGCTGAACCATTTGATTTTGGTGTAGCATATTTACGGGCTCATAGTGTCGACTGTTCACTGCATGTGACGTTGCTGGAGGCGATCTCTGTGAATCTAGAGACGGTCGAGCTCGGGTCAATTCTGAAGAAGATCGTGCAGAGTGTAGTCCATTCGGTGCGTATCTCGATCCAGCGATTGTGTTGGATACTACCGGAGGCGATGCTAATGGATACGAGCCGTACAGATCAGTTTGTGAGCCTGTTCTGCTCAAAGATGGAGTGCCCGATACGTTGGCAAATGGGCCGGCCTCGCCAACATCCTTAGCGGATCCCTTCGATTCAGCGTCACTATCGTCACCTGCAACAAAGGTAGTGAACTTATTCCATACGGAGCCGGATACCTTCTCGAGACTCGGCTTCCCAATCCAAGATGACGATCCTTGGATGGGCGTCTGCTTTAGTCGCGCAGACAAATCGTCCAGCTGTGTCAAGAAAAGTGGATGGTAGTAGGGGGATAGTTTGGTGCTGGATTTGAACGATGAGGCTATTGCTTCACAATACGCTTGAGCCTCGGCCTTCATTCCATTCTCGGCCAGCACACCAGCTTTCTGTAGCTTAAAGACAGAAAGGTGCGGCAACGGCATAGTCGCAGATCCACTATTGAGTACATTCGTAGCAAACTCAAAGATTTCGGTCAGAATGACGGCTTCTTGATTGCGATCAAAGTCACACGGCTGTGTCCTGTGGTCAGCACCAAGCAAGACGACCGGGGCTTGATCATCATCAATGCCACCCATGATCACTGGCTTGGCAGGGCACCTCGAAAAGAGATAACAAATATGTGCCGCCTCAATTCGTTGATAATCCTCGAGCAGTTTACCAAGGACCGTCAAAGCTTGGTAGTCGCCAGGGGCTCTGTTGTTGAGAACGAGGCTAAGGGTCTCCTTCCAATGGTTTAATCCATCCAAGGCATTTTTGGTGGGTCCCGAAGTGTCCACCTTGCTCACCATTTGCAGTCCAGCTCGAGCTGATGGCGGGACAAGCTCATCTATGCTTTCCTCAAGGTTGCCTCCGAAAATTTCATAGAGAGCAGATAAAGACTCTGCGTTGTTTCCGATTGTTTTCACTTCTTGTCGAACGAATTCCCGGACGACTTGGCTCCACATAGAACGCTCCATTGTTGAGGATATGATCAAAGCATGCGACCACAGTCGACTATCCATGGCATGAATTACTGCTGCTTGGCGATCGCCACTAATTAGATGCTTGCGTAAAACTTCCACCGCAAGGGGATCCATCGAATCTGTGCGTGCGACGGCGCCTGATGGACGATATATCCCGGTAAGTTGCTCATCGACACGATATTGGCTTGCAGTTGCGTCATCCAAAGCGTGAACTTCTGGCGACAAAATGATGTTCACTGCCTTGAGAGCGGGGCCATCTAGTATACCGTCGCTCTCTACAACTACGCGGACAATTTTCCAAAGCAGTATCTTTTCATGATGACGCTTGCGTGAATCCGTGTGTGATTGTTGTGGGAGAACTTCAGGGAGAGATGACTCCAATCCAGAAATGTAGGCAACCATCCAGGAGAGAACTTCCTTTTTCTTCGCCTTTGATCGCAATGGGCCCGGGAAGCTGTTGATAAGCTCATTCTGAGGAACCACATCCTTCACCTCACGAATCGACATCTCGCCTGACGAAGGTTTGATTTGAGGCCTTGCAGATCCAGCCGTATACCTCGGAGTGTGTCTTGGAAACGAGGTCACAAGAGTGCCAGCAAAACCAAAGGTTATGAGGGGTGCGCCTTTCCAACGTTCCAGAGGGTCAAACTGGGTGTCGTCTCCTGGAAGTACAAAATCCAATTCTGGTGCAGAGCCCCTGGCGAGAGTTTTTGGCCGGTTTGGTGGATGGGAATCCATCTGCGCGAAGGAGTTGCCAGGTGAGGACTGGCCATAAGCTGAAGCTGGTCGATTTGGAAAATCGCTGACCAAGTTATGGAACGATGGTTGTGGGCGCTGTTTTGACGGGGATTGGGTCTGGGATCTCCGCGGAGGTGGCAGGTTCTCGCCAACTTGTCTCTTTGGCGGGGAAGTCAACGGGGTTGAAGTTTGAAAACTAGCACCTTCTGGTGTCAAATTTGCTTGAGGATCAAAATTGACGTTGTGAGAAGCTTGTCGAGGAGTAGGTCCAGGTCTCGAGGTAGGGTCAACAGAGCTAGGTATGGCCGCTGCTGTCTCATCCGGCGATCTTTTGTGAACTGCTAAAGGACTGGAAGTACGAGGTTGGAAAGGAAGAATATTGGAAGGGGGCAAAGCACTTGGGGGCGGCTGAGAGACATATCTATTCAATGCTGGTGGGGCAGTCTGCACTTGTGCAGCAGGAACTGGTTGTGAGGCATACCTGTTGCCTTGATTCGCCGATGCAGGTTGAGGTGGAGGTGCTGGAGAGTATCTAGGTGAAGGGCCTGACCTTGCGCCGCCCTGACTTGTCACAGGAGCTGGAGAATAGCGAGTATTTGAGATCGAAGGCGCAGGTACCGGGGGTTGCAGAGCAACATTAGCATAAGGATCCAGACGTTCGGGTGGTTGTAACTGATATTGTGCGTAAGGATCGGACACACGTGGAGGTGAGGGTAACCGCTGGATAGCAGTACTTTTGGTTGGGGGACTCGAAGGAGGAAGCTGTTGGGGTGAAGAAATGATTTGCTGAGGGGTGTAGCGCCCCTGAGTGCTTGGTGGTCGTGGCCTCGAGACAGCCGGCAGCTCCTCGAAAAAGCTTGACGATCCACTTGCTTTTTGTGTGGCCGGGGGTCCACTTGCGGGAGTAAAGGCTGAAACACTTCGAGGGGGCATTGATGCCGCTGGCATTGAGGCAGAGGGGGGGTTGCCAGATGCGGATTGACGCGGGGGATCAAAAGGTGACTGAAGCGGCTTTTCGGAAAGACTGCTGCTTCGGGGCGGAGGAGGGAGTGTCTTGGTAGTTTGAACAGATTGCGGAGCAGGTGCTCGTTTTCTTGACTTGGTGATATCCATGGGAAGGTCGTATGGCGACTTATAACCATCTTTGGCTTGGTCAGCAAAACTCTTCATCTGTGGTGGTGCAGCCGGTCTTGGTTGATTCTGAGCGCCAAACAGTGTGTGTTGAGGAAGGCCAGGACGAGTCAGACCAATGTTGTTGTGCGTTGTCGAGCCAGGTGAGAGTTGCAACATGTCTGCAACTGTAGGTTGGTGTGGCGCGTATGGATTGAATGAGTTTTGTCTGCGAGGCGAAGATTGCCGAGCCTGCTGGGTGCTCGATATCATCGACTGATCCTCTGGCACTGTAGCCAATCCATCATGTTGTAGAGAAGCCATAAATGACGAAGGTGAGCCTGGCTCGGAATCAGGTAAAAGATCATCAGCATCCTCCACGAGAAACTCATCATCCTCCAGGGCAGCTTTCCACAGAGCATCGACATCCTCTCCCACAGGGCTTCCAGAAATAACAGTTGCAACAGCTGGCTTGTTGCTAAGCTCGTCAAAGAAAGAAGTCTCATTGTGTTCCAAGATTGCCGGAGAGTCTAACTTTTCAGGTCTTTCAAAATTTAGAGCACCCAGTACTTGAGCCGTTGATTTCCTATCTAGAGGCCTAGGCAGGGTCGATTCGGAAGCCGAGCTATCCAGCTTGTTAAAGAAACCAGCTTCATCTTGGTCTTGGTCACCTCCGGCAGTCCAATCAGGTTCAGGTTGAGATTCAGGTTCTATCAAGGATTTTCCCAGGTCATGAGCTTGGATGAGAGGAAGCCCTTCGCCAAAACGTTGGTTTAGTTCATTGTCTAGATTGGGGTGTTCGGAGGTCGTCCACGGTAGCGGTTCTTGAATAGAATCCTGCTCCTCCTCGGACCAGAGCGACTGAAGAGGTTCAATTCCAGACATACCTCCTTTCCGTGGGTTGGAGGGCACGACTATTTCCTCAGCTCCCGCTTGCTGATGCGCCGACTCAGTCGTGAAAGCGCTGGGCGGAGCGGAGGTGGTGGGTGTTGGCAAACTAAAATCAGGAAATGTGGTTGATCGGGTTACAGTCTGGAGGATTTGGGCAGAATCCATGCGTTTTATACCCCATGCGGGATCAAGCCGCTCGTCATCATCGTCGGAGGGCAATTCGTCATCTGCTCCCGCGCTAGGTGAAACGTGGGAATTCCATGATGGGGTTGCATCCAAGGGCGTGCTTGGTTCATTCTCTTGCAAAAGGTTGTTACTTGTTGACGAAGATTGTGGTTCGGTCGGTGTTTCCTCATCTCCTGACAGCGAATCTAGTGTGTGTATGCTCCTCGAGACTCCGCTATTTACGGCAACATTGCCAGGCTGGTCAATGCTGTCTGTGCCGGAAGCGTCATCGAGGACGTCTGGTCTCAGGGCCGGAAACCAGTGACCAGCGTGTTGAGAAGGAGACGTTACAGAGGCTTGATGACTGTAGGGAGTATCAAAGGCGGCAGCCATGACTGGTTGAACAACAAACTGGATACTGGTTAGTTCAGCAGAGATTGGGTAAAGGCTCAAGGGGCTCATCATACATGTACAGGAAAGAAATGCAAGAGGTGTTAACCGGCAATACTATTCATGCATATCGACAAAAGTAAGGAGGCCCGCGATCAAGGTGTTGAGGACAGATCGAGGAAGAACAGTGATGCTGATGATGAAGCTGATGTGCCTTGAGGTGGATGGAAGGAGATGGGATCGGAACGGGTGCTGGGCTCTAGAGTTGTCAGGTTGTCGCAGAAATGCAGGTTCGAGGGCCAAGTTTGTTTGTCCGCGGCCGCTGCAGGCGAACGCTCAGGCGCAGGCTCCCTAGGCTCACTATCAGGTGCTGTTCCACTAATGTTTAGAGTGGGAAAGTTGGCCTCGGAGTTTAACTTTAAATCCCGGATCATCAGTGGACTTTGACTAGGAGAGCCTTACAGGAGAGGTGGGTCTATCCTGCGCTAGATTCTGATCTAGTTCAACCCTGTATTAGCTCCATACTAGAATTTTAGCGTCTATCTGTTTGCCTCTGGACATGTGGCTCCCCCCATCCCATTCTAATACAAGGCACCTATGATTCTTTTGTCTTCGACATAGTACCCATTACTCCCATCTTTATACCATTCGTTCTGTCCCTTAAGTCCTTAGACCTCCCACCCGGTGTCTCCTCCTCTAGTCCTAAAGACCTAAACGCATTTATCCCCGAAAACGATGATTGTCAGTCCCGTCTCCGTCTAGTCCGCAGGGGTCCGTTCTACAACACCGATCATGTTGAACACACAGAATGTCTTCTACAAACCCTGCTTACCAACCTGGTCGGGCAGAGTCCGATTCAGAAGATGATCTCGATCTCGACGAACTTGACCCTATTGTTGAACAGACAAACTTCTCTGCGAATCCAGCCAAACCCTCGAGAAATGCATCCTCCAATATTCCGCTCCAGAAACTACAGCAGTTTGGCGGGACTCGGCTGTGGCGTTCCACAGGAAGACGGGACAATCCTGCCTATGCTGAGGCTGATGGAGATACCGAAGGACTACTAGGTAGCTGGCCCGGCCAAACCTCTGCAAATGGCCACTTGCGTCAATGGTCTGAAGACAGAGTAGGTTGGAATGTGAGGCAGAATAGGATAGCAGATGGAGGTCGGGCAATCAATGCATCGTCACAGCCTCGGGATACCCCTTCTCGACGCTCAAGTTTCCGGCAAAGCATGCAGTTATCAGATTTTGTGCGGCAAGAGCTCGCCGACATGCGTGAAGACCAAGATGCCAACAGCAAAGATTCGCGAGAGATCAGAGTCGGCCATATCCAGTCGAAGCGCTATCCGACCAACGTTGTCTCCAATGCCAAATATACTGCCTGGTCTTTCCTGCCTCGGACGCTGTACAATGAATTCTCTTTCTTCCTCAACATCTACTTTCTCCTGGTCGCCCTGTCCCAGATCATACCGTTTTTGCGAATTGGATATATGTCCACCTACATTGTGCCGCTAGCCTGTGTTCTTGCGATAACCATTGGGAAGGAGGCCCTTGACGACATTGCACGACGCCGACGAGACGCCGAGGCAAACTCCGAGCCATACACTGTCCTGTCATTTACTGATTCCACAAGGCCTCGGCAACTTGAATCCAGGAATGGCATCATTGAAATCCAAAGAAGAGCACGAGATATTAAAGTTGGTGATATTTTGAAGCTTGAGAAGAATCAAAGAGTCCCTGCGGATGTCATTATTTTACAAAGTCATCTGAGTGAGCTGCTCACTGATCCTGCAGCAAGCGCACCCGGTGATGTCGACTCAGCGACATCTGCCCAGGCAAGTGGCGAGACTTTCATACGAACCGATCAGCTTGACGGAGAGACCGATTGGAAATTGCGACTGCCCAGTCCCTTGAGTCAGAAGTTGAAGCTTTCTGACCTACGACAACTTCGCATAACGGCAGGTGCACCTGACAAGAAAGTCAACGAATTTGTCGGTACCCTGGAACTCCAGGGAAGTTCGAACATTGCATATGATCCACATGTTAGCGAGCAAGGTCCTCCGGTGGACACTTTGCCTCGAGTTGATGGCCCAGGAACTACTCACAACGCCGGCGCCTCAGCTCCACTCACTATTGACAATACTGCTTGGGCCAACACAGTACTGGCCTCGTCGACTACTAGCTATTGCGCAGTAGTATACACTGGTCGCCAGACACGGTCAGCTCTCTCTACCTCGCCGTCAAGATCAAAGACAGGCTTGCTAGAGCTTGAAGTTAACAATCTGACCAAAATTCTCTGCATCATGACGCTTAGCCTGTCAATCGTTCTTGTTGCTCTTGAGGGGTTCGAACCATCAAATCAGAAGCCGTGGTATGTGGCTATCATGATTTACCTCATTCTGTTTTCGACGATTATTCCCATCAGTCTACGGGTCAATCTAGATATGGGAAAGACAGTGTATGCATACTTTATCGAACGCGACCGTGGCATTCCAGAAACTATTGTCCGTACCAGTACTATTCCCGAAGATTTGGGTCGAATCGAGTATCTCCTGTCAGATAAAACGGGGACTCTCACCCAAAACGAGATGCAGCTGCGGAAAATACACGTTGGGACTGTGGCCTATGCTGGTGAGGCTATCGAGGAAGTGGCTGCCTACGTTGGGCAGGCGTTTGCAACGACAGAGACTGCTCCAGCGAGACGAGGCGCAGAAATGGGAGCGAACACCAAGACGCGCAGGGAGATAGGAATTCGTGTGCGTGATCTAATCCTGGCACTTGCCCTTTGCCACAATGTAACTCCTACAACGGATGAGGTTGGTGGGAAGAAGGTTGTCTCCTATCAAGCATCCTCGCCCGATGAAATTGCCATCGTTGAATTCACGGAAAGTGTCGGTCTCCGACTTCTTCAGCGCGATCGCGAAACGATTGTTCTTCAGTCAGTGGAAACGAACAAGATCGTCATCCGGGCAGAAATCAAGGACGTCTTTCCGTTCACGTCAGACAGCAAACGCATGGGTATTATTGTACAGATATTCTCCGAGGTGCCCGGTCTCTCATTTGCCAATGAGTTATGGTTCTTCCAGAAAGGCGCTGACACAGTCATGTCTTCCATCGTTGCTGCTAATGATTGGCTGGATGAAGAAACGTCCAATATGGCTCGTGAGGGCCTGAGAACCCTGGTTGTTGGCAGGAAGAAGCTGTCACCAGCTCAATATGCTTCATTTGCCTCTGACTATGGTGACGCATCACTTGCGCTCCACGCGCGCGATGCTGGCATGGCAGCGGTTGTCAAGTCACATCTTGAGCGAGATTTGGAACTCCTTGGTGTTACGGGTGTAGAAGATCGACTGCAAAAGGACGTCAAGCCTTCCCTAGAATTGCTTCGCAATGCCGGTGTCAAAATTTGGATGCTGACTGGCGACAAAATCGAAACCGCGCGATGTGTCGCTGTCTCAGCTAGGCTAGTGGCCCGCGGCCAGCACATCCAAACGATGGCAAAACTCAAGACGAAGTCCCAGGGACAAGATGCCCTAGATGCAATACGTAATCAAACCGAGTCCTGTCTTCTCATTGACGGAGAGTCCCTCGCGTTGATGTTGAGCCAATTTCGTCAAGACTTCATTAGCATCGCAGTCATGCTCCCTGCGGTCATCGCCTGCCGGTGTTCTCCCACCCAGAAAGCCGAAGTAGCACTTTTGATCCGACATCATACGAAAAAGCGTGTCTGCTGCATTGGTGATGGTGGCAATGATGTCAGTATGATTCAGGCAGCCGACATTGGTATTGGTATTGTGGGCAAAGAAGGACGCCAGGCATCCTTAGCTGCAGATTTCAGCGTCACACAGTTTTGCCATCTTACCAAACTCTTAGTCTGGCACGGCCGGAATAGCTACAAACGATCTGCCAAATTAGCTCAGTTTGTTATGCACCGAGGACTGATAATCAGTGTCTGCCAGACTATGTACAATATTGCCGGGCATTTCGACCCGAAAGGCCTGTTCAAGGACTGGCTCCTGGTGGGGTATGCCACCGTTTACACCATGGCGCCTGTTTTCTCGTTAGTCTTCGATCGGGATGTCGATGAACAGGTCGCCAACCTCTATCCTGAGCTGTACAAGGAGCTCAAGTCAGGCCAAAGTCTGAGCTACAAAACCTTCTTCACTTGGGTACTTGTGTCCGTATATCAAGGGATCGTCATTCAAGGATTGACCCAGCTTTTAGTTGGGGAAGTAGACGGACCTCGAATGCTCAGTGTGAGCTTCACCGTATTAGTCCTCAACGAACTTATCATGGTAGCAGTCGCGGTCACCACCTGGCATCCGATCATGATAGCATGCATCCTGGGCACTGCAACCTTTTACGCAGCGAGCGTTCCGTTTCTTGGTGGTTATTTTGATCTCGAATATGTGGTAAGCTGGAGTTGGGTTTGGAGAGTTGCTGCTGTGGCAGCCATAAGCCTTGTACCTGTCTGGGGCGGCAAAGTTATTCGTCGCATGTGGAAACCACCTAATTATCGTAAGGTACAGGGAATATGATGTAGGCTTAGAATGTATAGAACCCCTTGTTCGGATCTTAAACAAACGTTCACATAACTGCCTATCATCGCATGCATCAGTGTGCCCCCAATTTCACACTTAAATGTTTGTTGCCTCAGCCTTGCCCAAGGGCTAACCCATGCCCACGTGATGTAACCATAACCCCAAACCCCGAAATTCATCTCTGCCTTGGGGAAGATTCCTCCTTCCTTCATTCGTGAACCCACTCCCATAATTCAGTCTGCTCAGCGATACCTCCGAATATACCGTATAATATGATGGATCGCCACGATATCTCACGTGTTGGCCACGAGGCCAGGTGAGCCACCAAAACGGTTGTAACATGCCAGGTCATGCAAGGCTCAAGATCATCATCGACTCCCAGACACCCAGGACCAGCGACGGCTAAATTCCCCTCCCACCTTCACTTGCAAGGCAGAACACGGGGCCGGCGACGATATATACAATCCTAAAGAACCGCATACTATACGCCATTACAGCCTTCTCACTCCACACCCATACGCACAAGGCTCACCCTCGCTCCACATACACTCAATAGAAACCCCTACACCAACAACGACTACATTCCATAAATTCCACTGCTCGTATACTTCAGACCCGAGAAAACAATGGCAACCCCAACATACGAACCTGCCACCGACGCCAACGCGACGCTCTTCAACATCTCATGCTTCGACCTGCTACTGATCGAGCTGGTGCCGCTGGCAGAGCGCATGGCGCGGTCCTACGAAGCGTCACTTGACCGTCCATCCGCTCCTCCTCCTACATCCACAACGGCTGGTGCAGCGTATAGGCGGGGAACAGGCACCGTAACAGGAGGACTGAAAGGCGGAGCTGGAACGACCACCCCTGGCGGTACGACGCCCACGAGCAACACGACAGCGGGCACAAATTCCGGGTCGTCGCCTGGCAGCGGAAACCCGAACACGGCGCCGAGCAATAATAATGCTAGCGGGGGAGTCCCTGGCGGTGGCGGTGGCGGTGGCGGAGGACCTGCCTCCACGGCCGGCGGCACAAACAACCCACCTGCAGTGATGGCCCTGGCGGCAGACGGACTCCCCGAGACCGAGATCTTCCGGGACAGCGTGTACGTGCGGTTGGAACACTTGGGGTTCCGCGTGGGCCAGGGCCTGTGTGAGCGGTTCTCGCGTGATAGGCCTCGCTTCACGGATCAGCTCGACGTCATTAAGTTCATCTGCAAGGACCTCTGGACTGTCGTGTTCAAGAAGCAGATCGATAATTTGAAGACGAATCATCGGGTGAGTGCTTCTTCCCTTTTCTTTGGATTCGCCCATGTTTCGTGGGTGGGACTGCGGTTGGGCATGGGGCTGGCGATGAGAGTTGTATGCTGACGATTTCTGCTCCCCATAGGGCGTGTTTGTCCTCACCGACAGTAAATTTCGACCTTTCTCGAGGATGAGTATGGCAAGTAATGCTGAGGCAATTGCACGAGCACAGGCGCACCTCTATTTCCCTTGCGGTATCATCAGAGGAGTTCTATCAAGTTTGGGAATAAAGGCTACAGTTCAGGCAGAAACCAACGAATTACCATCTGCAACGTTCCAAATCAAAACTGCACAGGCAAAGACATAGAATCCACATCACTCGGAAGACATCACTCAGAAGAACAGTACACATTGTCACATCATTTTATTTTCGGCTGGAAACTCCTCGAGAAAATCTGCCATGCTCTAAGAGCCCCGAAATCATGTTCCAACCAGTGGCAAATATTTTGTCTAAAAGGTGGTGCATTGAAGGGCCAATTGCTTGGGTCCAGCTCGCAGGGAGCCAGAATTTCACGATATGTTCATAATCTGTGCCAAGATCGTCGTCAGTTTCCATGGCGGCTATTGTGAACTTGAAACAGAGTGGCAGGCAGGCTCATTCTGTAGTCAGAAGTCGCTCACATCCTACCTGCAGTAAAGATGTTAGGCAATCGATAAAGGAAACGAGAAGCCAGGGGCGCCTACTTGGGAGGGTTCTTGATGAAGCTAACACCAGTCTCGATGTTGGTCTTCAGGCCCTTGACCGCTTCCTCTAGGAGCTTCTTCTCGTAGTCATTGGCGTTGCTGAGGATGTTGATGGCCTTTTCAGCTCCATCGGGCTAATAAGGGGTTAGTAGCTGCTGCAGATATTGAAGAGGTAGGAAGATTCAATGGGGGATGCAAATGAAGTACTCACGCCGAGTTCGACGGGGACAGAGAAGAATTCAGTTCCGGTGATCTTCGCGACAGCTTCACCACCCTCAACGCCAGGGAGATAGACGAAGGTAGGCTCGACGATACCCTTCTCACCCTTTGCAGCCTTAAGAAGAGCCTCGGCGAATCTGAATCCAGCGTATGCCATTGAGAGAGTTGCAGATCCTGCACCGTCCTTGGCCTTGACAACCTCGTCACCACCGAACTGAACACGGTTGACCAAAGCATCAAGCTTGTCGCTTGGAATATTCACGGCAGGCTTGGCTTGACTGAAGAGAGGAACGATAGTATTGCCGGAGTGCCCACCAACCACGGGAATTGTGAGCTTGCGGGGATCCTTCTCGCCGGTGATTCCGGCGACAAAGGTCTCAGCACGCACAACATCGAGAGTGGTGACACCGAAGAGCTTCTTCGGGTTGAAGACACCAGCCTCCTTCAGCACTTCAGCGGCGATGGGAACTGTGGAGTTGACGGGATTGGAGATGATAGCAATGGTGGCCTTTGGAGCATATTTTGCAATAGCAACCACGAGATCCTTGACAATGCCTGCGTTGATCTTGAAGAGGTCATCACGGGTCATACCAGGCTTGCCTGAAAGATAGGGATCAGTTTGCGCGTCTGATGCGTTAGGCGTCACGGAAAATTGTATGACATACGAGGAACACCAGCTGGAATAATGACAATGTCTGCACCAGTCAACGCCTGCTTCTTGGCCTCTTCTGTCTCTGGTTGTTCGCCTTTGAAGTCTCCCTTGGCGGCGACGGTGCCATCAACGGCCTGCAAACGGTCAGATTTGGTTCTGGTACACGTCACTCGGGCGAGAGGGCGGGCGAGAGGAAGTGCATACTGCGGGCGAGGAGATGTGTGACAGATCAGCAGCGACACCAGGAGTGTTGACCACATCAAAGAGAGAGAGCTCGTCAACGAGGGGAGAGATCTTCAAGAGTAACGACAATGGCTATAATAGAGATTAGCGAGCTCTTAAGAACAAGATCGACGTCGCTCTACCTGGCCAATGCCACCGGCGGCGCCTAGGACAACTGCTTTGACCATTGTGTCTGAGAATGAGGGGTAGTTTGACTATAAAGTAGGTCAATAGTGAGCAGGGATAGGCATTAGAAAGGCAGACTCACAGAACTGGTATCTGGTAAAGATCGATGGAGTTTCGAAGTGGAATGTCAGTGAGTAGAATTGAAGAGAAAGCAAGTTCAACAAGAGGAAAGCGGTCTGACTTTTTTGGATCACACTGCGAGCTGTTTAAGAGAGATAGGATGCCAAGCTTGTATCTCATTCACTGTTCATGTGCATAGGACGCAGTCACGGAAGGAAGGGGCAATCAACGTGCCAGAGAGCGTTGTGCCCCGCGTTGAACCCTGGCGATTTGCCCTCCAAATCCGCATCCCCGGTTTAGTCCTAGTGTGGCATTCACCCAAACGCCACACTCTCTACAGGGGCACACAGTTCACTTCAGGCTGCTTTTCGTGGATGACGAGAATTGCTCGGATCAGGCTGCACAACGTGCACAGTTGGGGGCCCCTTTGAAGCCGTTCATTGCTTCATTGTCTTGGACCTCGGGGCAACTTGATTTCATTATTGCATAATATGGGGCAGTGTAGTGCCTCATCGGACGGGTTCTCTATGTGAGCCACATGCCGATTTTCCTTCGCGGCTACCTCTCAACACGCCGAATTCATGTCGCTTGCGCATCTGTGAAATCCCGACTGATATTTGTATTGCCATTGTTGCCCGAAGCTCGGCCCAGGCGTAGGCAAATGCGAATTTCCCCGTTCAACCCTCCCAGAACGAATGCATTTGAATAACACGTCTACGCATCGGTTTTCGAGGCCTTGGCTCCACGGGCCTTCTTTGCGGGACTGTCCTTCTTGACTCGCTGCGAATCCTTGATGGCACTGGCTCGGGCAACAGCATCCTTGTTCAGGTCAGAGCGGTATGACTTCTTGCCCACTGAGTCTGCGACGCTCTTGTAAACCCTGTAGATATTATCAGTACAGTTCCTGATCCTTCGGTCTTCATATACACCCACTTGCGATTCGATGTGGTCTTCCCATAGGCGTGTGTGTTGTAGTATGAGGCAGGCTTGTTGGAAGAGCCAGATTTCTTTGTCTGCAGTGTGACACCTCCTTTCTCGTTGGCTTGGATGGAAACAGCCTTGTTATTGACGAAGCCAGCATGCTTTCTTGAGTGCTTGTTGGTCAAGTTGAAGGGATCTCGAGAGAATTGGACGCCACCGCCGGAGTTGCGCTTGACGAGGAAAGCATTGTTGTTACCTGCAAAACACCAGGCCTTAGTCTCGATTTCACAGACAAATTTGTAGTCAAAACTTACGGACAACCTCCCAGATGAGATCTCCGGACACGTTCGAAGGAGCAGACATGGCGAGTGTGAGTGTTGAGAGTCGAATGCTTTCTTGAAACTTTTCCAGGTGAAATTCTTCAATGTTCTTGTGCGCAACTCTTTCTATGGGCTTGGCGGACCGGATGGGTGCCGGACGATGTGCTTGGGGGCTTAGGTAAGCAGCTCCCACCATTCACAATCACCCAACAATGGGATGGATGACAAGCAACCATAAGCACTTCGCCTTCAACACCAGACATAATCTCCTCGCCATCTGCGAACATAAATGGTTTCAAATGAAATGGAAGAACTTTTTATTGTGACAAGTTGAAATAGGAATCCATTTGCGTTGACAGGCATATCGAAACCTGTAAGATTCGATACTCAACCCACAGACAACAAGCCATGTTGGAGTTTCGTGGTTTCCACCATATATCAGGAAGAGATGGCTACAGTGTTTGCAATGCTCTTATTCTAGTGCTCTAGAATAGGAGGAATTCTAGGCGTAAAACAGATTTCGTAGCAATGAGAAGTTTCCTAGTAGCATTTAGGCAATGTTAGGATAGCGTTTCGAAAAATCCTATCAAGGATCGTTAGAGTTATATTAACATCTATAAGTAATGAAGCGTCTTCGTATTAGGAATCTCCTGAAGGATAAAGATAATATCTATATATAGTGTTCATAAATACTACACTCAGTAGCAGTAGTATTAGAGTATCTGCACAAGATACTGGTGACCATTGAGACCGAGGGTTCACAATGGAACAACGAAGTAGACGACTAGAATATGGCGAGCGTCCTCAAACGGCACATCATGGCATGAAATTACAAGTTCGGAGAAGGAAAACACAGGAAGTTATGTCTTGTCATTGTTGGCTGTCGATGGAATGCAGACGGCCACGGAACTCAATCATCTCCCCTCCCCACTTCATCCCCTCCCCTATTCTTTCTCAGCCTTGAGGGCGTTCAGCTCCTCCTCGAGCTCCTTGATTTTGGCCTCGAGCCCATCGATATGAGCCTCGATCCTCAACCACTCCTTCACCGACTTGCTCTCGTCCTCCGGGAAGTTCTTCTTCTCCTTCTCCGCCTTTATCTTCTCCAAAACGCGCTTTTTAACCGCTACTCCTTCCGAACGGAAGGCCCGGTGCGCCTCCGCCCTCTTCTTCTTAAACTCATTCTCCTCCTCGATGGTTTTGACTTGGCTGCTCTCTTCTTCCGAACACCAGCAGGGGCAGCAAGGGAAGGAGCTGCAGCAGGATTGGCAGCGGCAGCAGCAGCTGCTGCAGTAGCAGAGCGAGCCCGTGAGGCCATCGCGATTATTTGTGTGTGGGTTTGTGTATGTATGAGGTAAGATTTTTGTAGGTGTTGAAGAATTGCATGTGCGATTGCGCGAAAAGAGAGAGAGAGAGAGAGACAGAAATAGAGCGGTCGAGGCAAGAGTTTTATGAGTCGAAGTTTGTGAGTGTCGGATCGAGTGAGAGATCGTTCTAAAAATGGTAAACCACGCAGCTGTCTTTGTGGATCGAGGCCTTTGGCAATAGAGTGAAAATTGTTCTGGGGAGCCTAGCCAAGGCAAGAATCTTTTGAACGATCTAATGTTTGTAGGTTTCTGGTGTCGGTAGAGACGAGAAATAAATATTGTAGGCGGAATGGCTTAAAGAAATCTCCGGGGATGTAGTGAAGATCCGTTGTGGTTAGGCTACGACCAGTGAATAACACCATGTGATCGCACATAGCAGGCTCTGGCTATTCACGTCCTCACGCGGCTTAAACTTCCCAAGTCATCAGCGCACCGTTCATACCAACAGTGTCAAGGCCAAAAGGAAAGGTCCTCGAGTCTTTAAAGGCCAATTACCAGGCAAATATTGCTATCAGCAGTCTCTCAAGATCCCCGAGAGCAGGAACGTTGTTGCATAAGCGTATCTATCGTTCCCCAGCGTCGATCAATCCAAGTCCAGGTCCATGTCCAGCTCAAGTTCCAGCTCAAGGTCCAGCTCAAGGTCCAGCTCAAAGTCCATCCAGAAATAGGTTCATACCCTTGTCATCTATTTTCGAATCCCATAGCCTGAGAATCCTCCGGGTGGCAGAACTGGGGGAGCCGAAGGTATCGAACCAACCTGCGGACCCCCGAATCCAGGAGGGGGGGCGAATCCAGGAGGAGGTCCCGTGTTCGGCTGCGGAAAGGCTGCCATTTGATTGAAACCAGGTGGCATGAAATTTTGCGGACCACCATATCCGGCCTGACTCGGAGGTGGCCTGGCGGGAAGACCACTGGGAGGAGCAGCCAATGGCACACTTGGGGGTGGTGGTGGTCTCACTTGTGCAGGCGGAGGGATTGATTGAAAATTTCCATTTGGCTGCCCAAAGCCTGTTGCCGTCGCAGGGGATTGCGGTACACCACCGAACATGGGATTGCCAATGGGGATGGTTGCTGGAGTAGGTTGAACTCCATGAGCTTTAGCCTGCGCTGCGAGCATTCGCTCGGCCTGGTCACCATGTCGATCTCCCTTGCCGTCTTTCTTGTAGGCATACTGAACAGAAACTTCCTTGTTCATGAGGTATTGGCCGTTCATGTTGGCAATGGCGTCGTCAGAAGCTTCGAAGTTGGAAAATGAGACGAAGCCATACCCTTTTGACAAGTTGCTTTCGTCTCGGGCAATCTGCGAAAGAATTAGCGACCTGTCCAACAAACAGAGCCAGGGCTTGAAAATACCTTTGGAGCCGCAATGAGTGTGCCAAACCGACCGAATGTGTCATACAGCATCCTCTCGTCCACCATGGGATCCAAGTTGCCGATGAAAAGTTCTGCACCAACTTCAACAGATTTCTGTTTATCGGCGCTGGCTTTGTTCACACGGATGGGTTTTCCATAGAGTCGGACCTGGTTCATGATGCGAGCGGCATACTCAGCATCCTCTTCTGAATTGAATTCCACAAAGCCATATCCTTGATGGGATTGGGTCACCCGATCTTTAGGCAAGTGAACGTTCACAATTCGGCCAGCCTGCAAGAACAGTTCCCAAACAAGGGAATCTGTGACACGCTCGTCAAGGTTACCAATATAGATGGTGGAATCCTTGTCCTGCTCCCAATGTCTTGCCCCAGACATGGTTAAGACGCGGTTGTCTTCGAGCAAAAGATGGGTCGGAGAGACCAGAAGACCTTTGTGTACGGTTGAAGAATTATCTGAATGCTCAATCACAAATTCATCTGTGAAGTCAACGAGATCGGTTGGCGGTTGGATGGCGCCTTACTATACATGGCTTAGCGTTCTCTATCACGTGTCAAGGCATACGGTGCAGTACTCATTCCTTAATGGCATCTGTCCAAAAATGATTTTCTTGAAAGATGCATATTAATACCTACAAGGTAGATGCCCAATCCAAGCAGAGTTTCTCATCCGTGCTCAGCCCAGTTTCCATACATCGCCCAAACAGTCAGAAAGATGGTTCAATTTTCAGAAGAGACCAAGGTGCGATCTCGTCCATGGAGACCTTTCGCTGAGCGTTTCTAACCTTGGACCTTCAGGAGCGCATCTCAAAGATCCTCGACATCACCCGAGAAGTTGTCCATTATGGCTACCTCCCTCTCATTCTCTATCTAGGTCTGAAGCATCATCCACAGCTCTAAGATCTCGGCTAACTGTGGCAGGCTATACACGGAGTGAGCCCAAACCGGCACTGATCAGGTAAGTGGGCGCCGTAAAGGAAGTGGATTGACTCGCCTTGGACTGACGCTGGCACAGCTTGATTTCGCCCTTTGCCAACTGAGATCTCTCCAATCTCTACCTTCAGCTTGTAACACTACCCATCGAAAGATGCGGAATTACGGACAACGTCCATCAGCATGAAATGCCAGACAATGGCTCAAACGGGTCAAACAGTCAAGCCATGGAGCTTGGGACTTGAGCCCAGTGCAGGGGAAGAAGAGATACTAGTACAAAGGCAGCCGTCCGCAGGGAGGTTTTGCGCACATGCATGACGAGATTGTATAACAACCCTGTTAATGCCAATAATATGATCCTCTTGACTCTCCACTGTTTTCGGTATGTGACAGGTTCGGTCTGACAAAACAGCAACAGCATTCATCAATGCTACGACTTGTTACCTCTATTTCAGCAACCTTAGTCCCGGCCGAAATGTGCGGATCGGGAAACCAGTCTAGTGAGATGTCGACTCACGTTACACTGGCCCAAGTAGTGCTGAAAAGATGCAGCCCCCGTCGGTTCAACAGATCGGTCAGAAGTACGGTGGCTCCATCCATGTCTAATGAAGAGGTAGCCTGTGGTAAAGCGACTCCTTTGCCAACCAGTCTCTTGCGACGCATCATGAAAAGGGCCCGATCCGACTCTGGATCTTGTTTGCAGGAGTATCAGTCTCTGGCAGAGGTCGAATACCCAAACCAACCCGTCCATTTGGATCACGTATCCCTCAACAAGATTACCGGGTCCCGCATACAGACATATCCGGTGTGATCGAGGGCAAGATTATCGTAACGAGTCGAGTGTTGGAATACATGTTGGCCGGGCTCACTATCGTCAATGATATCCAGCGGGGTACAATCGGTGTTGATCATTCTGATTCCGTGCTTCCATTCTTCTTCGGGCCACGAGCAGGCCCTGGGGAATGCTAACTTTTAAGAGGCATCCGTTTTCAGTTACACAATGCTATTATTCAAGTCGGCCGCTCACGAACACGTGGACTTTCCCCAGAGCATACACTCGCGAGATAAGGATCGTCAGAGGATGCCCTATGTTCCCACTATCAGTCTCACGGAATTAAATCATAATGATACTGTTTTTCCCCGAGGCACTTTCATATAGAACATGTTGAAACTGAAAATTCGTTGCCTTTCAGCTAAGTTGAATATTGGTTAGGCTGATAAATACACACGAGCACCCCAGCACGTGTGGAGACCAACCAAGAGCAATTCCATGCAATGGAGGCGTCTGGACACGAGGGACACGCCAATCTGCTTAGCGTGAATTGTCAAAGCCTAAGTTCAAGTCCGGAGCAACCATGTGCAGGGCTCATCATGGCTGGCTCGGGGTGGTGCATGACGCCAGTAGTGGCCCGTGGGTGAGAGCCTAAAGGGAGAGCCGCTCGCCAATTCGACTCGACGAAGCCTATTTCCCCTCCCTCCCTCGCACCCAGAAACGTACCTCTGGGCGGCGTACCTAGCAAGGTGCAGTACGGAGTACTCCGTACCTAGAGTCGGTACCTAAGGCAAGCCTGCCAATCCCCAAGTCACGCTTGTTACACTGCTGTGCCCTGGGTTCGGACTTCAAGTTGGCTGTGCACCTCCCTTTGCCCACAGCCGCATCTTGTGTAAATGCATGTACCGATTATGAATCCTAGCATTTCCGGCAGTGACACTCTGTGCCTCTGGTCCTTGGCCACCTAATTTGAGGACCAGGAGGCTGGATTACGGGCAGCTTGATCAAGGGCATTGTTCCCCCAATCTGGCCTCAAGTCGATGCAAGTGGAGCATTTCTGGCAGTTCGCCTTCATCCAATTAGTCTTTATTCTGTGCTAGATACAGTACTCCGTACTCCGTAAAATACTAACCCCCTCGGCCTTGCTGGGCTGAAGCTTGGGGGAGCATTTCATGCGCGGCTACAGATCTGCGGGCGTAGAGACACCACCTACTCCGTATCTGGATATAGGCCCCCTCGGCCTCGCTTTGGCAGCCCTTGGGCCCTGACAAGGTAAGAAGCACCGAATAATACGGAGAAATCCTTGGTACCTGTTCCATCGCTTCAGTTATCCATGCCCACTGCCCACTGCCCACTGCCCACAACCGACAACCACCAACACACCCTGGGAGCCCCCCCGTCTACTCGGACATGGGCCTGTTATCCTGGTTGGTGCCTGTGCACCACCAGCGTCCCCGTGTCAGAACCCCAAAGCTAACCATTACCACTGACTCCTAACCCCCAGTTCAGCATCCGCTCTCGTGCAGCCGTCGATTCTCCGCTGGCGGGCCAGTGAGACTAACCACTACGAGCAACTTAACTCCACAGATATCCAGCATCCATGATCCATCCTCTTTCTCTCCTGGAGTCCTGCCTGCCTGCCTGCCTGCCTGCCAGCCTTTCCCTCCTGATCTTCCTTCCCCCCTCAGCCGCACCTGCACTGCCATTGCCCACTTTCTTTAACGATATTCGTGGGCGGCGGGTGTTCCACGCTCTGATCTTTTTCAACTCTTAACATACCTCATACGATACCCCAGACACGGAATACTGAGTAGTCATCAAGCCCGTTACCCGTTCTATTGCCCCTATTCCCTCCCAGGTGCAAGTCAAATCATCGGCTTAGCTGCCGGCTGTGTTTTGAGCTTGTTCCCATTTTTCTCCCCCTACCACTAGCGTCCTTTTGACAAGGAGCGCTCCAAGCGTGTCTAAGTTCGTCGCAACATTATCGCACCCTCTACTCGTACTTCAACCTTCTAACCTCCGATTTGGGCTGCCTCATCCTAACTCTCTCCCCATTATCCAGCCGTTGACCAACTTCATTGCATTCATCATGTTTAACGCCACTCAACATCGTGGCAATCCCAATCTTGGGCCTGCACCTCCGGGGCAGCCTAATCACCGCCTTAATGAGATTATGGACTCTCTTAGGGCAGAATTTGACAATCAAAGTCGAGCATCCGAGCAGGTCGAGAACCAGGTCTCTCAACAAATTCAGGAGATGGAACTTATCAGAAACAAAGTCTATCAGTTGGAGCAGAATCAGCTGAAGATGAAGCAAGACTATGAGGCTGAGATTCGAATGCTACGACATGAATTAGAGATGCGCGGCGGTCCTCAAGTTCAATCACACCTAGGTGCTCCTCAGCAGCACGGCGGTCCTGCTCAAGCTCCTCCATCCTTGGGTCATGGACAGGGCGGTCTTTTCAGTGGAATCATGGCCAATCAAGGACAAGGTGGCCCAGGTCTCGCTCCTCCCCCAGAACAACCACCTCCACAACAGCATCCATTACAGCCCCCTCCACCTCCAGCGGGACAACCTCAGGGACCTCCTCAACCTCCGAATTCATTTCCTGGCTACCAGGGCCCAACCTTGAATGGTTATGCGCCGCAGCCACAGCCCCCGACAAACTCCCCAGGACTGGGCAAGAGCCGCAATATGACCAACCGGGGCGCACCAGGACCGGCCACACCTCAGCAGCATCCAAATCAGCCACAGCCTATGCCATACCAGAATGATCCTCGAGCTTCTCCTCAAATCCCTCGCCCAACTCCCCCGGGTAGCGAGATGCAGCTGCAGCCGCGCCATCCGCAACAAGGTCAATTTCCCAATGTGGGCAACGTCTTGGCAGATCTAAACCCCGACGACCTACCAGATTCGTTGAAGCGAACTGGATCCGACTGGCACGCTGTCTTCAATCCCAACGTCCCCCGCGTTCTTGATGTTCAACTGTTGCATAACCTCGTTCACGAATCAGTCGTGTGCTGTGTCCGGTTTTCAGCCGATGGTAAGTACGTGGCAACGGGCTGTAACCGCAGCGCTCAGATTTTCGATGCCCGCGATGGTCGAAAGGTGTGCGAACTAATGGACGACACCGTCCAGGACAAAGAGGGAGATCTATATATCCGCTCGGTCTGCTTCTCTCCTGATGGAAAGCTGCTCGCTACGGGGGCGGAAGATAAAAAGATTCGAGTGTGGGACATCAATGAAAAGCGTATTCGAAGCACATTTGACGGACACGAGCAAGACATTTACTCGCTAGATTTCTCGCGCACGGGCCGTTTGATAGCCTCAGGATCAGGAGACAAGACGGTTCGACTTTGGGATATCGAATCGAACCAGCAAGTGATGGTCTTGTCCATAGAAGACGGCGTGACCACTGTAGCAATGTCTCCCGACGGCCGATTCGTTGCTGCGGGCTCATTGGACAAGAGCGTGCGTGTCTGGGACTGCTCGAGCGGATACCTCATTGAGCGTCTCGAAGGCGGCCAAGGACACAAGGACAGCGTCTACTCAGTTGCTTTCTCTCCCAGTGGACGTGAACTGGTCAGTGGCAGTCTAGATAAGACGATCAAGATGTGGGAGCTCACGCCTCAACGTGGGTTGATTCCTGCCGCTGCTGCTAAGGATGGCAAATGTATTCGGACGTTTGAAGGCCACAAGGTAAGAAGACGCCCATTCGTGAGGGTACAGATTGAGAGCGGGCTAACCTGTGTCGCATAGGACTATGTCCTCTCTGTTTGCTTAACTCCTGGAGGAGAATGGGTAATGTCAGGGTCGAAAGACCGTGGGGTTCAGTTCTGGGATCCTACAACTGGTAATGCACAGATGATGCTCCAGGGACACAAGAACTCGGTGATCTCGGTGGCGCCATGCCCAGCTGGACACTTGTTTGCCACAGGCTCAGGCGATATGAAAGCTCGGATCTGGCAATTTACTACCTGGCGTGGAGCGCACCAAGGGATCTAGAGAGTCCAAAAGCGAGAGCCTTTTCGAGATCGAGAAAAGAGATCGAGACAGGGACAGGGAGATGGAACATGGGGCACGGAGGATCGGCAACCGAAGACCAGGCGAAACAACCAGAGAAGACTGGCCCCCAGAACTACTGAATGAGGAAAAGTAGGAGTCGATTGAATGGCCAATGGAGAAATTGGTTTCAGCTCAAGAGTAGGGAGTACCGTGTACGGATGACTCGAGAGGCATTTTTCAAGGCACGCTCGGCATTGATGAGCAACTATTGTGTGTGGCTGAGGACATTTGGGGGAGAAGGCGAGGAATCTTTCTTGGGGTGTTTTCAACTTTTAGTGGCGTGGGAGGACCGCATTAGTGTGACATGAAGGCTTCGGGGTGGTGTGGGCAAACACGACGGGCTCGCGGTCAGGCAAAACCAAACCCCTTCTTTTCGGGAGCGCAGGAAACGTTGCATTTATTAGAAAAGTGATTGGAGCGTCACCCCAAATCCATACCATGCTATTGGCAATTGAAGGAGCCGTCAAAATGTACTGCGTACCGTAGCAATTTAGTAGTTATACGAGGCAGAGGCTGGAGGGCAGAGCCATGCCGCGATTCTCGTCCTGGGGTTCGATCAAGTCTGCACCATATTTACCGACGATGAGCAGGCTCCTATTCGGTGGACGGTGAAGGGACAGCCACCAGGATTCGCCGGCATTGCTAGGATGGTTTGGGAACGTTGATGGGCACGAGCACGAGACAGGAAATTCTAATGGCTCTGGGGCTTCTTCTCGAGGGTCGAGGGTCTCCGGCATGACGAGCGCCATGGCAAGGTGAAGGTACCGAAGAAGAGAGTGATGATGGGTCTTGGGCACTCCGTCCAGCAATTGCAAGTACGATGTATATCCCACGTTCGAGGTCAAAGGTCGGCGATGAGAGATGGGCCAGGAGAGTGGCCCAAGAGGTCCGGATCGCAGAGGAGAGAGGAGACGACCCTCTGATATCCATCGGGGCCTACCGAGCGCGCGGCCGTAGCCGTTGTTCTGCCACTTCCGAGGACCATCCGCTTCGTCGTTGTACTCGGTAAACGAACGGTGAACCTGGGTTTGGGTCCCTGGGGTCCTTGTGTCATCCACAGTTTCCCACCCACTCTCCCAAGCCTGGGCCGTGAGGTACCTGGGTTAGTAGGTAAATACCAACACGCTACCTGCCCAGGTACTCGCATGGGTCCCTCAGGGTAGGGAACTACTGTCAGGGTCGGATCCAGTCAAGAACTCAAGAGACTTGGTCGTCGGTCATTTGTCCATCATCTGCCCATCTTTATCTGAGCGCTGTCGTTGGCTCAATCGCCTCGGCGGACGAGGAGTGGTGGAATAAACACAACTGAAGTATTTGCGTAAAAGAGGGGATTTGCCCCATCCCAACTGGCTGCGGGCTGCCAACATCCAAGTCACCCAGGTTGGTTCAAGGGCATGAGGTTCCGTGGTAGAGAGGGGGCGTGGGATGTCCTGCCAATATTTGGCGCTGTTCCTGTTTCTGCTCCTGCCCTTTCACTCGTGGGTCGCGTCAGTGTCGTGTTCCGTGTTCCGTGTTGAGTGTCAAGTTGGCAGGAGCAAGTCTCCAGTCTCCAGTCTCCAGAGGCATTACTCCAGACGACGAACCACTAGTCCTCCTGAGTCCTGGCTCGAGGGCTGTGGACGTGGATCATCTGTTCTTTCTGCCCGCAGCATCTGCCCATCACATTTTCCCACCCCCCAGAGAACCGAAAATCCCATGTTGCTCACCGGCAGGCTCTTCGCTTTGCTGTCGAATGAAAAATTTTTCATCTGCATGGACGGTTAAAGATACTCGTCTGTGGCAGGTTTTCTGGGGCTGGCCAGGCAAACGAACAAGGTCCTTTATCAGTATCATGTTCAATTTTCATCATCACCACCATTCATCTGCAAGTGCTGCAAGATAACAATTCCAGGTGTAAAAGGTTTGTTCCTGTCCCTGCGGCCATGCGCATGGTTCTCCGAGTCCCACGTCTTTTTGTCGCCCTAGTGCAAGCCTCAAAGACGAAAGACGCAAGTTCCCCAATCCCTTTGCTAAGTCTGCAGGTTTTTCTCCCCATCCCAAGGGGGTCCTCAGAACGTCCGAAGCACATCCTACGCACCCCTTCGAGCGATCGGCCTTACTCGATTTCTCGTCTCCAAGCCTTCGAGGGGCACTTGCGACTGGTCACCAGTCACCACCACCGACCAAACAGCCAACGAGTTCAGACGAGGTGAGGCGAGGGCCCCGACGCCCTCCCCCTTCCAGACCAATTCCCTGACCCCAACATCAACAAGGTTATCAGTCGAGCTCGTCCGTCTGAAAATACTAGCGGTTGCAGACTAACGCATCTCTTGCGTCGACCTTGACCTTTCAGCACATCCCTCCACTTGCTACCCTCACCGAGCCCTGCTAGACGGTACTAGTCCTCGACCTCCCGGTACCCTCTTTCGCTACACGATCCTTGGCGCCCCGATGGACCCGATACCTCGCCGGCTCCCGCAAGGGCCTGCGGGTCTTTTCTGGTGTGTCTCCTTGTCTCCCACTCACGGAACCCGCTGTCGAAGCTGTGGCCTAAATCACACGATCGTTGGCGCTAGCAACACCCCGGCTCCCAGGCCCATCAAGCCAACCCTGGTCCCTTCTCCGCCCTAACCACACCATCCAAGTCCAACCTCTCCCATGCAGACCCTCGCATCCCTCATCATCATCTGCATCGTCAAAATCGCTTCTGACTGGCCTGATGCCACGAAGGTACCTCAAACTAGCCACTGACGTGCCGCATCGAGAAAAATTTTCATCGGCGTCATCTGGCACTGTCCCGACAGGGAATGTCGAGGCGTTTTGTGGCCTTAGAGGGCCTCTCCATTCGCCCTCCACCGTCAGGCAAGGCTGCATCCTCCCTTCTTCCTTAGCCTCGAGAACACAACCATCGCTTCTTCAAATGGAGACGTGCAATCTCTGCCGCATGCAGCTTGATCCCTGTCCCCTGATACCTTCACTAGTACGAGTATTCACTCTAACCAAACATGTCATATCCCACGCTCGTAGACTGTTGCGTCTATACCAATGCCACATCGATGCCAGAGGTATAAACTGGCGTCTGGGCTGGTACTCATCGCTACCGTTCTTTCCCGCTCAACACTACAACTGACTGCTGGACTTTCTCCATCTTCAAATCTCCAACGCAATCGCAAATACTTGTGAACCGCTTGCTTGTTCTGCTGTGCTGACTAGGCCCTCTCTGCTTCCGAACTTTTGTCAACTTGTTTCCGTCTTCGATCCTATTCGCCCGCCAACTCTTGAGTCCTGACACCGCACTCCTTCGACTTCCATTTCTACTTCTTGAGAAAGGCCAGAGTGCGATGTAGCCAACCTTTGGCTCAGTCTGCGTAGCGGTTCTACTTCATTGTTTCGGCTGCTCAAATCCCCTTGCGTTAAGCACATCTCTCACAACCTTTTCCTCCCTATCCGCATCCAGAATCCCCGTGTCACTGGAATATCAGTGTCTCTTTTGCTATTAGAAATGGCCTACAACACTGCGTCGGACCAAATCGAGTGGCACATGCATCAATTGAGACAGTGGATGATGCCGACCTCGGCACCATCGAAACCTGCCTCGGAAATGCCTGGCCAGCTCTTTCCTCAGGAGTACTGTTTGCAAAACGTCCCCTCGAATGATCTGTACGACTATGATACCTTCGGTACTCCTGACCAAACACCGACCACTCTTCACCGTGCCCATACCATCGGCAACTTTTCAGAGTTTGATTACAGTTATGACTACTTCCATACAAGCCAAGGCCCTGCAACACCTGGAAGCTGGGCTGGTGATGACAGAGGTCACTCCGATGATGTTTTGTCGGTCTACTCAGAAGCTCCTTCAAGCTACATCTCGTCAGACCTCTCGGAGCAGACAAGACTTGAATCAATCATCTCCTCCAGTCGGAATACTCCTCCGATTCTTCCACATTCATCCTCGATTGTTGCTGAATCTACATCGGAAGTTGATTCACTCATGAAGACACTCCAGCCACCTCCAACACAACCGATCCCAATCCACGCCAACACAAAACCCAAGAAGCACCTGTGCCCCTATTCTGATTGTGGCAAATCATTCTCTCAGCCCACCCACCTCAAGATTCATCTCCGCTCCCACACAGGCGAGAAGCCGTACACTTGCTCTGTTCCCACGTGTCGTCAAGCTTTCTCCCAGCTTGGAAATCTGCGTACTCATGAACGACGACATATCGGACAAAGACCCAATCGGAAGAGGGCGTCATCAGATCCTGGTACTAGTCAGAAGAGGTATGAGTGCAAACTCGATGGCTGTAGAAACACCGAGGATGGTCACAGTGGTAAAGTGTTTACGCAACTTGGCAATCTCAAAGCCCACATGAACAAATTTCACAAGGAAACTCTTGCACGCCTCTCTCAACAATTTTCCGCCAATGCAGATGATCCCGAAGAGGAAGAATTGAGGGGCTATTTCCAGGAGCTGTACAGACACAGTAACAAAGGAATCAAAGGGCGGGGCAAGGGACGAAAGGTCGAAGTCCTTGTCACTCCTGATCAACCATGATTGATTGACTGACTGGCACACGCCTGATTCCATAACCCTTTGTGTCAAGCTCTCGCTGCCTCGGCCACACGGGCTTACGATTGGACGGTGCCTTGGATGCTTGACTCCATAACATCAAACCAATCCTGGCCAAAACACCCCGGAATGCGTTGGCATTCATCCGCGAGCCATGCTTGGACGTTGAGCCATTCCAGCTTCGCAGGTAACTCCGCTTATCAGCAGCCTTTGGACCTTGGATGAGACGTGGAGAAGCTGAAGCCTGGTTTGGAAACTCCCAACCATGAAATTTGACAACGAGGGAGAGTTTGGCTTTGCAAACTTCATACCCATTCGTTTATGCTGGATCTAATTTCATCTTTTGCTTTTTTTTTTCTTTTTACTTTTATCATCCATATGTTAACGACAAGCGAATGTACAAGTATAGGACCAGGGATATATGGACGAATTTCCCCAAGGTAGCAGGGATACGATGACTTCAAAATATTTTTGCGAGGCGACACCAAGATGCTTTACAAGGCCCGTGAGGAGGAACTTTTAACTGGATTTTTCTATTCTTTTATTTTCGGAAATTGGTTGGATGTATGCTTAAAGTGTGTATCCTTCTTGACAAATGTACTCTCGTTCTTACATATACCTGAGATGGTGAGATTGATGGTTGCGGAGGCCATGTCTCCCATCTGAAAACTATATGGCATATGGTCGTTTCAGCTTTCAATCCGACTTTTCGACCTTTTTTCGTGGCATACCTGAGTTCTCTTTCCTTCTCTCTCTTTCATTCATCCCCCCCCTTCAAACCTTTCAAATTGGCATTTATCCATAGAGAGATATATGGAATGTACCACACAGCATTGTGAATGACCCCAGAATGCCCAGTGTAACCATCCATGATTTGAGAAAACCCCGGAGAAAAAGATGATTCTAATTCCATTCCCTCATTTGTTCGCCAATTATCATCGTAGCCCACATCGACGTGGACTGGGTGCTACATAAGTGGTCCAAGGTGCTATGAGTATATCATGATACTTATGTAGCTAGCAGCAACAGGCGGGGTGGGGTGTAAATTCCCCCCCTCCCCACCTCCCTATAATCCTATGATATGATATGATATGATATGAAACAGACCAACCAACCTACTAATATCAAAAGTCCTGTCCTGTCCTGTCCTGCCATCGATGATCGCGCGTCCCATTTCCCAACTCCCAACTCCCAACGGGCGGTGCGCCAACTCCTCCTACACTCAATTGCTCGCTAAGAAGGTTCTTCATCAAGACTGGGGAACAGAGTTGCCTGGGCAGGTACAGATGGTATTAAACTGAGACACCATGCTACAATATTGCTGACACCTCGAAAGTCTAACTTTGAAGGGACGGAGGGGGGGGAGGGCTACGAGTTCAACCAACTAACTAACCCACTCTATGAAGAGAGACGAAACTTGGGGCAAAAGTTGATTTCCCTGGGTTGCGGTGTCCTGTGCGCTTTGCTTCCGTGTGTGTTTCTTTGCCCTAACGATACTACAGGACCGATCGGGAGGAATATACCGAGACTGGAAAGGGATCTGCCACGACGGCGGCGAATTGATCGACAAAGAGTTCTCTACTCGTCACGTTGGCGTTCGGTCGCCCCCGACACATTGGAATGCTATCCATTGGTTTCTTTTATCCCTCTTGCCCCTTGAATCGACTTCCTGCTCTGGGGTATGGGGGTTTGAGGGGATAATGCCATCATTACAGGGGAAAAAAGAAAGGCGAACTATCGCAAGATTTCAGTCCTCTGTTCGTCTGGAGGTGATTCTTCGGAAGATTCCGGCGCCTTCATGAGAGAGACCGTGTGGAATGTTGGACGTGCGCCCAGGCGAGGGCACAACGAAGTAGCCTTCCAATGTCCATGGAAATGCGGACAGGGACAGGCCAGTGCCAGGCAGCCCGGGATGGGGGTGGGCGCCACAAGGCTGTAAGATCCGTGCACATGCTCATGTGACAGGTAAGGAAAAACACTTCAAATCCAGCGCTGAGCGCCAGTGCTCCCTTGGACGTCGTATTATTGTGATTGCATCCCACCGAAAAGATTGGGCTTTTTGGATGCAAGGAGAGTGGGCAAAGTTGGAACGACCAGCCAAGCGGGGAACCCTTGACATAAAGAGCCGTTTCAAAAAGTCCATGATCGATGGGTCCTGGTCCAGCTGCAACCCTTGAAGGTTCAAGCTTCACAGGAGCAGACGTTTCTTCTTCCAGACCGGACGCCCGTCTCAGTTGACTCAGATCAAAGGGGCGGTGACGCCACGGCCCGTAGCTATGCCCGATGATCTCGCCAGGCTGAGGCCGCTCCAGTCGTTGAGGAATCTGGAGTGCCAACCGTGTTCGCGGGACAATGGTCAGTTGACAGCCAGGGCATTGGTAGGAGGCTGGACTTGAGTGCATTTTAACCGAAGACAGTGGAGATGCTATGGGAAGGTGTTGGATCCCCTGGTAATTGGCATTGCATGTCAATGGAGGCAATGTCAGTCCTAATTGCCTAAGGTTTCCATTCAAGCCTGTCCCCCTCGACCTCAGGGAGCAAGGATTGGACTTGGGAAACGACGAAGATAGAATATCATGCCGCGCCTTGAAATCTCCGCCAGCGTGGAGATGAACTTCTCTGGAATCCATGCTGACCCACTGTTGGCCCATGTAGGTAAGTATACCCTCCAGCTATCCTGGGTTCTTCCAAGCCTGCTGTCTCGATGGGGAGGGGGGAAACTCAGAGTTAAGCACGGCTGCTGCGCAAGTGGTTGGGAGGGTCGTATTATCTTCGCCAACGCTTGAAATGGGAATACGGTGTGACGAGCAGATGAAATGCCGCCGACAGAATGGTGCTAGGGCAACTTCCCTCCCTTGCGGTTAGGAAAGCAATGCGAGGATGCTCAGACGTCACTGCTAAATGCACTCTGCGCATCGCATTGCATTGACGGTTGATACCTTGCAGGACTGGCGGGTCGCAAGGACGTACCCCACAATCAGGAGCCCTTGGGAAGTTGAAATGGCCTACCTTTCCGCCTGGTATAACGACTAATCAGTGCACTAAGCCAGTAGAGATGTATTGTGTCTGGAGTTTCGTACAAAGCTGCCAAGTCCGAATCCTTCCTAAAGAGTAAAGATGCAATAGGAGGCGGCAAACTGCTGAGCTCAGTCGCCGTTGGTTTCTGTCCACACCTGCAAGGCAGATGGCTGGTAGGCCATGTGCTGGTGAAGGACAGCCTAGGGAACAAATAATGATACCTTGGGGCTGAATCACTCCTCGTCGTGAGGGCCCCTAGCTAAAAACAAGAAAAAGCCGCATTACTGTCAAGAGTGGTATGCAAACCCTGGAATAGATAAATCAACCTAAACGTGTCTGCGGAAATCCAGCTACAACCAGCTTGACAATCGATGATGGGTTTCCACTTGTGGAGAAACCATCCACGATAATCCCGCAGACAAGTGACAGGAACAAGGCGTTCCGTGATGGTGGGCCACCTTAGGCTCAGGCCTATGCATGAATCCTGGCTAGTGACCTTGCAGAGTTTTTCTAGAAGATTTCTAGAAGATCGGATGGAATTTTGGAACATCGTTTAGCTGACGGCCAGCGACAGGGGTTTTCAGCCAATCCTTATCGACCCACGCCTTCACTTCGTTGGCTGATAAGGGCCTTTTCTGAAGTTGGTGGCTGGACTTTCTTCTGCCAGACCCAATGTGGGCGTTAGGTATGACCTGAGCTGGCAATGCAGGAACGGCCAGGTGTGTCCTTTGCATTGGACTATTTCTCACCCCATCTACGCTGCTGTCTTGCCGCGACAACCGGCTGCTTCTGCAGAAGATCGGTAGAAACGTACCCCGTGCTCTTGAACATCCCCCAAGGAGTTGCATCAAAATCCACACGATTTTGGGCTTTCAAAGGCACAGCCTAACCGATTTTTGGCCAGGCGTCTTGCTAATGCAAGTCTTCTTCAGTGATGCAGGTACAGGTAAGACGATATGTAACACCCTTAGTTTATGCCTTGTCGGAGGGGAGATATTCATAGATCCGTGTCTAGGTTTGTACACACTTGAGATTAAATCGAGTTGATGGGGTTAAAGTTGTCATTGGAGAAATGGGTTCTGACAAAACCCCATCTCCTGATCTCTCTCAGAGTAGCCTGGGAAGGCCTGGTTCTAGCCTCGTTCTAGCGAAAGGGGAGCCAAATGGTGACAGGGTAACGTCTCCAATCCACCACCCGTCGAAGGTGGAGTTCTATCCCGATCCCTGATCGAGTCAAGAATTCCTACTATGAGGTTTCAATTACCAGGTCTAGCGCCTGGCCTGTGGAGTCTGATCGGCTGGGGGCCAGGGTGATATGAAACCTGATGCAAGGACTGGAGTCAAAGTAACAACTAGGCTGTGGTCCAGCCCTCGCTATAAGGGTTCCTGCTTCTCCACCTTGTTCGGCACCGTCGAACTTGAGGTGATTTCCGCAGGAAGATCATCATCGGCACCGATCAGCTTTGGTAGACTCCAACGTACATTCTCATAAACTAAGAAGGTGACACATGTGCTCGGAACAACGCGGAGAAGATTGGGAAACAGGCCTTTGTAATATCCGACGATTCCTTCGTTTCTCCAAATCATTCGAGTTAGGGTGATTACCCCTGGCCCTTGCTTATGGACGGTTGCACTTGGGTCGTATGTCTGTAGTCTTGCACGAACCAATTGATGAGGATAAGTGATCAGGCCTGCAAAAATCTTGGACATGGAGGACGTCATCAGGGTATCTGCATTGGAAAGCTGGCCATCCTTTTTCGATGATCGACGCCATGCTTTGAGCTTTTCGTAGGCCATAAAATACAACGATCCATGGCTGACCCCGACGAGGGTGGGTGTCAATCCATGAAATAAGCCCCGGGGTCCTTCCACCTTGTATATCGAGCGGAGACCAGATATCATCCCAGTGTACGCACCAGCCTGGGTCGCGGAGGTAGTGAGCATTCGAGTCTTGATCACCCATATTGGGTTGGTGAAGATGGCAGACAAGATCCCCGAGAGAGATGAAGCACAGAGGTAGTCAACCGCGGTCAATTGTCGACCAGGCTCATAGCTCCGGACGCTCCTAATCAAATCTTGTGCTTGACGGTACCATAGGAAGTATAAGCCCCAACCAGTGGAATTACCCACCAAGTTGGGGGTCAATCCACGGTATAAGGCTGCAATACGGGTCGGGCCCTCATTGCGCCATATGTCACGGAAAACAGATCGAGATGAGTTGAGGAGTGGATGGGAAGTAGTGTCAACTATTATTAGCGTTAGTGCTGCCATACAAGTGTCTGAATGATTTTGGACGCACCTTGTAGCCTTGTTTTGATGATGTCGAGAGGATGGACAATGATGGTTGAGACCAGACCAGCTGTTAAGCCAGCAATAGCCTCGACCGTGGCTGGAGATATGCCATGGTTCCCTGGAGTCGTCATGAGCAGGTTAAGGGCCGGGCTGATGCGGAACGGAGTAGCGATTGTCAGTTGAGGCACCAAGATCGACAATCATATCGAAACAATAGGGCATGCTTAAGAGGACATGTTGCAATGTGTTCGGGGAAGCCACCAGCGACAATCGCTATGGTTGATGTCTTTGGATTGAAGAAGTCCTCAAATTACCATCTGCAGGCACGATGACGGCACCGATGCCCAAGAAATTTTGAGCCTGGTCACGTGCTGAGATTTATCACGTGACTCTAGACGGCCCGTGGGATGGCACCCAGCGGGTGACAGAATTCGTGGAACACGCTCCCCCAATTATATAAGTTCTCCTCACCAAAATTGGGGGAGAGTGTTCCACGAATTCTGTCACCCGCTGGGTGGATGGGGAGTGTGCAGTGGCCTGTGACTTTTCTGGGTGAATAAGCATCTCGGGGGGCATCAAAGGTACCTGGCTAGGAGACTTGGGTGGAATAGGGGACTTGTCACCGCCTAGATCGTGACCAATCGTGGGTGCTCGAGGCCCCATAAGGTGTTCGTTTGTGGGCGCCAAGTGGGGATGGTACCTGCTTCTCAGGCCACTCATTGCCTGCATTGGGAGCACCAATTTGCTTGAGGTATACCTATGTTTTTACTGCCCGTTATCGGTCTGTCGGCCTTCGGATCTCCTCAAGCCTTTTTCACGCCACTACCGTCAACTCCTCATTTACTGTTAGTACTTCAATCAAGAAATTCTTTTGCCATCATTCTCCTAAGAGTTCCTTAATCGATTCGCTTCACCCTGTTGAGCAATCACACTCTTTTCCATCTCGTCTTTTCGACGGATCGCGTCTACATCTCTGCAAGCAAGTCTCTGGTTACGCATTGGGCACACGCCCTCACGCAATAGCCATGGATATTATTCTCGAAGTTGCCGATACCCTCCTCTTCGACCGCATCTACTCAACACTGTTCCCAG